>Ga0315281_10000920_pt1 | contig 42333 bp, 38 predicted proteins | sample YL17G07_0_MG_FD_204540 | JGI IMG/M metagenome (GOLD analysis project Ga0315281, IMG submission 204540) | Sediment microbial communities from Yellowstone Lake, YNP, Wyoming, USA - YL17G07_0 | ecosystem: Environmental > Aquatic > Freshwater > Lake > Sediment | place: USA: Wyoming | collected...
TTTCCTTGGATGCCGGGGTTGCCTAGAAACGCGTGGGGAACGTGTTGGGCATCCAGGTAAGGCGTCGGCTTGCTAAGCCGATGGTCTTCGGGCCTCGTGGGTTCAAATCCCACCCCCGGCGCTTTTAGCTCCACCCCCTGTGTCGAAACTCGACATATCCAACAAATCGAACCCGAAGCGCTCTCCCAGATCATCAACTTCGGATTATGGATGCGCAAGCAAGGATACAGACACTCAACCATCAGGTACTGCATTCAGGCCCTGAAATCCATAGCAAGACGCGCCAACCTGCTTCAGCCAGAATCCGCCAAAGCGTACCTAGCCTACGCCGAAATAAGCGAATCCCGCAAAGCCAAGCTCACAGAAGACCTCGCAAGATTCTACGCCTACATGCATCTAACCTTCGACAAACCGAACTACAGACGAATAGAGAAACTCCCATTCGTTCCGTTAGAGGTCGAAGTTGACCAACTAATATCAGGAGTCGGCAAGAAGACCGCGACATATCTGCAACTCATCAAAGAGACCGGAGCAAGGGCCGGAGAAGCATGGAACCTCAGATGGATCGACCTTGACCCAGAACAGAGAACAGTCAACATATGTCCCGAGAAGAACAGCAACCCCAGACAACTCAAAATCTCCCTCCGACTAGTCAGCATGCTCAACGCTCTACCGAAGCGGCACAAGCTTCTCTTTCGCAACCCAGACGTCGACCCTCTAACATCAATGGAAGTCTTCCGCAGACTCTACGCTGCGCAGAGACGGAGAATAGCACGGAAGCTTCAGAACCCAAGAATAGAACAAATAACATTCAAAACCCTCCGCCACTTCAAAGCCACAATGGAATATCATCGCACGAAGGATATTCTCCACGTCATGCAGCTGCTGGGCCACAAGAACATCAGGAACACGCTCGTCTACACGCACCTCGTCAGCTTCGAAGGAGACGAGTACATCTGCAAAACTGCACGAAACGTTGACGAAGCCAGCACGCTCGTTGAAAGCGGATTCGAATATGTGAGCGAGATTGACGGCATCCAGCTATTCAGGAAGCGAAAGTGAGGAAAGGCTTCCACCTTGACGAATGAGCGGTGGCTGAAATGGGCTGTAGCAAGGCACTATCGGTCGCGTGGCTACAAGGTAGCCATGAAACCTGTAAGAGCTGGGAATGCTGTCGTGGACGGTCTCATGATCGGGCCTGATGGCGAACGAATCGCCATCGAGATAAAGTCTCCACGTGACGACATCATCCGCGGAGTAGGACAATGCTACGAAGCCGTCTGTAACAGGTACAGTGGAGCGATGCTTGTGACTACTCTGCGGGTTGCCAGGAAGCTACGCAAGCGAGCATTTCAAAGGAAGGGAATTAGCCTCATCGGCGTAGACGCGAAGGCTCGAATTCACAGGTACGACCCTGACGGTTGGAGGCTTCTAATCGTATAAAACTCTTCATGTCTTCAAGTCAAGCAGGAACGACGGCAATCCTATCCTAGAAAACGGCGCGTCTGCTTCTGATGCTTCTGGTCCACAGCACATTTACCAGTTCCTAGTCTATCATTTCACTTTGCATAGAGGCTATGTCACGAGTTTCTCGGGCATTTTCCAAGCCTGGCTGATTGCAGAGGAGCAGTGTCAACTGCCAAAAGGGCCAGATGATTAGACCTAAGATGTGCTTCAACCGCAAGGTTTGAACCTGAACCGTCTCTGCCTGGTTCACTTGACAGAGGCACTATGCAAAGCGGACTTTCTGGCTCACCGCTAGATTAGGTGGTTACGAGGAGGTTACACTTGCCAGATTTGAACTCCTCTAGGGTCTGCCGCGACTTTCGTTGCAACGATGAGGTTCTGAGAGCAAAGCCGAACAGACCCAAGCTGTTTCACTCTAATTTCTGAAACCGGACGAGCGTCCACTGGCCAGCGTACGCTCTGATGGACGAATAGAATTCTGCGACCGCTGGCCCCCACGACAACCAAGGAGGTGAGAGTGGGATTGATTGAACCGACAACTCGGGAGGCGGCTAGTAGAAGCCGCGTCCAGTACGACCGAACGGACGAAGAAGCGAAAATGGAGGTGAAGAAGGATTGAACGGGAAGTTTTCGACGTACGAGTTCGAGAACTTGGATCAGCTTCTGGCCGTGGCTGAGAGGCTGCCCGTCGCGGAAGCTGTTCCGCTGACGCGGCTCGCCGGGGCACGCAGGTGGAGCAACAGCGGCGACTACAGGGCCATCTGCACCGCCGACCACATTTGGCAGGTGGCCGGTAAGAACTATCGAGTAGTACAACACGGCGACCTAGTCAGAGCCGTCGTCTCGCAGCTGGCGGAACTCGGCCTAGATGACACCGGCGGCCGTGTGGACACTTGGAACATGGAGGGACGGATATGGATAACCGCTCTCTCGCCACAAGAGTTTCAGCCTATAGCTGGAGACACTTACCGGGACGGCGTCCTATTCGGAAACTCCCTCGATGCCAGTAGCGCGGTCACGGCTGCCTACTACGCCTGGCGTCAAGTCTGCGAGAACGGACTTCACGCCTGGACTCGTGAACTGGCCGCCCGAAAAATCCATACAGGAACCAGCAGCATTCGCAACTGGTTGAAACTGTCAATCCGGCGCATCCGCAAGCAACGACCACGGTTCGAGCAACTGGTTCAGCAAGCTGCTGAAATGCGCATCGAAGAAGACGTGAACGAGGTGCTGAAGCGGCTCAACATCGGGCCGAAGGTCTCCCACAAGGTCGTCGAGAGACTGGAGCACACGAGTAACCTAACCATGTACGACATAGGAAACGCCCTGACAAGCTACGCAACACACGAACTGAGAACCCGACCGCTGGCTAGGGAAAAGTATGAGGACATGGCTCGGAGGGTCATGGTCGCGCCGACCATGCCCCCAAACCGTGAGGTGAGCAGAACTTGAGAAACGCATGAGGGAAACCCGTGAGTGAAGATGAGCGGAGCGGACGAAATGCCCGTTGAATTTAGGAAGGTGATGAAATGTCCTTGGATAGGCAATGTCAGGAGAAGACATTGATCGATGGTTTCGCGAACGACTACATCGCATTCCTCCAGGAGGAGATCGGTTACAGGAGCTGGTCGCCACTGGTGAAGGTGCTTGAGTGCGATGAGGTTGAATGGGCTCGGCTTTATGGTCTGCAACAAATGACGAGCAACCATGGATGGACAGACTCCAAGGCGCGTTCACTGTGGCTGAGAAGCGTTGATGCCCTTTCTTTGCCCGCGATCGTGCGATATCCGACTGGCGATGCGAGGAGATCAACCGAGGTCGAGAGGATGGAAAAGTACATCGAACTTGGAATTCGACAGCATCTCGCCAACATGATTGCGAAGTTTGATGCGGTCATATTCTTGCGCAGCTCAAAATTCCAGAGTACTAGTGCGAAGCTTCATGTAGTTGCCGGGCAGTGCGCTAGAATCATAGAAAGGATAGCATATGCCGGAACCCTGCCGCCCTCTCGTCGGCGATTCGGTCAGAATGTACGCGCGGATCCAACATTGTTCGAACAGTTCAAGAACAAGATCGGGCCTTCAGAGTTTGAAAAACGATACCTGCAATCCTAGCATTGGGCGAGCTGACAGTGCCAGATGTAAGCAAAGCACCTGCGACAAGAAGCAATGGATCTCTCCCTGACGAGGCAGAGCCTCGACTGCGATGTTCGACATGTCCGTGTGATCGTCTGACCGCGTTCTGTCCGGGATGTATTCCTGAGCTTAATCCAGGACAATGAGTATCTTCTCTTTGGCTTTCCTGGCGGTCTTCTTGAAATAGAGCAGCCTAACGACGAACTGGGCAGCCACGGGTCGCCTCGAAGGACGCACATGGAGCGTGTGAATATCATGCTTCATCTGGACGGAATCGAAGTTCGCGAGTATCAACATGCAATAGCGAAGTCCGCGCTGGAGTCGAACACGCTTGTTGTCCTTCCCACTGGACTCGGGAAGACCGTGGTTGCGTTGCTGGTTGCGGTTGAGCGGCTCAGCATGTTTCCTGATGGCAAGGTGCTGGTTTTGGCTCCGACGAGACCGCTTGTTCTGCAGCATGCTCGCTTCTTCAAGGAGCATCTCGCCGGCGATGAAGTCTCTTCGGCTACAATGACTGGGGAAAGCTCACCCGAGGTGAGACGTGCGCTCTTTGAGGAGTCGAGGCTGGTCTTTGCTACGCCTGAGGTGATACGGAACGATGTTCATGAACACCGTTACACGCTCGCGGCCGTCTGCGTGGTCGTCTTCGATGAGGCTCACCGCTGCGTGAAGGAATACGCCTACTCTGAGGTTGCTGAATCGTACAAGCGTGAAGCGTTGAATCCGCTGATCCTGGGTTTGACGGCCTCCCCAAGCGCCCGCAAAGACAGAGTCCTAGAGATCTGCGGGAAACTTGCCATCGAGAACATTGAAGCACGCAGTGAGGCTGACGAGGATGTGGCGAGATACGTGAAATCTGTCTCTCTCAGCTGGGAACGAATCACATTACCCGAAGGCTACAAGGACGTCAGCCAGATCCTCCACAGCGTCTTGGATGAGAAGGTTGAGAAACTGCGTAGGATGCACCTGCTGCCGCGCGATGTGACCGTCACGAAGCGAATGCTGCTCGACTTGGGCGAGACATTGCATCGAAGACTCGCAAAACGTAGAGCAGGTTACCTCTTCGGAGCGATGCTCCTCCAGTCACAGGCGATCTCGCTCCAGCACGCGATAGAGCTTGTTGAAACGCAGGGAATCTCCAGTCTCACGAAATATCTTTCACGGCTGCCTGAAAGCAAGAACAGATCCTCTCGCACCCTCGCGAACGATCCACGAATTATTCAGGCACTGGAGCGCTCCGAGTCTCTTGTGGGGGTGGAGCATCCGAAGCAGGCCCGACTGCGAGAACTAGTCACCCAGCAACTCGGCGCCAACGCTGACTCGAAGCTGATCGTCTTCACACAGTTCAGAGACACAGTCGAAAGAATCGTTGAGAACCTCAACCGGGCTAGCCGGGTCTCAGCTGTCCGTTTCGTCGGCCAGGCCACACGCGACCCCGAGGATGCGGGATTGAAGCAGAGCGAGCAGGTAAGGATACTGGAGGAATTCCGCTCGGCACGCTACAACGTCCTCGTGACCACTAGCATCGGAGAGGAAGGCCTACACGTGCCCGACGTGGACCACGTGATCTTCTACGAAGCCGTCCCGTCAGAGATACGCTCTATACAGCGGCGAGGCAGAACCGGCAGGACAAGCGTTGGAAAGGTCACCGTGCTCATGGCTGAAGACACAGTCGACGAAGCATACTACTACAGCAGCAGACGCAAAGAACAGAAGATGCATCACCTCCTCGAGACTGTGAAGCGGAGAGGCCTCAGAAGTCCGAGAAGACGAAAAACCACCCTGCTCGACTACATCGAACCGTAGAGTCACTCTGGCAACGGAGTAATCGCGTGGCCTAGAGAAACCGAGAATGGCTTGGCTGTTCAATGCGAAGCGGTCAAGGGAAAATGTTGCCTTCGTCCGGGATGTTATCGGTTGTTTTCTGTTCCTGAGGCTCTCTTACGGGCTGTCGTTCGGGGAGCTGAGAATAGTTGCCATCGCCCGTTCTATACAAGGCCAGTCTGCCGATGGTTTCCCAGCTGTTGCCTGCAGATTGTCGAATCTGAATTGTCAGCACTTCAGCTGTTGGATCTTTCTTTCCAGCCCATACAGCGAGAGTGAGGTAATCTCCGCTTGGAAGACGGCTGGAGAATCGAGCTTTCGGTTGTGACCCGCTCATTTGTCCTCAGAGTCCACTGCACTGGGTCAGCCTAGTCACGAGCTACCTTATGAAGGGGACTTGCAACAGCAAGCTTGCCCTTCAGGCAAAGACGCCAGATTGCCATGGGCACCTGTCAGACGGTAGACTTGGCTTGGGCCTGGCTTGTTGACAACGACTGAGCTCCTCCGAACTGTTCAAGAACACACAGGGAGAGTGCTGGACGAGCCTCAGGTCAAAGCGATATCACATGGCGCGGGGCCTCTGGATATTAGCGGGGCCCGGGTCAGGCAAGACCGAGGTTCTGGTCCTTCACTGTTTGAATCTTGCATTGGTCGATCTGCAAGGGAGCTCGCCTTGAAGCAGTGGATCCAATGCAACCGCAACCAGGTCTCCCTGGAAACCTGGACCGAAGCGAGAGGCAGCGCCGTGCCCGTCGACAGAGCCATCGTCAACGTCCACGTCACAATCATGAAGGCTGAGCTGAGACAGATCCTCGACGAACTCCAAATCGTGGCAGCAGAATACCAGATGGAAGTCCTCCGCAGATTACAGAAACTCATGCAGACAGCACACGCTCTCGTCGACGAAACCCACGACAGAGAACTGAATCATATCCTCGTGGCTATCTCCAATCGTGTTGCACACGCCTGAGGTTGACCCTGTTTGCTCATGCAGTGCTTTCAATATTGCAAAGACCATTTGCGCTTCCGGGTTCTCACTGATAGTTGCTCAACGGTTTGATCTTCTTCATGAGTTGATCATAGATGTTCTGCAAATGCCTGGCTTCTGTCATATCGAGTCGAGACTTCAGGTATTCAATTACGTTTGCGAATCCGCTGCTGCCGGTTGCAAACAACAAGCCATACAGAGGTCTCTTTTTCTGATCTCTCACGTCAATGCGGAAGACAGTTCTCGTTATTCCATTCACTGAAGCGAGCTTGGTCTTGTAGTGCTCTATGAGCTCGTCGTATCCTTTCAGATGCAGCCATTCACTTTCAGGCTCGCCGAAGTACCTTTCGAGCAACGGACGGTATGACTTGTCGGTTCTCGCTTTCTCCACGTTCCTAGCCACGCCTTCAGTGAAGTTGAAGATCAAATCCCCCTTCCCGTGCCCAAGTAGGGTCTCAAGGGTCGACCACGCGGTCTCGGCATACCCCTCTGGATCAAATAGAGCTAGAAAGCAAGAGCGACTCGGATCTCCTGAGTATATCTCCCCTAGGATCGTTGGCAGAGCTCTGTTGCAATCCTCCGCCCTCACTTCGAATCTCCTATTCGCGAGACTGCGGCCTATCTGTTGTAGTCTTTTCTCAAGCAGAGTCGCTTTCTGCTTGTCACTCTCAATAAAGAAGTACTTCTCAAAACCTTGTGCTGGAGTGTCGGCAGCTAACGCAACCATCGCGGAGCCTGGAAGGATGTCGCCGAATCTCAGAATACCTGAACCTGCGAGCAGATCAAGGTAGTAGCACCGAGTGAAATTGCCGGTGAGGGCCAGTTTGCAAAACGTTGGGATAAGATAGTTGACAGCGATTAGCTTCTTTATGGACCAAAAACCATACTCAGCATCTTGAGGGGATGCGATGTCCTTCTGCAGATACTCGTTCTTTAGACTCAGCAGGAATCCTAGGTGTCTCTTCATCCAGTCATGATGAGATTCGCGAGCGCGTCTTCTACTCATGCCACTCTGGCGAGAATCTGCGCACAAGTGCCAGCCCTCACGACGCCTTCTTCTGAAGTGCAGTCTGTTGGATACTCATTCCACTCTCTCCCGTCAAGCAGTCTGCCACCTGATTTTGCCCTCAAGCCGCCGACTTGCTTGAAGAAGAAAGCAACTCCGTCCTGCAAACACTGATCTCTTATGTCTCGAACCCAATCTAGACTAAGCGGCCTGAAGTCACGTCCAGACTCGCCGCCCACTATAACCCAATGAATGCCTGCCAGATCGAGGGAGCCTATCGGCTCTATCAAAGGCTCGAGACTCAGAAAACGTACCTTTGCTTGAACTCTTCTAAGGTGCTCGATCCGGAATTTGTAAGCAGCGGATTCCACCGACACCCCACACCAAACGTTTTCCGGAAAACCTTTCGTTCTTTCAGAGTAGTCCAGCATGCGCCGTGAGCGCTTGGTCAGAACCTGATATGTTTGCCAAGGGGTTCGACGCATGACTTGAACGACTCTGTCAAGCGTTTCAAAAGGGATCGCCTCGTGGAAGAAGTCGCTCATTGAATTGGTGAATACCATCCTTGGGCGGCGGCAATGCAACGGTCTTTCGATGATGTGCTCATGGACACGGATCTCATCAGGGCGCCACTGATAGGTGGGAACTCCCATCTTCCGTAGCCTTGGGTATTCTCTGAACATGTAGCAGTTTGTGCAGCCTTGGCTAATCTTCGTGCAGCCGGTGGCCCAGTTCCAAGTTGCAGTTGTCCATTGAATTGAGGATCTGTCCGCCAACCTCTTCGCCTGCGGCAGTGGATTCACTGAGGGAGGTCTCGGAATATTAGCCAATCGCAACAGAAGAGAGCCGGGCCATCATGGACGATAAGGCCGCGCATTCAAATGCTATGTGAGCAAGCCGGCCTTTTAGTCATAGTACGCCTACGGCGAGCGGGCCGCTATTCCTCGGCAAAATAGTCGTTATCTACTCTCTTGATCTCGTAGGTGACTTCTTTTGAGACGCCTACATCGCTGTCGATCATTAGTCTAGCAAGTTCTTCTCCGTCAATTAGGACGACCTTTGTCCCAATGGAGGACACGTACTGCTTCGCATCATCAGAGAACCTCGAGGTCGTGATGAATATGCCCTTGGTCGCCCTCTGACCTTGCAGAGCACCTACAAACCTGTGTATCTCCGGTCTGCCCACGGGATTCTGCCATCTCTTCGCCTGTAAATAGATGGCGTCCAGGCCTAACTTGTCCTCTTTGATTATGCCGTCAATCCCTTCGTCCCCGGACCTGCCTATCGCCTTCCCGGCGTCGGCTTGGGACCCGCCATAGCCCATCTTTACGAGCAGCTCCACAACCATTGTTTCGAAGAACTCAGGGGAGCACTTCATTATGCGGCTCAGAAGCTCCTGAACGAGTTCGTTTCTTAGTCTGTCATGTCCGTCTTCGATCAACTCGCGCGGAGTGCGTTTTGAGCTCAACAGATCCTCCTCAGCGGGCACTTCTGGCCGTTCACGACCTGCAGTTCTGAATGCGAGGAACTCCGGAAATCTTTCAAGGTATTTCGCATCAATCTTTGGCGGGTTTTCAGCTAAGACATCACTCCCGCGTTGCATGATCTTCCAGCGCCCCCTCCTGGTAGACTCCAGCAATCCGGCCTTTGCGAGATACGTTCTTGCCCATCCCACTCGGTTGTCGAAGAGTCTTTGGCGTCCGCTTGGAAGAAGTTGGCCTCGCTCAGCTTCAGTTAAGCTAAATTTCTTAGACAGATGCTCAACCGCCTCAGGCTTGGAGTGTTCTTGCTGATCCCCCATGAGCTGCAAAAGAGGAAACATGATAGTCTCATAGTCCGGGATCGTCATGCCCATCACAGACCATTCGAGTTTGATGAGCATATGTCGTTTGCGATCCTGAATCGGCCTTCGGTGCAGGCTCACTCTTGCCTTCTTGACGAGGATCTTCTGAACTGATTGGTTTCTCTTGGACCGCCAACAAGCATAGATTCGACACTTTAAGCAAGGGTGGGTCTCGTGCGCTGGAAAGGATTATAGCTCCTAGGGTGTTTGAAGTTGTATGCTTAGGCAAGCCGGTGTCTTCCTTGCCGATTACGGAAGCCGACACTTGTAGGAAGTACGTCCTTCCAAAACTGTATGAGGCATGCTGGACCGACGAGCAGATCAGTGAGCAGAAGACCTTCACCGACGGCAGGATCGTGGTTCTTGAGAATCGATGTAGGCGCCGCCAACAGAAACGCGCAGACTACATTCTACGCTACAGACGCGACTATATGATCGGCATAATCGAAGCCAAATCGGCCTTCAAGAGCGCTGCTGATGGTATTCAACAAGCGAAAGAATACGCTCAGACTCTAGGCGTGAAGTTCGCGTTCGCAACCAATGGAAAGTCAATTCTCGAACACAACTTTCTGACAGGCAAGGAGACTGAGATCGACAGATTTCCATCACCCGACGATCTGTGGACCCGCCTGAGGCAAGCTGAAGGCATCACCGATGATGTAGTGGCTGAAAGGATACTTGCGCCAGGGTATCGGGTGCCTGGGAAGCCACCCCGATACTATCAAGAGATCGCGATCAATCGCAGCATCAAAGCCATACTGTCAGGCAAAAAGCGAGTCCTCCTGACCATGGCCACCGGGACAGGAAAGACGCTGGTCGCCTTTCAGATCATTTGGAAACTCTGGAACGCACGTTGGAACAGAACCGGCGAGTACCGGCGCCCTAGGGTCCTGTACCTGGCTGATCGAAACGTCTTGGTTGACGATCCCAAGGACAAGATATTCGCCCCCCTTGAAGATGCTCGATGGAAAATACAAGGAGAAGCAGTCAAGAGCCGAGAGATCTACTTTGCCACATACCAAGCAATCGCGAGAGACGAGCGGAGACCTGGACTCTACCGAGATTACTCGAACGACTTCTTTGACCTGATCGTGGTCGACGAATGCCATCGAGGAAGCGCCAGAGATGAAAGCAATTGGCGCGAGATCCTCAAGTACTTCAAACCAGCATTCCAACTCGGCATGACAGCCACACCGCGTCGCAAGGATAACGCTGACACATATCGATACTTCGGGAATCCCGTGTATACGTACAGTCTCAGCCAGGGCATTCAGGATGGTTTTCTCGCACCCTATCGAGTCAGGAGGATTGTGCCGTCCGTTGATGCAGAAGGGTGGAGGCCCACAAAGGGGCAGATCGACCGCTACAAACGAGAGATCCCAGACAGACTATACGGAACGCCAGACTTTGAGCGAATAGTCGTGATGAAAGCCCGGACTGAAGCCGTCGCGAAACACCTCACCGAGTACATGAGAAACACCGACCGTTGGGCTAAGACGATCGTGTTCTGCGTCGATCAAGAACATGCAGATGACATGCGGAGGGAACTGAACAACCTGAACAGTGACCTCGCCAAGGATCACGCGGACTATGTCGTAAGGATAGTCTCAGACGAAGGTGAAATCGGCCGTGGTCACCTCAGCCGGTTCATGGACATAGAGACACAGACACCAGTCTTGGTGACGACTTCTCAACTCCTGACTACTGGGGTCGATATTCCGTTGTGCAAGAACATCGTGCTCTTTCGAATAATCAACTCAATGACCGATTTCAAGCAGATGATCGGGCGAGGCACTCGCGTGAGAGATGACTACGGAAAGTTGTTCTTCACGATCCTCGATTACACTGGTAGTGCAACAAAACTGTTCGCAGATCGGGAATTTGATGGCGAGCCGGTGAGCGAGGTGGAGGAGCGACCGGGCGAAATAGAGACCCCGGTAAAGATAATCATCAAAGCTTTCGCAGATGATCAAGAAGACGCAGAAGTGCGGATGACCGATGATTCTGAAGGAGGAGAACCGAAAAAGTACTACGTGGACGGGGTAACCGTCGAGATCATGGCCGACACAGTCTACGACCTCGACACAGACGGCAAGAGAATCAGAGCGATAAGCTACACCGAATACACAGGACGAACCGTCCGCTCCATATTCACTTCCGCTGCAGAGCTGAGATCAAAGTGGAGCCAAGCCCAGCAACGCGAGGCGATCATCGAGTCACTAGAAGATCGGGGGATATCTCTGGAACACCTGCTGCGATCCAGCGGAACTCCCGAGGTTGACCCATTCGACCTGTTATGCAACCTTGCCTTCAATGCCTCTCTGCGTACGCGACTTGAGCGAGCCGAGCGACTGCGCAAAGACGAGGCGGAATTCTTCGCTAAGTTCAGGCCAGAAGCTCGTAAGATTCTCACAGAGGTCCTAGACAAGTATGTGGAGTTCGGAACGAGCCAGCTGGACGACACAAACGTTCTGAAGATCACTCCAATCTCGAACTACGGTAACGTAATGGAAATTGCCCAATTCTTTGGTGGACCCGAAGAGCTAAAGGAGACGTTGGGCGAGATGCAGAATCTGCTTTACGCTTCATAGGGTATCACCTTGAAAAAGCGGAAACGTGCGAAGTTCGAACAAGAGAAATTCACGCCGGTTAGCGCAAAACCCGTGGCGACGACACCTCAGCGTCTAGCATCGCTGATCAAGTCTGTACGTGACATCATGAGGAAAGACAAGGGGCTCAGCGGCGAGCTCGACCGCATGCCAATGATAACCTGGATAATGTTTCTCAAATTCCTAGACGACCAAGAGAAGGTCTTCGAAGCCGAAGCCAGAGTATCAGGCAAGAAGTTCCAACCTACGATCGAGCCCCCTTACCGCTGGCGCGATTGGGCTGCAAAACACGACGGAATCACTGGCCAAGAACTTCTGGCATTTATCAATCAAGACGAAGCCATCCGGCCTGATGGATCGAGAGGCCTGGGGCTTTTTGCATACCTGAAATCGCTATCTGGAACCGAGGGAAGAGATAGGCGTGACGTAGTTGCAACCGTATTCAAAGGCACAGTAAACAGAATGATCAACGGTTACCTCCTTCGCGATGTGATAAATCGAATTGACCAGATTCATTTCAATACGACGGAGGAAGTCCATAGCCTCGCCTTTCTCTACGAATCTCTGTTGAAAGAAATGCGAGACGCCGCGGGAGATAGCGGGGAGTTTTACACTCCTAGGCCGTTGATAGGGTTCATAGTCCAGACAGTCAATCCGCAACTCGGGGAGACGATTCTCGACCCGGCTGCGGGGACAGGGGGTTTCCTAGTTGAAGCCTTCAAGCACTTGAGCCCTCAGTGCAAGAAAGCAGAAGACCTCGACAGACTGCAGAGGGGGACTCTTTTTGGATTTGAGGCCAAACCGATGCCGTTCCTTCTATGCGAGATGAACATGCTTCTGCATGGAATCGAAGCGCCTGACATTGATCCCGGCAATGCTTTGCGCTTTCCCCTGAGGGACATTGGAGATAGAGATAGGGTCGACATTATCATGACGAATCCTCCTTTCGGAGGAGAGGAAGAGAAGGGTATACTTGGGAACTTTGCCGAAGACAAGCGAACGGCAGAGACAGCGTTGCTTTTCCTTCAGCTGATAATGCGTAAACTCCGACGAACACCTAAGCCCGGCAGAGCTGCCGTTGTCGTCCCAAATGGGATTCTTTCCGGAGATGGCGTCTGCGCTCGAGTCAAAGAGGAATTGCTCTCGGAGTTCAACATGAATACGATAGTGAGATTGCCACGTGGCGTCTTTGCTCCGTACACTCCTATACCCACCAATGTCATCTTTTTCGATCGATCGCAGCCGACAAGGAAGATCTGGTACTATGAGCATCTGCCGCCAGAAGACCGGAAGAACTACACAAAGACCAAACCATTGCGATCAGAGGAGTTCGCTGACTGTCTGGCATGGTGGACTGATCGAAAGGAGAACGAACATGCATGGCAGGTTGACGCCAATGATATTATCAAACACGATGAGAGGGGAGATCCCAACATCAACCTCGATATTGTGAACCCGAACTTCTCTCATCAGATGAATCTAGACTCACCCGAAGAACTGGTGGACAGCATTCTGAGTGAAGAAGAACAGATCAAGCAAGCAATCCTGGACATTAGGAAGACACTTCAGGGAAAGGAGAATGAGCAAGGCCCCTCTTGATTCAATATCCGGAAAACAGCGGCGAGTGGCCCGCTTCGATGAGTTCTTGAGAAGAGTAGAACGAAAGTTCACAATCGATGACTCTGTTGTCTATAGCTGTGTTGGTGTCCGTGGCCATGGGATCGGCGCTTTTGTTAGAGAGCGTCTTCTCGGCATGAGCATTGCGAGGAAGAAGCAATGGATCATCAGGTCCGGTGACGTGGTATACAACAAGCTTTTCGCTTGGAGGGGATCCTTCGCCATTGCAGATGAATCTGTTGACGGTTGTATTGTCTCTGACAAGTTCCCTACGTACACCATAGAGAAGTGTAGTATTGATCCCCGTTTTCTTGGCTTTTACTTTCGGACACCAGAGATCGCTCAACAGGCATTACGCCTGTCAAAAGGTTCTGCAGCTATTAGCAAGCTCACACTAAATCCGCCCGAGTTTTGGGACCTAACCATACCTATGCCACCGCTCGAAGAGCAACAACGGATTGTCATGCGAATAGAAGAATTGGCCGCTCGAATCGAGAGGGCACGCCTACTTCGCCACCAGACCTTGGAGGAGACGGGGCGTTTGCTGATAGCGATGGCTCATCGTGATGACTTGGATCTTCAATCAAAACTTCAGGTCGGCTGGAGGCAGGTAGCAATTGGAGACCTTGTCAAGCTAGTAGACGAACAAGAGATCGTGAAGCCATCCTCGTCATATCCGAACCTAGGAATCTATAGTTTTGGTAGAGGCATTTTTGCCAAACCGCCAATTGACGGCATGATGACGAGCGCAAAGTCTCTGCGGCGAGTGCGGGCCGGCCAGTTTATCTATAGTAGGCTTTTCGCCTTCGAGGGTGCTTATGCAATCGTTCCGTCAGAGTTCGACGGTTTCTATGTGTCCGGAGAATACCCAACTTTTGCTTGCGATAGGGAGAGAGTAACACCGGAGTTTCTTTGGGCCTACTTCAAATCACCGAGAGTTTGGAAAGTACTCGCGGCAGAAAGCAAAGGATTGGGGGACCGGCGCCAACGCGTGCAGCCCGCAAAAATTCTATCTCATCGGATCGTGGTGCCCCCGCTCGAGTGGCAACATCGCATTGCCCTAATGCAATCCAAAGTGGAAGCCTTAAGGCACCTGCAGACCCGCACTGTCGACGAGCTCAACGCGCTGCTGCCGTCCATTCTCGACAAGGCATTCAAGGGAGACCTCTAATTGGATTCCCGTTAGACTCGATTAGATGTGCACATGATGCCTCTTCGGGAAGGTCACTGGACATCTAGCGTTGACTGTCTTGATGACATAGCTGTTCAAGGAGCATCTCGTTGATCTGCTTCGCCATTCTGAGTCGGGCCTCTATAGTCCGAGGGCTTTTTTCTCCCTCTCTTCGAGGTAGCTGTTCTCTGCCAGTTGTTGCAGGAGCAGAACGCGGATAGTGTCCGATAGCGTGGGATCCTGCCTGTTTAGGAGGTTACTAGGAATGGTCCTCAGAGAAGCCGCCAATTGACAATCTCGATCACAACTCTGTCAACCGGGGTATGGTCAAACCCGATGGATTGGCCTGAACAGTGCAGGAAGCAGGCAGAAGATAACACACTCTGGGCCATGAGTTCGTGTTCAGACGCTACTGTCAACGCATTTCGCTGAAGACTACATGGCTTCCCTGGAACAACCGATAAGTACACTGCTCTCGTAGATTGATGGTACTGTTTCACCAGGCGCGTGATTCCTAGGGCCACTAGAGGTTTTGGGATGGAGCGTACAACCGCAGGTAAAATGGAAAGTCTAGGAGACTATTGCCTGTTTCACGAGGATTGCCTGGAGACATCCGTTAGACTCCCGGAGAACTCGGTCGATCTCATCTACGCAGACCCTCCTTTCTGCACTGGACGCTCGCACTATATGCATGGATACGAATTCGAGGATAGATGGAGCGAACGCCGTGAATATCTTGACTGGATGATGCCACGACTAAGCGAGTTTAGGAGAATCCTAAAGCAAACCGGAACTCTGTACCTGCACTGTGACTGGCATGTCTCTCACTATCTCAAGGCGCTGGCTGACACCCTATTTGGTGCCAATAACTTCCTGAATGAGATTGTTTGGAAAAGACAGAGTGCCCATAACGACTCCCGTCAAGGAAGTCGCCATTTTGGGCGTGTTCACGACTCCATCTTGGTGTACACGAAGTCGTCCAAGTATGTCTGGAATCAGCAATACGCCACTTACGATGAGAGTTACCTTAGACGTGCATACAGGTACGTCGATCCGAAAACGGGACGCAGGTATGCCCTGGGGGACTTGACTGCACCGGGAGGACCCGCCAAGGGCAACGCCCACTACGAGTTCCTGGGCGTCGAGCGATACTGGCGGTATAGCAAGCCTAAGATGTTTGAATTAATGTCCGCGGGAAGAATCAAACATGCAAAGGGTGAAGTCCCACGACTGAAAAGATACTTGGATGAGATGGCAGGGAGACCAATTCAGGATATCTGGACTGACATCAACCCAATGTCTCGCAGTAACATACTGTACCCGACTCAGAAGCCCGAGGATCTGCTTACCCGGATCATTATGACGTCGTCAAATGAGAATCAGCTTATTTATGATCCTTTCACTGGATCGGGCGTTACGGCGGCAGTCGCGTTCAGGACATCGCGGCGATGGATTGGTTCCGAGATTTCACACCATGCGTGTAGACTCGTAGTGAATCGAATGACATCGCTTGGCTACAATCTGAGCTTTCACGAGTGTACTGAGGAGTCAAAATGCAGACGGCCAATAAAGGTCAGACGCATGAGAACGCGCGAGAGAGGTTGGACAAAGGGATAGTGATGCAATCGGTCAGAAAGGGCCGAGCCCCGTTTGTTCCACGTGCCAGATTGATGCTCATACTAGGTGAACAACTCATTACGGACGAAGTTGCCGCAATCTCAGAACTGGTGAAGAATTCCTATGATGCGGATGCCCCGAAGGTTGTTGTCACGCTGCACAGAGTGAGTGAGCCCGATGTCGGATGCATCATCATAAGAGATAACGGAAACGGAATGACGCTCGACACAGTTCTTTCGGGCTGGCTTGAATTAGGCACGCTGTCCAAAGTTCGAGATCCTGGCCAGCAGCCTCGATTATCGGAAGGACGGGATGAGAAGAAACGAGTATGCCTAGGAGAGAAGGGAATTGGCAGGCTTGCCGTTCACAAGTTGGGACGCCAGACTGAACTAGTAACAAGGCGTGCCGGGTCTAGCTCAGAAACCAAGTTGACCATTGACTGGGATGTTTTCACGGAAGGCAATTTTCTCAAAGATGTCGAGGTTGACTGGGAAGAAACGCAGCCGAGTGTTTTCACAGGGCAAGATGAAGATAAGTTCACAGAGGGTACACAAATCAAAATAACCAGACTGCAGAGGACCTGGACTCGGGAAATGCTGGTCCGGGTCAAACGAAGTCTATGGGCAATGAAGTCACCATTTGCAGAATTGTCCGACTTTGATATCGATCTTAAGATAGATGATAGACTGGCACCTGAATTGGATCTTCCTGATCTGAGCGACCTGGTCAAGAAGGCTACCTACGTTTTTGATGCTGAAGTCGATGACACAGGCCTAATCAGCTATGAATACCAATTCCAGAGGCAAGACCTCGGCGAGTTACTGCAACCGCACAAGAAACGCGTGACAATGGACCTCAGGCATGGTGAACACTTTGCCGACGAAAGGAAACCGGTATGTGGTCCTTTCCGCATGCGCCTATACTCGTGGGATTTGACGCCCATGGATCAGAGGGCAGTATTCGGTGATGCCTCAACATACAAGGAGATGATTGAACCGAATACTGGGGTAAAGGTGTTCAGAGATGGTTTTCGTGTGCTGCCCTATGGCAGTCGAGACGATGATTGGCTAGGCATGGATCTAGCAAGAATTCGGCAATTCGAACTTCGCCTGAGTAGAAACCAAGTCATCGCTGCAATTGAGATATCATCAAAAAACAATCCGGATCTCGTGGACAAATCAGATCGAGAGGGACTAATCGACAACGAGGCGTTCAAAGATTTCCGTACTCTCGTCAAGAACGCTCTCACACAGTTTGAAGCAGATCGATATCCTGACAGACGTGAGGTCAAGAGAATCACAGGGAGAATTCGTGATGTAGACAGAGATCGCACGGTGTTTGGTCGCAATATGGTGTTCTTGTCAAAGGCAATTGCGGAACAGCCAAAGCTAGATCCCGAAACAAAGGCACAGATCAGGGCAATCATGTCTGAGGCTCGCCAGGCTTTCGACTCTATTCTCACCGAACGCGAAGAACCTCTGCTTGTTGCATCATCTATAGGACTAACGTATATGATGCCGACTCACGAGGTTCGGCGCGACATACACGAAGCGATGAAGGTTCTCAGATCGATCCGTGACTCGCGAACATCTATGCCTCAGCAATTGGAATCCGCAATTTCCCTTCTCAAACAGGCAGACCGGACAGTCGGAGGCATAGCCAAGCTGATGCAAAAGAGCAAAGATGATGAGTCTTTCCAGCTAGAAAAATCCGCAAAATCCGCCAAGGATCTTATGCGCTACAGAATGGAGCGTAACACCATAGACTGCCAACTAGAAGTGCGTACTTCCAAGGTCGTCACGGGATCAGATCGCTTGATTACTATAATGCTCCTGAATTTTCTTGACAATAGCATCTATTGGCTGCTTCGTATGAGGCCTGAAGAACGCAAGATAAAGATGGTAGTTGACTCCTTTGACAGTGGATCAATTCTAGTGGTTAGCGATTCCGGGCCCGGTTTCGGGCAAGACGGCATCATGACAGTCACGTTGCCTTTCTTCACAAGAAAACCTGATGGAATGGGTCTTGGTCTCTACATCGCCAACCGGATAGCTGGAATGAGCGGAGCCACACTCAAACTACTAAGTGCAAAAGACATGCCGGGATTGCTACCAGGTGCAAACATAGCTGTGACTTTTCCAGCGAGTCGGTCGGCGAAGTAGATTGGACTGTAATGGTAAGATACTGTTTGTCGACGACCGATATGATGATACGATTAGTGCGGCAGTAACCAACCTTCTGATGAAGGGGCTGCCCGTTCAATATTGGAACTCGAAGGGAGATTTCCCCGATACTATTCGCAACGTCCGAATTGTGATTCTCGACCTGGACCTGGTCGGGCTTGGACAACGCTCAGGGAGCGACTCCGATTACTATCTGGCCGCTGAAGCACTCAGCAAAATTCCCGGTCCATTTTTGGTGGTCATAATGGCGACCGAGTACATTGACAAGGATCCGGAAAATCTTCGCAGAGTCTACGAGGATTTCTACCAGCGGCCGTTCCCGGGCTTTCTCTCGGAACAGGGGCTCAGTCGAGACGACGAAATATCCGACGTCGACCTGATCTTGAAACGAATTGAAGCTGCGATCGACAAGAACAGAATTCTCAAGATGATTCTTCTGCTGGAAAGCACACTTGAGAAAGCACAGGATCTGGCGATGAAAGACCTTGCCAGAATGGAGATCGAGAATTCTATTGTCGCCCTAGTCCAGTCGACTTTCAATGTTTTCGGCCTTGAGTCTGGAGCTCGTGAGCTTATTGGGATAATGATGAGACTTGTGACAAGAAGTGCATGTCAGGGTAAGGATTTCAGTGAGTTCGATAAGGTCGTCCGCGACCTGAATAAGTTGCCCTCCCCCGCTACTACGGATCGTCTGATGTACCATAGACTAACATTCTTCCAACCTGGGCCTGGAGAGACAGTCTGGACAGGAGACATCTATGAAACGAGTAATGAGAGGAAATACGACAAGTACGCGATTGTACTTACCCCCGCATGCGATCTCGCACAAGACAAAGCACAATTCGCCCTTGCATGCTTCGCATTTCCATTGAAAGAGGAATTCCTGAATGATCTACAGTATCCACCCTACGTTGTTGACTATGAATGCAGAGAACTCGCCAAGAGTTCCATTTCCAAAGCTGCGGAACTAGTCAAGGAGAAGTACTTTGATTTTAGGTCGAAGCGGAAACTTGCTCAGAGGATGTACAGGATTGCCCATCTTGTCCACAACGGAGGAGAGCCATTTGGAGTCTGCTTCGACTTCACCAATGTTCGGAGCTTACCAATCGATGACGTCAAAAAGTGGAAACGAGTCTGCCGGCTGGACTCTCCGTTCATAGAAGATATGTTGCAGAAGTATGGTAGCCATGCGTTCCGAATCGGCGTCCCGGATTGGAAGTAGCCCCTTGCGTTTTGCGAACCTCCACTCCTATGTAATATCGATTCGCCGTTCGATTGCTTCTCTGCGATGGGTGGACGCTTGGACGCGGACCCTTTCCTTTTCTGTCTAGACTAGGTTATCCGCTCTTTAACCCGTAATTTGACTGCACAAGCTGTGGGAACGGTCGATCCTGTAGCCATAGTTGCGCTTAGTTCTGACTTTATGGGCGTGCTTCTGCGACGCCTCGCCTTATAAGCCGTCTCAGTCAGATGCTTGGTTTTGTTTGTTGTTCAGCATTTTGCGGGCTTTGCAGATTTCGTACAAATCGCTCGTGACTCGACCGATGCCTGTCTCCGTTAGTATGTCGTTCAGTTCTTCTTCCTGGGCCAACGTGCTTGTTCGCACCTCATCCGCTACGACGATCAGGAAGAGGTTTTGTCCCAAGCTGTACAATGTCTTGTCGACTTTCCTTCCCTTCATGAGTCGGGTCCAGGCTGCGTTCACCGCCTGTTTGAGGTATGTTGCAAGCTTTTCGTAGTCGCTCTTCTTGATCGCGACCACAATTTCGGGGTGAACACCCACGTCGGCGGGCAGCCTGACCCCACAAGCCTGGCAGAATATTCCCCTGCCGGGCGTAAGGATGGTCGAACATTTCGGACATGTCGGACTGATGAGAAATCGCTGTCTGTCGTCACTACTGCTTGGTTGTGGGGGGGTCGTTGGCACTCTTGATGCGGTCTTCTCTGCGACAGCTTGAACCGGCTTTGATGGTACAGTAATCGCTGTCAGGCTGGCTGTTGCTGATGCCTTTGTTGGCTGCTCGACTTGTTTGATCAGTCGGCTGTCTCGCATGTCAGGTTCGATTTCGATCGGTTCTTTGATTTCGTTACCCGCTAGAGCGTCCGTTCTGTCGTCCCTGTTTGGTCGGAGAATTGTTATGATCCGGTTGTAGTAGTAGAGGTCTTTCTCCTCGTAAGCTATGATAGGTTTTGACAGAACAAGTTTCACGTTTCCAGAGAGTAGTATGATTGAAGTTGGATAGGTCACCCATTTTGTGTTCAGGTACTTTTTTTCCTGTTGTTGAAACATCCAGCCCTCGTTTTCATTTAGATACGTCTGGAAAGCTTCGATGCCGCCGAAGGCTTGCTCCACGGTTAGTTCTGCCCGTTGGTTCAACCGGAGACGCAACACCAAACTCATCTCCTCCGTTGGCTCCTTGCGGGCCCTATACCTGCCATATACCACGTATGCGGCCTGATTTAAGTATATGGCCTCCATATGGATGCGTCTGACCGAACTTGCCGGTGGAATTTGAAATCAAGATCAACAGAGTGCATGGGTCGCTTCGTATGACTGTGCCGAAAGAAGTCGCAAGGGCCCTATCGATCAAGGAAGGCGACATCGTTTTGGTTTCCGTCACGAACAGTTCGATGCTAGTCAGAAGAAAGACCCGATGACGGACCCAGGCTTAGCAGTATCTGCCGCAACAGGGACGTGAATGCCTGAGTTCGTGGATCGAACGCAACAAGTGAGAACAGGAAAAAAGCCGATGCGACACAGTCGGGAGTCAGCTTTGAGCTATACTCGTCTTGTGTGTATGTTCGCTTTTTCGCTTTCACGAACACGCTATCTTCTGTTCGCTCTTCCACTCTCACTGGCTGTTTGACCCTCACGCGAACGTTTACTCATACGAGCATTGCTCACGCTTCTTCCGGACCCTTTCAGTCTCCAACTTTTTTTGGTGGGCGGCGGCAATGTCGGGGAGCTTTGAGTTGGTAATCGAGATTGTAGAGATCCGAGCTGTTTGGAGGAGAACTCTTCAAGGATCCGTTGCGTTTTAATAGTGATCCGACGATCGTGATCGTGGGAAAACGAGCCCGTCTAGGCTTTACAGCCAATTTGGCGAGTCCCGTGACCCTAGTTCAGGCGCAAAAAAGAGCGCACAAATTCACAGCTGTCTTCTTGGAGATTTTTCGAAAGAGATCCGCTAGGCAGAGATCCGAGATCCAAGAGATCCATCCATGGAGCAGCAATCGTAGTCGCCATCCAAGGCATGTACGCCTTCTAGTCTCTAGGAACTTGTTTCGTTCGGCCACTCTGGCCTCCGCAAGCTCTCTGAAGTAGCGATTTCACAGCTGGCCCCTTCCTAGCTGCTTGAACGGCGTCTGCTTGAGGAGGAACTCCCTGATCACTTGCTCCTCCGCGTCACGAAGTGCCTGTGATGGAATGGAAAGGGGCCGAGAATGGTTCAAAAATCCCAGTAAAAGATTTGAACTGTTAGGGGGATACTTCAAGACAGTTTGCAGAAGTCACTTAAAATGTGGCACGATCACATGGTATTCGCCCTGCTCAAACGTTCAGTTTGAACATGTTCCAAGCAAGAAGACGGCTTTTCAACTGACTTGATCCCGTCAGTACGAAGGTTCAACTGGTAGGCAATGCCATAGTTCGAAGTTTTGTTGGGAGGGGATCAATTGGGGGGTTTTGTTGGGATTGCTTGGGGGCTCGTTTTGGGCGCATTTTTGTTAGGGAGGCTGGTTTTGGGCTCGTTTCTCCGGGTTTTGATCAGTTGTGGATGATGGAGTTTGATCCCTTTGATCCCGGATCTTTGAACTGTGGGGGGGATCAATTGGCGGTTGTTGTTGGGGCTGTTTTGGGGCTCGTTTTGGTTTTGGGGCGTTTTTCCGGGTTTTGATCAGTTGTGGATGATGGAGTTTGATCCCTTTGATCCCGGATCTTTGAACTGTGGTGGATCAAACGGGAAGAACGAAGGCTCGTGTAGGGATCAGGCGCGACATGCACCCTCCCTCGGTAGGTCCACTTGGTTTCCCCAATAGGTCCACCCAGGTCGGTGGTTTGTCGGACGAGCAAAGAGCTCAATCTTCTCGACCTCGGGGTACATTTGTTCGATTAGTTTGTAGACCTTCTCGGGTTTCTGACTGTGGCCACGCCTTTTTGCTCGAATGACCGATGATGGGCGCTTGCTCTCAGCCGGGACCGGCGGAGCACCCTTGACCCCGACTAGCAAAACTTCGTGTTGAGCTCGGAAAAAGTAGCCCATGCCTATCCTGTCCTTGACCCAAATTGCATGCGTTCGATAGCAAAACCCCCAAGAGCTGAGCAGCGATGCAGCCTCGAGAAGTTTGCATCCGGGCGTCCAGAGAAAGAGCACGCAGTCTTCCCCAGCGATGCCGGGCACTGGAAGGTTCTTCAGTTCCTCAAATGTCATTGTGTGATAATGATTTTCCACGGCTCTGCGTTGTGACTCGGTGAATTCGAATTGGTATGGCGGGTCTGCATAGATCACCGCGAATTTCTTCTTGGGGAATGGGGGAGTGTTCGCTTTGAGTTCGTCTCGTCTTATTCGCCGATACACTTTATGGATCGTGACCCTCGAACCTGGAGTGTTTAGTTGCGCCTTCTCTGCCTCTGTACCCTTCTCCAGAATAATCCTGACCTTAGCGATGGTGTCGTGACTTAAACCTGCACGTTTGGCACTTTCTTTGTTGACATCGATAGCTTTCTCAGAATTCTGAGAAACCTTGCTTCTTCCTCCCTCTCGTTGACGTTCTCTTGCCTTCTTCTGCAGCACGAACCCACGCTGTATGGCAAGCACGCAACGGCCGTACAGCGTCAAGTTGCGCCTCGCGAGCTGGTTGTCGATCATCCAGATTTTGGCTGCATCCTTGTTCGGGAAGTCCTTCTCGAGCACTTGGAAGGGTATCAGATGCTTCTGGCAGATTTCGTGTCTGTGATGCCCGTCAAGGATTGTGTTCGTGCCCTTCAACACGACAATAGGCTCACGGCAGCCTTCGTCGCGTAGGCTGCGTTCTAGGGATTTGAACTCCTGTGGAGTGAGTGGGGGGTTGAGCCTGTGTAGCTCTGGGTCTATGTGCAGTCTATGGATGGGGCTTTTTGTGTCGTCGGGTGTGGCGATCGGCTGGGTCTTTCTGCGTCGAAGACCCGCGGGTCTTCTTTGCAATTCCGTCACGTCCTGGCAATGTTGAAAATTCTGAGACGGTTTGTACTGGAGAACTCACAACGTGCTCGCCGTCAGTTGACGAATGGAATTGGTGGGCGAGATGCGAGGTACTGTGCGTTGCCGTGCGTGGTGATTCAGTCGCAGAATGACTGTGAGGTGCTTGAGAGCCGTTCCAGCTCGAGTGCTTGATTCAATCTTCTGTTTTATTGTTGGTAGAAGGTTGATGTCGAGTTCTATGCCTACGCTGTTGCGTTCAACTTCGAGCGCAGCCTTCATCGTGGTGCCGCTTCCCGTGAAGCAGTCAAGCACGGTGTCTCCTACGTACGAGTAGAGTCTGATTAGGCGGTCTGCGAGTTCGTTTGGGAATGCTGCGATGCCTTTTTCAAGCTTGGAGTTGGGGAGTACGTTGGTTATCTCCCAGAGATTCAGGTGCCATTTCCTATTCTTCGCAAGGTATTCGGTCAGTTGTTTTCCTGATCTTTGTCGTATGTCTTCAGGCACGGACCTGTAGTCGAATGTCCCTTTCTGGAAGACTAGTATGCTTTCTAGCAGGTTGTCCGGATAGTAGTACATTGGATAGGGGTTTTGTACGAGGACGCCGCTTCTTCTGCTCCTTGTGGCATACCCGTCGGGCTTCTTCCAGATTATTCGGTCTCGGTATCTGAAGCCAGCTGCTTGGTAGATTCTTGTCGCATCTGCAACGATTGGATACTTGACACCATCGACGAGCATGTCGTCGATGACTAGTACGACAATTCTGCCTTCAGCCACGACTCGCCAAAGTTCCTTGGCAACGTCTCGGAGAAGATCCAAGTATGCCTCGTAGCTCGTGAACATCTTCGGATAATCATAGGGCGCGACAAAGTATGGTGGAGAGTGGATTACAAGCGAGATGCTGTTGTCAGCGATTTCGCTCATGTCTCGACAGTCGCCGATTATCAGTGTGTGAGTTGTGCTGAGGATTCCGGCTTTCCGGGGCATCCTACTTTCGCTTCCTGAACAGCTTGAGCCCGTCGATGTCCGTCACGTAGTCGAATCCAGATTCGACGAGAGCACTGGCTTCCTCGACTGTCTTGGCGACCTTGCAGACGAACTCGTCGGTTTCGAAGTTGATGAGGTGCGTGTAGACGAGCGTGTTCCTGATGTTCTTGTGGCCCAGCAGCTGCATGACGTGGAGAATATCCTTGGTCCGATGATACTCCATTGTCGCTTTGAAGTGGCGAAGAGTCTTGAACGTAATCTTCAGCAGCCTAGGATTGCCAACTGCCTCGGCAACCTTTCTTCGCTGTTCATCATATCTGTCACGGAAGTCGTCAAGGCTTTTGATTGGATTGCGAGCAGGATTTCTGAAGACGTATGTTGTTCTGCGCGGCAGAGAGCTTAGCTTCGCGATTAGCTTGGTCGAGGCTTTGCGTTGTCTGGGGTTGCTTCCCTTTTCGGGAACGATACTGACGGCTCCTCGTTCGAAATCAACGTCGGTCCACTGCAAGCGCCAGATTTCGCCTGGGCGAGCAGCAGTTTCCTTGACTGTTTGAAGGAAGGCCGCGGTCTTGGATCCGCATCGTCCCATTCGTTCTATGCCGTCTATGAGCCCGTCAATCTCAGCTTCGGTCGGGATGAAGGGAAGCTTTTCAATTCGCCTGTACCGGGGCACCGTCCACTGTAATTTCCGGTGCGCATAGAACGCCTTCAGGTCCTCAACCCGTTTGCTCTTGGTGTTCTCATCCCACCACTTCTGCGCCAAGCAGGCCTTCACCATATCGGGATTCAAAATGTTGGCTTGCTTTGCGATGGTTCGTAGGCAGCGGTACCGGCTTTCGATTGTGGATTCCTTGAGGCCTTGTTGTTGCATTGCGTTTTTGTATTCGTCTAGTGCGGCGCAGCTCGCTAGTTGTTTCGGGTCGATTCGGGTTCTGAAGTCGTCCGTGGCGGGTGCGCCTTGGATGTTGATGTTGACCGCGGTGCTTCCGCCGACACAGGCGGACTTGCGAGAGAGCATTCTCTCTCAGCACCGGAATGGTGTAGAAGGTAGGATCTCCCGAGAGGGCTGTCGAGGCCTCTCAGGAGGGGGAAGGATAATCTGCGCCCTACCGATGGGCACAGAACAACAACATACGTATGACGCTGTGCTTCCAAAGAAGAAGCGTCCTTTCGTTTTCATAATAAAACCTCCGTTACAGTTTTTCAAAATTCAAAACGGACAGTAGAGATTCAAATTCGGGTCGTCATTGCAGGATTGCGTAGCTCCCTTGATGGAGCCCGTCAAGCTGACTTTTCTAAAGAAGACTGGGCAGTTCATTCAGGCTGTTTCGTGAAATTCCAAGCCGTACTTTGCGGCTCTTGCCAACGTAAACTCGGAAAGGAACTGATAGTGTTGTATGAGCAAGTTCAATGCCTCATCTTTTGAGATCGCTTCGATTCTGTCTTCTTGATAATCCCAGTGAAGAAGGTAGTATACGGTTCTTCCGTTCTTCGTCACATGGGCCATAAGGTCCGTGCCTTTGGAGCTCGTCAGAAGGTACCATCCTGGGCTCCTTTCCCCTTCCCCTTCCTCGCAAATGGGAGAGGGCTCTACAAGCGAGACTATTGTTTCGTCCGTTTCTGTGTCCACGATAGCCTTCTTGCCGTCCACGTCTATGACCGCTTTCGCGCTTCTGTTTGGTCTCATGTTCTTCACCTCACAAGGCTGATTTCTCGGCAGGGGAATTGGATAGGGAGAATCTGCGCCCTAGCGGTGGACGCAGCGCACTCATCACAAGGAAGCAACGTCCGATCGTTTCCATAACAAAACCTCCGTTACGGTTTTTCAATTCAAAACGGACCGTGGGGATTCAAAATTGGGTCGTCACTACCGGACTGTTCTTTGGCTCCCTTGATGGAGCCCGTCTAACTTTCGTTAGAAAGCCTGTAGCTTTTGTGATCTAGCTGACACAGAATTGGCGCACTGGCGGCGTGCGCATCACGCTCGCGTATATCGAAGTTGCGTTGAAGCTTAGCTTCGTCTTGTCCACGCGTTTTTGCATGATGGTTTCCGGTCTTTGTTCACGCGAACATGTTCAGGCGCGCGTGCCTGCCCAACCCCAACCCATCCTTCGCATCCCAGCGGAGCGCTGGGCGCTGCATAGCAACGTTATCTTCGCAACTAGGATAACTCGCCTAATAAGGTTAGCGTTACGACGACGATAACTACCTGGCGACGAGCACAAGTCACGGGCAAGCAGTACGTCATGAGATGACGCTGGAGGGAAGGAAAGATAGAGGCACGCGCTTGGGCGTGTTCCCGACGAGAATCTTCGAGGGTTCTGTGATTTCATGCTACGTTCCAATCACGAAGCAGTCTAGATAACGGTTCAACTATCTGTTTCTCCACGACCTCGGGGGTGATCTCCAGCGGGCTCTGTGCAATCCACATGAACCTCACGACAGCGCCCGCCTTCCTGAGGAAGGCTTCTATCGTTTCCGATTCTTTCATGAGCCTATTGTCCCGTCCTCCAAGGATGACTACAACTACAAAGGGGAATTCAGCTGCGTGTACACATACACGCCCCACTATCTCGTAGAACTTCTTCACGAAGAACGGCGAGTATGTTATCAATTCGATTCCAATCTTGAGCTTCTCGGTCTCGTTGACTAGGTCGTACGGCTCTCTCGGTGATGCGACAAACTTTGGACCTCTTGTTTCCAGACCGCTCTGGATCTTACCTTCTATTGTGCCAACGATCGAGAGTCCCCCTCGACCTACGAGGGGCACCGCTTTCACAGCGTGAACCAATCGTCGAACTGAAGGTCTCTTTGATCGTTGAATGGTGAAGTAGCGGCCACCGTTCTTCCCGTGGGTTTCCACAAGTTTCAGTGTTCTCAGCCATCTCATGACACGATGCGCGCTGACTTTGTGAACACCGAGCCCCGAAGCGATCGCCTGCAAACGGATCGGAGCTTCCTGCGAGGCTACCAGATCAAGCGCCCTAACCGCCAGCGGGTGTCTTCTCAGCGTTCTTACGAGCTCCTCTGACTCCATGGCCGCGAAAAGCGATTAACCTAGCTATAAGGTTAACTCCACCTCCATCAGGCGAGCTATGTCCATTTTTGGAACAAATTAGGCGTACGAGGCCATTGAGCTATGTCCATTTTTGGAACAAATTACGTGTACGAGGCCATTGAGCCCGGCCCATTTTTGGAACAAGTCAGGCGTACGAGGCTGGTGCCGAGCGCACATGTTCCGAGTTCCACTTGATCCAAGATCGAGCGCCGAGCACAAGCCTAACAGGGATCTCATTAGGAAGGTGCCGGGCTGACTCCTGAGCATTCGATTGAAGGCTCGCCTTGAACAGACGCTACGCAGCGAGTGATGCTTGTCCTTCCTGAGATGCATCGAAGCGCATATCAGAAATTCATGAAATGTGGGCCAGTAAGATGCGACCCGACACCACACCTTACTGGGATGGCAACGAATCTATGGGCCGTAGTACACGTAGATTTTGAAGGTGGTTCTTCCGTCTCGCTGTACGCCGTCAACTTGGTAAGGATGTTCCATGACTAAGTGGAACCAGCAAAGATCCTTACCGCATGTAATGTCGCGAGCTACTGCGCGTTGGCTGCAACCATTGGCGCAGCGTTTCGCGGTCGTGCGGTGGCCATGTCTTAGGGTGCCAGCTTTGAGCAGTCTAACTGCCATTGAACCCCACCTCCGGATGGATTTTTACCTGAGGGGAGGTTAGATGGGACGCAAGATCCGATCCAAATCCGACCTAACGCAAGGACGGGACCCAACTTTGGATCTTCATAGCGGCCATGGGGTCGCTAGAGGAACAGGGATCGCCGGTCCTCTCCTTTCTTCGGGGCGACCTGTAGAGTATGACCCCAGAGAACGGCATTATCCTTCCGTCACGGCCAAACCACAAAACGAGTAACGGCCACCAGTGCCAAGCGCCCATGTGCCGAACCGTGCATAGCATAGAAACAGAGTCTGTGCTCACGAGGAACTGTTACCTAGCCGAAGCGACAGGAGACTGAAATAGGCCCCAAAGTAACGAACCCCTTACGGTCTCCTTGATACCCACTGTCGAATTCGGTGGGAGTCGGAACCCTTATCGCGATTTTCTGAGTACGATCAAGTCACCCGCATTACTCGCAATGTCGGTTGGGACGAAGAGACGGCCACTGTGATAGTCCATGCTGCTAATCTTGGGTAGATTGAGTTTGAGTGGGTCGGTTTCATTCGTGTTGTTCTTTCCTTCGTGAATATCCTTGCAGTCACCGGCAATCGTTCTTATGATACCGGTCTTTCTGTGAATCATGCGCACAACATGATTGTATCTATCTCCCACGTAGATGTTCCCCTCTTCGTCAAGTGATAGTGATATGGGTCCGTCGAAATGCTCTTCAGGGCTACTACCGAATGTGGCAAACCGGGCATTTCCGCCATCTCCATCATACCCTGTTCTTCCTGTTCCTGCCAAAGTATGCACGCTACGGTTTTCCAGATCTATCATCCTTACAGCAAAGTTCTTGCTATCAAGCACGTAGATGTTCCCATCAGGACCTCTGCGGATGTCGTAGATCCAGTTGAATCTCACTTCATCAAAACCCACAACATCAGATTGAAAGCCCGGTTGGCCATCCCCGAGGGTCAACACCGGTTTACCAGTTGAATCAAATCTCCACACTCTACAACCTTCAACTTCGTTGACCCAAACGCAATCTTCATCATCTACAACACAGTTGCCGACCTTCTTCATCCCCAAGGCTGCACCGTCCACAAACAGTTTCGCCTCCATCTTGCCGACATCGATGCGATAGAGACGATTGTTGCCGAAGTTGGAGCATACCAGCGTCCCGTCAGGCATGCTGTCGACATACATGGGATAACTCAATTCCGCTAGAATATTGGGAACGCCTTCGAACACCGTGCGATTTGCTACAGTCCATTCCAGTTTGTCATTTTCGCCTAGGAGACCAAGGAAGTGCTTCTGGTGTTCCACAACGTATTGCTTCCCCTGTCTATCGTGGAAACCGAAGTGCACAAATCCATCCTTACACAGGTCGCCAGATCCAAAGTCAAAGTTGATTATTCTTTCAATTTCCCACTCAATCATTCGATCCACCCAACTATCTCTGGAGATTCGTTCGTTCTCCGCGGAGCCACGACGATCACGTGATACCCTAGTGAGATATCTGTCCGCCAGTAATATTGTATGATTGACCGGTTATGTAATTCGCATCTTCAGACGCCAGGAACAGTATCAGACCAGCGACTTCGTCAGGTGTGCCGTATCTGCCTACGGGGATCGAGGCAATTCGTCGTGTGTGAATTTCGTCCTCTGACACCTTCAACTGCAGGGCTCTGTCGCGTGTGGCTTTGTCAAGCATTTCAGTGCGAATTTCTCCTGGGCAGACTGCGTTTACATTGATCCCGTCTTTGGCAAATTCCAAAGCCAATGAGCGTGTGAGGCCGATTACGCCATGCTTTGCGGCGCTGTAATGAGAAAAGTTCGGCGCTCCAACCTTTCCGGCTGAACATGAAACGTTGACTATTCTCCCATATTTTCTTCGTATCATATGAGGAATCACTTCTTTGCAGGCGTAGAAGGTGCTCGTCAAATTGATGGCGAGGCAATATTGCCAGTCCCTTTCATCTATTTCTAGGAAAGGTTTGGGACCGAACACTCCAACATTATTGATGAGCACGTCAATCTTCCCAGACTGGCCGACCGCTGAAGCCACCATGTTTTTCACGTCATCTCTCTTGGTTCCATCAGCACGTATCGGGATGCACCGCGAACCTATGGATTCTATCTCCGCGGCAACCTTCTTCATGGCTTCAACGTTAACATCAGTAACAACGGTTGTCGCTCCATCACGAGCGAATCTCAGAGCAGTGGCTCTACCGATTCCAGCGCCTGATCCGGTGACTATGACCACCTTATCCACAAATCTTCTGACCATGTAAGTATCAGCCATCCTCTCGGCTCGTGAACGAGTGTCTTTGCGGAGCTTTCAGGCCAGCCTCGTTAAGACGGAATGTTGCTTTCTTTGCAATTTCTAGCAGGATTCTAGCATACATGAATTTCATTCTCTGCATCTCTTCGTCATCCCTCTGCTAGGCCATCCTGGAGGCATGTGTAAAAGAATTCCACCGCCAGGTGACGGCAGGAGAGACTTACCTTGGACATCGGTACAAAAGGCGATGATAATGCTCACAGCAGACAGACAATAATGCTCATAGCGACAATGGGCAACGAGTTGATGAAGGGCTCGAGCTCTGAATAGCAACGGGTGTTTCCGATTTCGATCCTTCGCTAACTGGCTGTCAAGTGACGGCACCACCCCTATACGAAGGCAACTGGCTCACAACGAAGTGACGAAGAACAGCGATATCAAGTAGAAACCGGAGCAAGGAGCATTTGGAGGTTTTTGAGACCAGTCTGCGGTCCGATCTTAAGCCGGTCAGGGGAGAAGGCTGTTGGTTGTGGGATGAGGAGGGTAAACACTACCTTGACCTGTTAGCTGGAACCTGGTGCAATATCCTTGGCCATGGACACCCGCGCTTCATCCAAGCAATTCGAATTCAGGCCGCGAAGCTGATCCACACAGGGTCTGGGGTGGTGGCAAAGGAGGTTCGAGACGCGGCGGATCGTCTAGGTGCAATACTTCCTGCACACTTGAACCAGGTGACCTTTCTTAATACAGGTAGTGAAGCGGTCGAGTTTGCCGTCAAAGCAGCGCGAATCGGGACCAATCGTTCCGAAGTGATCGGTTTCCGACAAGGCTACTACGGGGCAACACTCAATGCACTATCGCTCTCCGAGATAGGACGCGGCGCAACCTACCTGCCCGAGACTTCCAAGATTCCTCCGATTCCGGCACCCACCTGCTACCACTGCCCTCTTGGGAAAGCCTATCCTGACTGCCAATACGCCTGCCTAGACGAGTGGCAAGCAGACGCAAAGAAGCACGCCAACCAAGTCGCTGCCATCATTTTCGAACCTGTCCAGGGGCGTGGAATCACTGTACCCCCACCAGGCTATCTCAACACCTTGGCCAAAGTCGCAGAAGACTGGGGATGCCTGCTAATCTCAGAGGAAGTGACCACAGGCATAGGTCGAACTGGTCACTGGTTTGGTTTCCAGCGTGAGGAAATATCTCCTGACATCGTAGTGCTGGGCAAGGCTTTGGGTAATGGTCTACCAGTGGCGAGCGTAGTTACTACAACCGAGGTTGAGAGAGCCTTTGCCGGCAGGTTCACCCATGTCCAATCACATCAAAATGACCCATTCTCTGCCGCCGTGGCGGCAACAGTCATCGACATAGTGCGTGACGAGAGGTTGGTTGAGAGGGCTCGTGACATGGGAGAGTACCTTCTACGAGGACTGGATCGCATTCGATCAGCTCACGCAGGAATCTCCAACACGAGAGGCTTGGGGGTAATGGCTGCGCTTGAACTTGATGGCCCAAATGTCGAAGAGCGGGGTGTCAGAATCAAACGTAAGCTTAGAGATCAAGGCATCATTGTAGACTTCAATGGGCCTGTTGCGAGCCTACGTTTCTTCCCACCATATGTCATCACCAAGCAGCAATTGGACATGGCACTTGAGGCGTTGAATTCGGCTGTGGGGGACTCGCTTTGAAATCCAAATCGCAGAGACTTCACAACGAACTCTGTGAGATCATGCCCGGCGGGGTGAATGAAACCTTACATTCCCTAGAGCCACCGATATTCTTCAACAAAGCAAAGGGATCGAAGATTTTCGACGTCGATGGCAATCAGTATGTTGACTACCACCTTGGATTTGGGTCAATCATTCTGGGACATGGGAACCCAAGAGTCGCGGATGCGGCGGCGAAGCAATTCAAGACTCTCGATCTAGTGGGAGCCGGAGCATACGAGCTTGAGTATGAGCTCGCAAAAAAGCTGACTCGGCATATCCCGTCGGCGCGGATGGTGAGATTCTGCAACGCAGGTTCCGACGCCACGTTCAATGCGATCAGACTTGCTCGTGGTTATACCGGGAAGAAGATGATCGTGAAGTTTGAAGGAGGCTACCATGGCTGGCACGACTATGTGTTGATGAATGTTGCGGCCCCTAGAGGAAAAACAGGATCGCCCTACCCTCAGTCTGAAGGAATGCTTCAAGAGGCCATTGAGAACACAATCATAGCGCCCTTCAACGACATTGAAGCCGTCCAAGAAATCCTCAAGGAAAGAAGAGATGAAATTGCCGCTGTCATTACAGAACCAATACAACACATCAACGGCTGCATCATGCCGCAGAGGGGCTTTCTGAAATCCTTGCGCGAAATGACAGAAGAGAATGATGTCATCCTGATTTTTGACGAAGTAGTTACCGCATTTAGACATGACCTTGGGGGTGCTCAAAGGATTTTCGAAGTCACACCGGACCTGACTTGCGTGGGCAAGCCCATGGCAAACGGTTTTCCAATCGCCGCAGTCTGTGGGAGAGAAGACATAATGAGCCATCTCGCCCCGCTCGGGAATGTTGTCATGTCCGGGACCTACTACGCTTACCCTGTTTCAGTCGCCGCTGCTTATGCAACGATCGAGCAATTGGAGAGTGGAGGCGTGCACGCGCACATAGAGAGATTGGGAGATCACATTAGAAAGGGGCTTTCCAAAATAATCTCAGACCTTAATTTGAAAGCTCAGGTCGTCGGCTTCAAGTCAATCTTCTGGGTCTATTTCACCGATGCGAATATCGTGAACTATGAATCCCTGCTAACAAACGACAGTGAGATGTTCTTGAAGTTCGCTGCAGGTATGCGACAGAAGGGGATATTCTTCCTGCCTCGCCCCTTGAAGAGGTGCCACATCTCCGCTGCGCATACGATGTCGGACGCAGAAAGATTCCTGACGAGCGCTAGAGAAGTGCTTTCAAACGTGAGGCACACGGGACACCCCAAACAAGAGGCTTGAGATTCATCCACCAATTCCCGAACTCCATTCTGTCGCATCGCCGTCATCTGGCACACAACAGCTGACCTTTCGACACCGTCCATTTCACGTTGCCCGTGAGGATTGGAACACCGTGACTCAGAGAGGGTAGGCGTGTTTCAGTTCGTCCGCATGAAGCTGACGACTTTGAGACCCTCCCGTCTACGTTTGCATCTAACCCTTTTCCGGCCCTCCTATGCCGTAGACCCCTTGAGGAATGCCCTGGTGCTTTTTTTCTCCACGGAACATTCGAATGCTCTTGCCAGTAGATACAAAACCCTTCTTTCTCAACAGCGTTGGCATGCTTTCGTTTCGAGAGGGGAATCCAAAACGCAACTGGGTCTCCTCATCGTTGATGGCGCTCAAGCATGCCTCGAGGAGTTCTCCTGAGCGACTTGGATCTTCGCAGATCCACGGTCCGATCCAAAATGCGTTCCGGGTCTGTCTGCACATCAGGTATCCTATTGTCTCCCGACCCTCTTTTGCGATGAAGCAATATCGCTGATCGTCGTCGAACAACCTCTTCAGAACGCGAAACCTCTGAGACCCGAAATACTTGGAATCGAGATCTACCAGTCTTTCGATATCTTCATCCTGCATGTGCTCTATCCCTTTTCTGACCGGCTCTTTGTGGTGACGATTTGTGTGTCCGCTGAAACGAAGCGAATCGAATTCCTCCTTGAACCCGAGGCGTCTGTAGAGCGGTACCGCTGCCTCCTCTGCTTCTAGTCTTATTGTCTCTGCACCAGCCTGCTCAAGATGGTCAATTGCCCTTCGCATGAGAGTGGCGCCAATTCCTCTACCACGCTTTTCGGGGTTGACGACGAACAGACCTAGCCATGCCAGCTTTCCGTAGTTGATCGTCGAAACGTGTCCGACAGGATCAGATTCCAGCTCAGCTATGAAGCAACCATTTGGTTCCAAACGCCAGCATCTTTCGATGTCACGTCTAGTGTGACCCCAGTCTTCACTCGTTATCGACTGGAAAACGTATTCGATGTCGTCTCCTGTCCAAAGTCGTACTGAGACCTTTTCAGGCATCTTTCAACACAGCTTGCACTCTACCAATTCCTCGGAATTGATGCGGGGATCATCGGGATGTGATTTTCATTTGCGAAGCTTTGACACTGAGTTTGTCTGAACGAGCTGCAGGTAGGGCATAAGCACTGACACTACCTTGTTCTCCGCCTTGTTCAGGTGCTCTTGGAAAGTCGTCCGCGCGACACGTTTGACTCTTGCAATGGTCAACACATTGGTCTTTCTTGGGAGTTTGAAATAGCCCATCAGATACGCGGTTAGTAGCGCTTCGATCTGCTTGTCGGTCAAGTTCGCGAACAGATCGTTAAGGGAGATCGTAACCAAGCCTCCGATGTGCCCCCTAAGCAATAATCTCTGTATTACGATAATCTCGGCGGGAAGATGTTCTACTGCTCTCGCAAACCGCGTAAAATCGCGGTCTCTGAATGCGATGGCTTGATAGTGCTCCCATCCTCCTTCGTATGCTATTGGCATTAGGTGCAGCATATTGTGTGAATCCAGATTTCGCAGCACGGAATTCTCGGTAGTGTAGACGCGCCTTTTTGTTACGATAAGAACGTTTTCACCCTGAGGAGTAATCTTCAAGACGCCGCCTAGGCTTCTCACGCCCCTTCGAATTTGCTGCAATTGTGACTGATCGGGGGCCGATATCTCTATCACCTCATAACCCCAGTTGCACCATCCTAACATTTTTGCGGAGGGAAATCTCTTTGAAAAGTTGCAGGCCGGGCAGTCGTGCCTAACCTTGAAGGCGACTTGGAATATTGACATAGGACGTTACGAGTTGACTCGGGCGCCGGCGGGATACTAATAGTTTTCCTTGGCAAGAGAATCGAAAAATGCTGCGTTTGTGGAGATGCCTCAACTCTAGAGGTTGACTCGTCGATTTGCGGATCACAGTTTGCTGTAGTCAAACGTGGTTCTCTTCTTGGGGTAGAATCGTATGAAGACTCGCCTTTGGTTTCTTAGTCTCTGACCATATTGCCTCGCTTGTTCTTGGCTCGTGAAGTAACGATTCCAGAGTTTCAGCACCTCTTCTGGCGTGCATGGTCCAGCGTCGACTTCTGCTTCTCCGACAAAGTGTACTCCCCTAGACGGAGGCTTGGGCTCTGAATCGATCAAGAGTGAGGCGTTCTTGTTCCGCTTCAGATTTCTCACCAAGTTTGTTTCTTCGCTCGTGTTCATTAGAATGGACGAGCCATCGCTCTCGTACCAGATCGGGGTGATTCTGATCGTTCCGTCTATGTTGGTTGTTGCGATCTTGGCAATCCAACTGCCTTTCAAGAACTCTCCAAGTTCAGCATCCGACATCTCCGGAGCTTTCATTTCCCTGCGTCACCTCCCACAATCATGAGCTGTAGTGACTCCTTTGGGATTCATCTCGATGCTTGGTACTTGGTTTTCTGATCGCTGATCCTGTCGCCCTTTGCTTTTCGCTTGGTTCACGACGTAGATGCCGAACAACACAAGGACGCCGCCAACCATTTGATTGATGCTTAAGGATTCGCCTAGTAGGGGGATTGACAGTAGCGCTGTCACCATAGCTTGCCCTAGGACCCCTACAGCAACGCGTGCAGCTCGAAGATGACCCAAGGCGTAGTTGATCGACAGCCACCCGCCAAGGTGAGATACTAGACCTAATCCAACCAAGGCACCCCAGGTGTTGACACTGTAACCGGTCATTGCCGTCCCTAATACTAGGTTCAACCCAAAGAGCAGTAAGAGACTCGATGAAACGGAGATCGCTGTGAAAGTCGATGTGTCTATGCGTGCTCTTGCCTGCTGCGTCGTTAGCAGGTAAGCAGCATAGAAGAAACTAGCACCAATCGCTAACATGTCGCCCCTGCTTAACCGGAGCTGCATCCAAGCCCCGATTCCGACGAGAATCGTTATTCCAGTGAGGGCAATCGCTAGCCCAGCCCAATAACGAGTTGACAAGCGTTCTCGAAACAAGACGAGAGCCCCAATGCCCACCCATAGCGGCGCATTGTTCGCAAGCAAAGTGGCGGTGGTAGCCGAAGTTAGCATGACACTCGTGTTCCACAGTATCAAGTCGAGAGCGAAGAAAACCCCACCTGCTAGCGTCAAGACGAGGTCAACACGTGATGGCCACTTTGTCCGTCGGTGCAGCCACCACGGCACAATCACGATACTCGCAATAAGTATGCGATAGAATGCTGATACGGGACCAGGCACCCCTGCAAACCTCACGAAAATCGCAGAGAAACCAATACAGACCACGCCGAATGCAAGAGCGAGATATGCACCTACCATGTCACTTCGATTAGGAGCGTACATTGCAACCTCACCCCGGCTCGAGCATGTGGCAACTTCAGATGGGAACTAGGTGCGCGAGCAGAAGAACTAACAGGAGAGCAGTGAGTCCTTGCACTACGCTCATGATCGTGAGGGCCTTGATTCCTTCCACAACGGAAAGTTGTGAAAAGCCCGTTACGATCCAGAAATAACTGTCGTTTAGGTGAATCGATATCATTGCTCCAGCGGACACCAGTAGCGTAGCAAATGTGGGGGAAACACCGAGCGAGGGCAATAACGGGAGAAGTATGGACGGAGCGGTAACCATCGTGACTACTGACGAGCCTTGAGCAGTCTTGATTATGGCTGCGACAAGAAAGACGACGATTGGTCCAGTTAGGCCGATGCTTGTGAGCGAATACCCCAGCGCTTGTCCTATCTTTGCGTCAAGCAAGATTCGACCCAATATACCTCCTGCGCCAACGATGGCAACGATTGATGCTGCTCGCGTAAACCCATTACTCACCCATTCCGTGGCTCTTTCCATTCCGTAGCCCCGTGCAAGAAACACAGCAACGCCAATTCCTGCGAGCATAGCTAGAACGGGATGACCGAGAAACTCAACCCACGTCCAGATAAGACTCCCCGACAGATATCCCTCAAGCAGAGACCGCGCAAGAATCAGCATCAAGGGAATTGCGATAACTGCAAAGGACGAGGTGGCGCGAGGCAACTTCTGCTCCGCGTCGGACGGGGCTTGTTCGCCAATCGTTGTGGACGTACTCTTGGAGAGATGTCCGTAGCGTGCGTAAACTTGAACCCAGGCGTAGCCTACCGCAAAGACGGGGATAGAGATCAGGAAACCGAATAGGATTATGGAAGCGAGATCTGCGTGAAAGATCGTCGCAGCGTAGAGCGGGGCTGCTGGAAAGACGAGTTTGAATGAACTGTACACACCAGCAGCGAGGACTAGTCCGATAAACGGTGCAGAGCTGCCTCCTGCGCCGCTCAATGTCTTCGCCACTGGTGAAAGAATTAGAAAAGCAGTATCATTGCAAGTGACCGGAGGAGCAACGAGATACCCAGCCGTTCCTATTGCCGTAGCCGTTCGCGACTTTCCAAAAATCCTCAGAAAAGACTGAGATATGGCACTCGCAGCTCCAGTCCTGGTCACCAATTCACCAATAATAGTCGCTTCGAACACGATCAATCCGACGTAGCCCAAGGTGCCTCCAAAGCCGTCCACGATGTCCTTGATGATTTGGCTTGATGGCAGGCCGAGGAGGAACCCGATCCCAATTGACACTGACAGAAGAGCCAGAAATGCGTGTACTCTCAGTTTCGCGGTCAAAATCACGATGGCTGCTATCCCGACAGCCAAAATCCCTAACTCGACAACGCCGTACACGATCGGTCACGGTGAATTGATGAAGATAAGTGAGGGAAATCCTTGCCACCGTCACTTGACTACACAATGCTTACACGAGTCCGTCAGCAACCTCAGAATCCCAACAATAAAGAATGATCTCCAAGAAGGAACGGGGGAAATGGTAACAAATAGAAGTGCGTATTTCATCGACGTGGCTGCTTGTCCGAAAGTCACTCAGATGCAAGGACTTGAGACAACCATACTGACTGGCTTGAGCGGGCAGAAGATGATGATGGTTCTGACAGCGACCCTCCCAGGTGAGGCAATGCCGACACATAGTCATCCGCAGGAACAGATTGGCATGGTATATGCTGGTAGAGCCATGCTGCGAATCGGAAGGGAGGAGAAGATCGTTCAGGAAGGAGATTTCTATTGTATACCGGGCAACGTTCCACACAGCGATACGGTTCTCGGTGATGAGCCTTTCGTGATGTTGGACATATTCTACCCTCGGCGAGAAGACTTCGTTGACAAAACAAAGAAGCATGTGGGGGAATGTTCAGGCGGATAGTTCAAGGTGCTTATGAGATGGTTGACACGCTTGCTAAGATGTAACATTCCTCCTTCGAGTCCTTTGCTTCACCGGTTTTCCAACCATCACTAGGTCGGACTGCACTTCATAACGCAGCGCTTTGAAGAAATCCAAGGATTTCTCATTCCACTGGTATATCAGGGCATTTACTTTGAGAGTCCCCTTCTTCTTGAGACGTCTCTCGAGTTCGCCAATTAGTAATTTGCCGACGCCTGTTCTCTGACGGCTGGGTTGCACCGCAAGACGATAGATCCAAGCTCTCCGTCCGTCCCATGCCCCCATAACCGTTCCGATGATTCGATGATCATCCTCAACGATCAGGAACAGGTCGGGATCGTGTTGTAACTTTCGCTCGATCGCTTCACGACCATCGCCCGGCCTAGGCGTCAACCCCGCCTCGCCCCATAATCGAGCGACTTCTTCGTAATCCCGTAGCCGGAATTCGCGAATGTGCAATCTTACCATCCGAATTCATGGCAGTTTCCTATTCAACTGGAGGAAAAGCTCCCTCTTGGGAATCACGAATTGTAACTAACACCTTGACGGCCCCTCCCCAAACCAACTACGGTCAGACAACGTGTCCTCTGGCGCATTAGCAACCCCAAGTAAGTGACCTTCTCACACAGTGTCGTCTGCCAGCTAGTGCGCACTGATATGCTCTGAGCCGTCACGTGACGTGGTTATGCCTATTCCATTCACCTAGCCTACATAGAACTGCCAAAGCGCGAGGGAAGTATTGGGCGAGGAAAAAATGACAGCGAAGGCTTGTGCAGCAATAATGCGGAGGGGAAGCAAGGTGCTCGTTACCAAGCGGAAGAGCAGTCAAACGTTTCCACTGAAGTGGGAATTCCCAGGCGGGCACATTGAACCAAATGAGAGTAGGGAATCATGCTTAAGGCGAGAAATCAAAGAGGAACTCGGCGTGCAAATCACCGCGCTCAAACCTTATTGTACGCGAAGATACGGAAGCGGAGAGAATGCCCTTCTAATCTACTATTACCTTTGCAGAATAGCCTCCGGCAGAGTCAGAAAACTGGAAGTGAAGGACTTCAAATGGATAGAACCGTCGCAGCATGAGGACTACGATTTCATTTCCACAGACCGGAGCGTTCTACAGAAGTTATCAAGTGTTTAGTCAGGCATATGGAGGCGAATTGGAATTCTGATGTGCGGTAATTTGTGCGTGCGTATCACCTTGATTGCGGTCTTGATTGCTCAGCCGTTGCCTTGCTTGGATGTGAGAGGGGCAGGTGACGACTACGTGGTCGTCGAGTATGGCGCTCAGGTGCTCTCTAGGATCAGTGTTGACGGGGACAGAATCCTGCTTTATAGATTCAGGGAGGGAACTTGGCCGCGCAGCGTTGTTGTCGACTCTGTAGGCAACTTCATAGTCACGGAGCTTCTCGCAGATGTCCTCTCCAAGATCACTTCCGACGGGCGCAGAAGTGTGATATACCAATTCTCCAGAGGGACCATTCCTGACAGTGTCGCGATCGATTCTGAAGGCAACTACATAGTCACCGAGGGCGGCGTCAATTTGCTTTCAAGGATCACTCCAAACGGCACGAGGACTGTCGTGTACAGGTTTTCCGGATGGACTTGGGCGGCGGGCATTGCTGTTGATTTCAGAGGAGACTACATAGTCGCAGAGAGCGGTGCTGATGTGCTTTCCAGGATTACGCCGAACGGGACCAGAACCGTCCTGTATAGATTCGGAGGAGGATGGGGGGACACGTGGCCTCTTGGTGTCGCAATCGATCGCGTGGGCAACTACATCGTCACAGAATACAACGCCCAGATGCTTTCCAGAGTCACCCCCGACGGCGAAAGAACCATGATCTATAGATTCGCCGCCAGCACTTACCCTGCCGGCGTTGCCATCGACTCCGAAGGCAACTGCATAGTTGCCGAGCTTCTGGTCAATGTACTCTCCAGAATCACTCCTTCGGGAACTAGAACCGTCATACATGCTTATGCCGCCAGTACTTCACCCTCGGACATCAAGGTGGTACCATCAGCTCCAAGCTTTCGGGTCAAGGGGAGCGCGGCAACGTTCTGGTTTGGTGTCGTATCCGTATCGTTGCTTCTGACTGCCGCGATCGGTTCGATGTTCCATAATGAAAGATCCCGGAAGAAACGTACACAAAAGAGCCGAAAAATGCCAAATAGCTCTCGGCACATGTTTGGAGTGTTCTCCTATGAGACCTAGGCAGGCTCTGTTCACAGGAGTCATCCTGCTCCTTCTGGGGGCACTATTGTATGCTTTCTCTGGTGTTGTCGTGACTGTTTACACTGTATCTTCAGGGTCGTATTGGACATATTATGAGTACCAGTATGCTACACATCCCGAGTACCAATGCGTGGGACTCGGAGTGAGCCCCTTGTGCACATTCTTTTACTACTTCGCATATGGCGGTGTCGCCGCGCTCTCCTTGGCAGGAGCAGCGATGATGGCGCTCTCGCTCTATAGACTCATCGAAACCTAATCCCTAGTCTAGATCAGTATCTTGGGTATCCTGTTTCTGAGTCCACGAGCCAGCGGAATAGCAATGATGGCTCCTGAAAGAACCTGAATAGCATTACTGGGTACCTCAACAAGCGCGGCTGGAAGACCGAAACCCAGGACGTATGCCTCTACCAAGAAGTAACCAGTAACCATAGCGACCGCGCCCACGAACCATCCGAGGACATCGCGGCGTGTGCTCCTCCCGTCTCTGATCGCGCCTGCAAGAAGACCCTCTAGACCCTTGATGATCAGCGTGTAGGGCGCGAAGTATCCGTACCCTGTGATAATGTCGGCCATAGCCGAGCCTATTCCGCCCGCTAGCCCTCCAACGAACCTACCGAATAGGAGAGCGCTGGTGAAGACCATGATATCCCCAAAGTTCAGATACCCTCTTGTCGGCGGAATCGGAATCTGAACCAGCATAGTCGCGACGGTGGTTGTTGCAGCTAATCCCGCGGTGAGGGCGAGCTTAGCAGCGGTCCCTGACCTAGCCAAGGCGCTATCCCGAATGCGGCTACCAAACACGCGGATATATAAGCGCTTACCTATATATTGGTCAGCTGTGCCTGCTTCTCATGTCTCTGGTTACTTCACTCCAATGCCTACGATGCGGGTTTACCCACGAGAATCTTGACGCAGTCAGATGCCCGAAGTGTCAAAGCTCTCTGTTGTTCGAGTACGACTACGAGAAGGTGGAACAGGTCTTCACGAGCGGGGAGTTCAAGGCGCGAAGTCCAGGAGTGTGGAAGTACCGTGAACTGCTTCCAATTACCAGTGAACGAGACATCGTCTCACTGGGTGAGGGCGGCACATTCATGCACGACTGCCCAAGGCTTGCGCGTGAGATCGGAATCAGAAAACTCCTCCTGAAAGATGAAACAACGAACCCTACTGGCTCATTCGTAGACCGCGGAATGACCGTCGAGGCCTCGAAGGCGAAAGAGCTCGGATCAAAAATCATAACGTGCGGAGCGAAGGGG
>Ga0315281_10000921_pt1 | contig 42328 bp, 37 predicted proteins | sample YL17G07_0_MG_FD_204540 | JGI IMG/M metagenome (GOLD analysis project Ga0315281, IMG submission 204540) | Sediment microbial communities from Yellowstone Lake, YNP, Wyoming, USA - YL17G07_0 | ecosystem: Environmental > Aquatic > Freshwater > Lake > Sediment | place: USA: Wyoming | collected...
AGATGTACTTTTTGGCCTTTTCCTGTTTTGCCTTTGCCATCATCAGCAGGATCGCTTCCGTATCAAGGGACAGGAGCAGATCGTAGATACGGCTGGGAGGGAGCTCCGGCTCCTTGTAAAACACATAGAGCACCTCGCGGTACCGCTTTCGCGCATGGCGCACCCGTTCCATGATTCGCGCGGGAACCGAGAGCCGGGCAAGCGCCTCATCCGCTGCCGGGTCCTTCAGCCGGTCGAGGAGCCCGAGGAAAAATACATACCATTTCTCGACCGGGCGGTCCAGATACAGGAGCCTGAACCACGTGAGCGCTTCATTAATCCCGGTAAAAAGCCGTTCCACGTCCGTCGTGGCCTTCAAATTTGGGTGGATGAACTTCAGCAGATCGAAGTCCTTCATGCGCTTCAAGACCTTCAGGGGTTCAGTTTCCGAGAATAACAGGATAAGCTCCGCATACATACGCTCGCCTGTCAGGCGGTTGAAGAGCTTCATGGTCACAGCGTTCTTGATCAGGCTCTGCGTATGCTTGCTGAGTTTGAAGTTGAACCGCTGCTCGAACCGGATGGCCCGCAGAATGCGCGTGGGGTCCTCCACGAACGAAAGACTGTGCAGTACCAGGAGAGACTTTTCCTTGATATCGCGCAGGCCGCCGAAAAAATCGAGGAGTTCGCCGTAATGCTGCTTGTTCAGCCGCACGGCGAGCGTATTGATCGTAAAATCCCGGCGGTAAAGGTCCTTTTTAATCGATGACAGCTCTATGGTAGGCAGGGCGGCCGGTGATTCATAATATTCGAGCCGGGCCGTGGCAATATCGAGTTTGATCCCGTTCGGCAGCACGACAACGGCAGTGCCGAACTTCTGATGAGCTTTCATGCGGCCACCGACTTTTTTGACCAGCATGCCCGCGAATGTGATGCCGTCGCTTTCCACCACAATATCGATATCGAGGTTCTTTACGCGGAGAAACAGATCGCGGACAATGCCGCCTACGAGGTAGACAGGGAAACCGGCCTCATCTGCGAGTTCTCCGACCGTTTTGAGCGCCTCGCGCACGTCCGGCGGAACATGTTCCTCGATCAAGCCCTGCACATTTCTGGCGGAGCGAAGAACTGCCGTTTCTGATCCAGCACCCTCGGTCAGGCGTCCCTCATGAAGCGAGCGCAGAAGGTCGGTGCGGGTGATCGCGCCCACGATCGATCCCTTCTTATCGAGGACCGGGATGAAGCGCTGGTGCTCCTCGATCATGATTTTTTCCACCGTTCCCATAAACATGTCCGGGGAGGCCGTTGGGCCGCCGGCGGTCATGAACTCCTCAACCAGCTGCGCGCCCAGGTTGTGAAAGAGCGCCTTCTGCACGACCTCGCGGGTGATGATTCCGAGATATTTTCCACCGCGCATAACCGGCAGCACGTTCACGCTGAACCGGGTCATAGCTTCGCCCGCCTCGGAGATCGTGCTGCCCGATGGTATCGTTTTGACCGGGGAGGTCATGACCTCGCTCGCTGTTTGTCCGGGCTTCACATGCTGTTTGAGAAGGGAGATCAACCGCTCCGTTGTCTGCACGTGCGTCATGTCCTTGACCACCGCAGAGGCCGCAGTGACATGTCCGCCGCCGCCCAGCTCCTCAAGCACCGCGCCCACGTTCACCTGGGGAATCCTGCTGCGGGCGATTACGTGCGTCTTGTCTCCCATCTGCACCACGAGGAAAAGAACGTCGAGGCTCTCCATGTCCCTGATCTTGTGGGCCAGGATCGCCAGGTCCGGGACAAAGTGCGGGATCGCCAGCGTTGCGATCACCACCGGCACATTATTGATGTCGTAGCTTTTGGCGCACTCGATCAGGTTGTTCAATATGGCGATCTGTTCAGTGGTAAGCTCACGGGAGATAAAATCCGAGACGATGTTGAGCTGGGCGCCCTGAGAGAGGAGCCAGGACACGACCTGTACATCCCGCTCAGTCGTGGACACGAAGGTGAGGGACCCGGTCTCTTCATAAATACCCAGAGCAAAAATGGTCGCTTCGAGCGGTGTGATCGGGATCCCTTTCTTTATGAGCAGCTCCACCATGATCGTGGTCGTAGCGCCGATCTCTTCAACGACCTCAACCTCTCCCCTGATATCTCCGTCCGCTGCCGGGTGGTGGTCATAGAGGTGCACCACGATGCCGGGCAGCTTGAGAGCACCGGAAAGTTTTCCGAGCCGCGCGGGATTCCGGTTGTCGACGATGATAAGCTTCTCAACGCTGTCCACATCTATGTTCTTAAGTCGGTCGATCTCAAGAGCGTAGAATGCAGATTCGAGAAAAAAATCCCGCATACTCTTTTCCTGGGAACCGGGAAAAACAAGCCGGGCGCCGGGATAGAGCTTCTTTGCCGCGACCATGGAAGCCAGGGCGTCGAAATCAGCGTTCGTATGGCTGGTGATTATTTCCATAATTCTAAATGCAAATCCCAAATCCCAAGCACCAAATCCCAAATAAATCCCAAGGACCGAAATTCAAATTCCAAACGTTTGGAACATTGTTATTTGGCATTTGAATATTATTTAGGATTTGTGATTTGGGATTTGGTGCTTGCTCTTATCCCCTCGGGTGGTGTTGCTCGTGGATCTTCTTAAGCCGTTCCCGAGAAACGTGCGTATAGATCTGTGTTGTCGAAATATCCGCATGACCGAGCATGGCCTGAACCGCCCGCAGGTCCGCGCCGTTGTCCAGCAAATGGGTTGCAAAGGAATGACGAAGCGTATGGGGCGAGATATTCCTGGGAATACCCGCCTTCAAAGTATAGTGCTTGATCCGCTGCCAGAACATCTGGCGGGTAATGCCCCTGCGTTTCATGCTGATGAACAGGAATTCGGAGTCAGCGCCGTTCAGCAGCGTGGTGCGCCCTGCCTCCAGATACCGGGAGATCGCCGCCACGGCGATTTCTCCCATGGGCACGGTGCGTTCCTTCGACCCTTTTCCCATCACGATCAGATAGCCCCGCTCGAGATTGACATCCTGAAGCTTGAGCCCGACCAGCTCGCTCACGCGAAGGCCCGTGGCATAGAGCAGCTCGAGCATGGCCTTGTCGCGAAGTCCGAGAAGCGCCGCGGGATCCGGCTGGCGGAGAAGAGTGTCCACGTCGGCTGCGGAGAGTGACTTCGGCAGCCGCTTCCATCCCCGCGGCGTCTCGATATTTTCCGTGGGATCAATGCTTGCATGTTCGTCGGTCATCAGATACTTGTGGAATCCCCTGACAGCGGCCAGGCATCGGGCGGCCGAGGGAGTGGCGATCCCCTCCGAGGACAGATGAGCCATGAACGAAACAACATCGGAGCGGAGAACGCTGCCGGGCTCCTTCGCCTTCATAAAAAGGAGATACTTGTTCAGGTCCCGCTCATAGGCCTGGAGAGTATTTCGTGCAAGCCCTTTTTCCACAGCCAGGTAATTGAGGTATTTTCCGAGAAGTTCTTTTTCCATATCAGGCGTCCGCAACCATTGTCTTCATTGTTTCTATTTCAATTTTATGGCATTGCCGGGAAAATAGCAAGAAAATCACAGGGGCGAAAGGGATAGTGTGTCATTAACGGATGAACATGTCGGCCAGTTTTTTGAATCGCAGGGACATAATTCCGGTTAAATCGCGGATGTTGTCAAGAGTCAATTTTGAGATAAAATAAGCCTTGCCTTATAATTTAAAATACCTTATTATTTGGCAATGAGGATCAGGTACTACGAAACACCTAGCGGGAGGAGCCCGGTTGAGGAGTTTCTACTTGCCTTGCCGGAGGAAACGCGTCTTGAAATAGCTGATGCACTTGTCCTTCTTGAGAGCGGGCAAAGGCTTGAAATGCCGCTGAGCAGGAACCTGTCCAATATTCGTCCCGGACTGCATGAACTTCGAATTCGCGACAAATCGGGTCAGGTACGGGTTGTCTATTATATTAAGAAAGCGGAAGCTGTTTACTTGGTCCATGGATTCCGTAAAAAGACGCAAACTATTCCCCGACGGGAACTGGATGTCATTATGAAAAGACTGAAGGAGATTTGATTATGGCCTGGAAAGAAGTTTCTATTGAAGAGTTGGCAAAGTCACTCGGGGCGAATGTTACCGAGATCCGGGAAAAACAACGGATCGTTGGATTGATTGTTACGACCCGGAAGGAAAAGAAGCTGTCGCAAGCAGCGCTTGCCAAGAAACTTGGACTTAGCCAAGCCAGAATCGCCCAGATTGAGTCCGGTGTCGGCACAGCAAAAGTCACCTTTGACGTGCTTTTTAATATGCTTGTAGCTTTGGGCTTGGATTATCGAGTGGTAACTAAAAAGGCGGCTTGATACCGCATGCCGTAGATCCCAAAGTTTTAACCATAGCAACTTTCCAATATTGGTGGCAACTATCCTCTGGTATCTGCACCAGGATGCGGTAGTTGAATATGAACTTGTTCCTGAAGCTGATTACGAATTTTATTGGGCGCTCACTTTCCCAATCATGTCATTAATATCCCCTACACCCTGTTCATGGAGCAGGCGTGCAATACCGTCCAGCACGTCAAGTGTGGCCCGGGGATTCACGAAATTCGATGTACCCACGGCCACTGCCGTGGCTCCGGCAAGGATGAATTCGAGCGCGTCTTCTCCCGTTACAATGCCTCCCATGCCGATGATCGGGATGGATACGGCCTTTGCCACCTGCCATACCATGCGCACTGCCACCGGTCTGATCGCCGGACCGGATAGGCCCCCGGTAACGTTAGCGAGCCGCGGTTTCCTGCAGCGAACATCGATCGCCATGCCAAGAAGGGTATTGATAAGGGAAAGCCCGTCGCAGCCCGCGTCCTGCGCAGCCCTGGCAAATTCAGTGATATCGGTCACATTCGGCGAAAGCTTGGCAATAACCGGCAAGTGAGTGGCTTTGCGGACAGCGGACAGGAGTTCGAAGGCCGCCTTGCCGTTCGTGCCGAACACAATCCCTCCCGCCTTCACATTGGGACAGGAAATATTGACTTCCAGACCGGACACCCCCGGTACGTTGTCAAGCCGCGCCGCGACATCAACATACTCTTCGAGACTGTACCCGAATATATTCACGATCACAGCTGTGTCAAAATGCCTGAGGTAGGGCAGTTTCTCGTTGATGAACACGTCAACACCGGGGTTCTCAAGCCCGATGGCGTTCAACATTCCGGAAGGGGTCTCCCATATCCGCGGCGGCGGGTTGCCCTTGATCGGTTTGAGAGAAACGCCCTTGACGATCACGCCGCCCAATTTGTTCAGGTCCACGAAATCCGCGAACTCTTCGCCGTATCCGAAGGTGCCCGATGCGGTCAGCACCGGGTTCTTGAGTTTGATCCCGGCGACGGTTACCGACATATTGGGTTTTGCTTTTAGTTTTACTGACATAGCTACTTTTTTAACTCCTGACTCCTGACTTCTGGCTCCTGACTGTTACCCTCACCTGCTCTCCCCACTCAACCTCCCGGGAGTCGAACACCGGCCCCTCTTTGCACGCCCGTTTGTAACCGCCTGCCTTCATCGGGATCGAGCAGCCCATGCACACGCCAAGTCCGCAGGCCATGCGCTCCTCAGTGGAAACAAAACAGGGGATCCCCTGCTCCGCGGCGATCCGGGTCACCGCCGCGAGCATGGCATGGGGACCGCAGGCATAGAGCACCAGACTGGACTTCTTCTCCATCTTCAACAGGAAGTTGTTCAAAATGTCCGTGGACATCCCCTTTTGTCCCGCACTTCCGTCCTCGGTCGCAATATGCACCTTTGCCGTATGCTCCCTGAGACTCTTCAGAACACTGGCTGGCGGCAGACACTCTTTATTCCTCGCGCCAACGAAGAAATGCGCGCGCGCACCTGCGCGGAGCGACAGAAAATGCAGAGGAGGAAAGCCGCTCCCTCCGGCCACCAGTACCGGCGTGACGGTCTTGCCCGGCATGGGGAAGCCTTTCCCCAGCGGCCCGAGCAGAGAAAGCATATGACCAGCTGCCATGCCGCTCAGCAGCGTGGTGCCTCTGCCAACAACGCGGTAAACGATTTCGATGGAAGTTTTTGAGGGAATGGAAGAGATGCCGAAGGGACGGGCAAGAAGAGGATCCAAATTGTCCGTGACCCTGAGCATGACGAACTGGCCGGGAAGAGCGGAAGCAGCAATTTCCGGCGCTTTGAGAACGATACGAAAGTACCCTCTGCCGACCGGTTTGTTCGATAGAATGAGCGCCTGAAGACTCCTATTCGATGGCAATCTCTATCTCCTGGATCTCATATTCCACCGTCTTGACCGGCGTCTTGATCGTCACAACGTCACCAACCTTGTGGCTGATGAGCGCCTTGCCCACGGGAGACTGCACGGATATCTTCCCTTTTTTGAAATCCGCTTCCTCCTGCCCCACGAGCGTATACTTTTTGATATCGCCGGATTCCGTGTCAGCAAGCGTCACCGTGGCGCCGAAGACCACCTTTTCGTTCGTCAGCTTCGATACGTCAATGATCTGGGCATGGGCGAGTTTCTGCTCCAGCTCACGTTTCTTGGCGTCCAAATGGCCCTGGCGCTCCTTGGCTGCATGGTACTCGGCGTTTTCCGATAAATCGCCGTGGGCGCGTGCTTCCTCGATATCCTTGATGTTCTTGCCCCGCTCCACCTTGACAATATGGTCGAGTTCTTTTTTGAGCTTATCGTAACCCGTCTGGGTCATCGGGATTTTCAGTGTCATGATGAATGATACTCCTGTAAGGACTTTACTTGTAAGAGATTTTTTTTGATCGCCGCGATGCCGCGCACCGCGGCCTTTGCCGCCGATATCGTCGTAAAATAAGGGATCCCTTTCATCAGCGTCGTGCGCCGGATTGAATAGGAATCCTGCTGCGCCTGGGCGCCGTAGACCGTGTTGATCACCAGATCGACCTGCATGTCGGTTATCTGGTCCACGATATGAGGCCGCCCCTCGGTCACCTTGTTCACCGTCTCAACGGTAATGCCCCGTTTCCTGAGATAATCTGCCGTTCCTCGTGTCGCGACAATGGAAAAGCCTGCTTGTTCCAGACCCTGCGCAACTTCATGGAGCCCCGCCTTGTCCTGATCCTTCACGCTCAGGAACACCCGGCCCGACACGGGCATCGGGTTGCCCGCCGCCATCTGGGACTTGGCGAATGCCATGCCGAAGTCCGCGTCAATGCCCATGACCTCGCCCGTTGATTTCATTTCCGGACCGAGCAGCGTGTCCACGCCCGGGAATTTGGCAAAGGGAAAGACCGCTTCCTTGACGGCAATGTAATTAGTCTTCACCTCTTTGGTGAACCCGAGCTCGGCAAGAGTTTTGCCCGCCATCACCCTTGCTGCAAGCTTGGCAAGCGGCACGCCGATGGCCTTGCTCACGAACGGGACGGTCCGCGACGCCCGCGGGTTCACTTCGAGCACATAGACTTTCCCTTCCTTCACCGCAAACTGAATGTTCATGAGCCCGACCACCCCGAGTTCAAGGGCCAGGGCACGGGCCTGGCGGTCGATCTCACGAATGATATCCGGAGGAAGGGAGAACGGCGGGAGCGAGCACGCCGAGTCTCCGGAGTGTACACCAGCCTCTTCGATATGCTCCATGATGCCCGCGACGACCACGGTTTTCCCGTCCGAGATCGCATCCACGTCCATTTCTATGGCATCTTCCAGATACTTGTCAACAAGCACCGGCCGGTCAGGGGACGCCTTCACGGCGCGGGACATGTAATTCCGGACGCTCTCCTCATCGTAGACGATTTCCATGGCCCTGCCGCCGAGCACATAGGACGGCCGCACCATCACCGGGTAGCCGATTCGGTTCGCGGCATCCACTGCTTCATCACAGGACACGGCCGTGCCGCTTTCAGCCTGCAGAAAACCGAGTTTTTCGAGGAGCTCCTTGAACCGTTTGCGGTCCTCCGCGCGGTCGATGCTGTCGGGAGATGTGCCGAGTATGCGCACGCCCTCTTTTTCGAGCGGCACCGCGAGTTTGAGTGGTGTCTGGCCTCCGAATTGGACGATTACGCCGAAGGGCTTCTCCCGATGTATAATATGTAAAACGTCTTCAAGTGTCAAGGGTTCAAAATACAAACGGTCCGACGTGTCATAATCCGTGCTCACGGTCTCGGGGTTGCAGTTCACCATGATCGTCTCGTAATCGTCCTCTTTGAGGGCGAACGCGGCATGGACGCAGCAGTAGTCGAACTCGATGCCCTGCCCGATCCGGTTCGGACCGCCGCCGAGGATAATGACTTTTTTCCGGTCCGTCGGGTTCGCTTCGCATTCCGCCTTCCGGCTCCTGACTCCTGACTCCTGACTCCCGATTTTGTAAAACGGTTTTTCATACGTCGAATACAAATACGGCGTATGGGCCTCGAATTCCGCTGCGCAGGTGTCCACGGTTTTGAATACCGGCATGATGCCGAGCTCATAGCGCGTTTTGCGTATCGCTTCCTCAGAGGTGGTAAGAATTCTGGCAAGCCTGCGGTCGGAGAAGCCGTATTCCTTAGCCTTTCTGAGAGGATGGTCGAGGGTCCCGGCTTTATCGGTCAGGACGCGTGAACCCATTTCCTTGAGCTCCAGCTCCCTATCAGTAATCTGCTTGATCTGATGCAGAAACCAGGTGTCGATCCTGGAAAGATCGAACACCTCGTCCACGGTCATCCCCGCGCGGAAACCATCGGCAATATACCAGATCCTTTCCCAGTTCGGCACGCTGATCTTCTGCCGCATGTCAGCAATGCCCTGTTCGGTATCCCCGTCCCGGTCCCGCCGGGATTCGAGGCCGTAGCGGTCGATCTCAAGGGAGCGGAGCGCTTTCTGGAACGACTCTTTGAACGTCCTGCCGATGGCCATGGCCTCTCCCACGGATTTCATCTGCGTCGTGAGCGTTGCATCGGCCTGGGGGAACTTCTCAAAGGCAAAACGGGGGAACTTCACGACCACGTAGTCGATGGTTGGTTCGAAGGACGCCGGCGTGGCCTTGGTGATATCGTTTATGAGCTCGTCAAGGGTGAAACCTACCGCAAGCTTGGCAGCGAGTTTGGCTATGGCGAAACCCGTGGCCTTGGACGCGAGCGCGGAGCTCCGCGATACGCGCGGATTCATCTCGATTATGACCATCCTGCCGTCCTTCGGGTTGACCCCGAACTGGATATTCGACCCTCCGGTGTCCACGCCGATCTCACGGATGATCTTGAGCGATGCGTCGCGCATGAGCTGGTATTCCTTGTCCGTCAGCGTCTGCGCGGGCGCCACGGTAATGCTGTCGCCGGTATGAATGCCCATGGGGTCCAGGTTCTCGATGGAACAGACGATCACCACATTGTCCTTGGTGTCGCGCATGACCTCGAGTTCAAACTCCTTCCACCCCATGATCGATTCCTCGACCAGTACCTGCTTGACCGGGCTTGCCTCAAGGCCGCGCGTAATCAAATCGGTAAATTCCTCGCGGTTGTACGCGATGCCGCCGCCGGTGCCGCCGAGCGTGAACGCCGGCCGCAGGATGACGGGGAAACCGACTTTTTCAAGGATCTCATAGGCCTGTTCCCTGCTCGTGGCGAACCCGCTCTTCGGCACCTCGAGGCCGATATTTTCCATCGCCTTTTTGAACAGTTCGCGGTCTTCCGCTTTTTTGATGGCAGGCAGCTTCGCGCCGATAAGCTCGACGTTGTATTTCTCAAGCACCCCTGATTCGGCCAGGGACACCGCCGTGTTCAGCGCAGTCTGGCCGCCCATGGTCGGGAGCAGCGCATCGGGCCGCTCGCGCTCAATGATCTTCGCGACCACCTCCGGCGTGATAGGCTCGATGTAGGTGCGATGAGCCATGTCAGGGTCCGTCATGATCGTGGCCGGGTTCGAATTCACGAGCACGATCTCGTACCCTTCTTCCTTGAGCGCCTTGCAGGCCTGCACTCCCGAATAATCGAACTCACAGGCCTGGCCGATCACGATCGGTCCCGCGCCGATGATCATAATCTTTTTAATGTCTGTCCGTTTCGGCATCTAATCCTTCCTTAACTCCGAACTATTACTCAAGTTCCTGCACCCAGCCGTTCTCCAACCCGTATTTTTCCATAATCTTGTGCGCTTCCTCGTACTCCTCGGCGGTGATCCTGCGCGAAAGGTTCTCAAACTCGGCAGCTTTGTAAGCCGGAAAATACTGGGACATAAGACTCACATGCACATCCTTCGAAATTTCCTCGGAAAGGAATCTCATCATACCCTCGGTCCCCGATATCCCTTCCGGCAGGACCAGATGCCGTACAAGCAGGCCTCGCATTGCGATCCCCTGTTTATCAAGCTCAAGATTGCCGACCTGACGGTACATTTCGCATATCGCCGCACGGTTTATTTCGGGATAGTGCGGAGCAATGGAATACTTCATGGCCGCGGCATTGTCGGAATACCGCATGTCGGACAAATATATATCGACAATCCCGTCAAGCAGCCGAAGGGCTTCCAACGATTCATACCCGCTCGTGTTGTACACGATCGGCAGATTGAAGCCCCGCCCCTGCGCCAGTGCGAGAGACTTCAGAAACTGCGGCATGAAGTGCGTGGGCGTCACCAGGTTCAGATTATGGCAGCCCTGCTCCTGCAGCCGGAGCATCTGGCAGGCGAGTTCGGCTGGTGTCCGTTCCACGCCGTTTCCCATCTGGCTGATGGGATAATTCTGACAGTACACGCACTTCAAGTTGCAGTTGGTGAAAAATATCGTTCCCGAACCTTTGGTGCCCGAGAGCGGCGGTTCTTCCCCGTAGTGAGCGCTGACGCTAGCAAGCACCGGGTTCAGCCCTGACCGGCAGAAACCGAGTTTGTCATTCTTCAGCCGGTCCACGCCGCATTCGCGGGGGCAAACGCGGCATTTTTCGAGGAGCGTATAAGCTGCCTCAATGCGTTTTTGCAATTCCGTTTCTGAAATCATTTAAACCATACACGGAGATTCGCGAAGCTCTAAATCCCAAGGAATATCGAATATCCAAATATCAATGAGCAAAACGATTGGTTTTGAAAATTGTCATCTGGAATTTGCCGAATGATGCTCTATCATATCCACAAACCGCTGGAACAGATACCTGCTGTCGTGAGGTCCCGGTGACGCCTCGGGATGGTACTGGACCGAAAAGGCCGGAAGGGTTTTGTGCTGAAAGCCTTCGCACGTATTGTCGTTCAGGTTTACGTGGGTCAATACAACCTTATCCTTCACGGATGCCATATCAACGGCAAAACCGTGATTTTCCGCGGCGATCTCGACCTTGCGCGTGGAGAGATCCATGATGGGCTGGTTCCCGCCGTGATGGCCGAACTTCAGCTTGTACGTCCTCCCGCCGAGGGCGAGACCGAGAAGTTGCTGTCCAAGGCAAATGCCGAAAATCGGCTTCTTTCCCAGGAGCGCTTTGATGTTTTCGATAGCGTACGTGACCGGCTCCGGATCTCCTGGCCCATTCGACAGAAATACCCCATCGGGCTTCATAGCTAGTACTTCCTGAGCAGGCATGGTCGCCGGTACAACGGTCACATCGCATCCCGCGCTCGTGAGCAAACGGAGGATGTTTCTCTTGATGCCGTAATCATAGGCCACAACATGATACCGTGTTGATGACTTTTTCGCATATCCCGTCGCCAGGTCCCAGTCGCCTTCATCCCAGGTATATGCGGCTTTGCAGGTCACCTCTTTCACCAGATCAAGACCGCTCATCTTGGGAAGGGCCCGTGCCTGGGCGACGATTTTTTCGGGGGCACTGTCCGTTGTCGTGATAACTCCCGGTTGCGCGCCGAAATCACGAAGGTGGCGGGTCAGCGCTCGGGTATCGATGCCCTGAATACCCACAATGCCGTTTTCCTCAAGATACGCGTTGAGCGACTTCTTCGCCCGCCAGTTGCTCGGGAAATCGAGGTACTCCTTCACGATAAAACCTTCCACGTAGGGCTTTCCGGATTCCACGTCCTCGCTGTTCACGCCGTAGTTGCCGATCAACGGGTAGGTCATGGTAACGATCTGCCCCTTGTAGGAGGGGTCGGTCAGAATTTCCTGATACCCGGTCATACTCGTATTGAATACAATCTCGCCGGAGGTTTCGCCTTCCGCGCCAAAGGAGTGTCCTTCGAATACCATGCCGTCTGCCAATGCAAGTAACGCCTTTTTCATATTCCGCCGTCCAATCCGCAATTCGAAATCTGCAATCAGAATGTATCTCTTACCTTTCCGCTGATGTCCACCACTTCCGCGCTCACCTTATCTCCATCCACCGTCACGTAAACGAAATGAGTGAAACCGCCTTCATCATCCTTCACATACATAGGCGCTCCGCCGCCGCCGGTAATGACCTGCGTAATGCCGTCCGTAGACGTTCGTTGATAAAAATGCTCATGTCCTGCGAATATCGCATCCACCTTCGCGCTCACGAATAAAGCCTCAAGTTTGTCCCTGTCCTGTGGATACTTGTCAAGACTGTCGCCGGAGTGATGGCCTTTGCCTGCCGCGGTGTAGAGCGGATGGTGAAGAAATATGAATTTGTGCTTAAACCCGGGATGAGCAAGGACTCTCTTAAGCCACGTAAGCTGGTCCCCGGTGATTTTCTTTTCCTGGTTGTCAATAAACGAATCAAGAACAACAAAGAGCGAGTTTCCTGCGGTAAACGAGTAATAAAGTTCATTGCCCGGAAGGTCAACCTGTTCTTTATAGGTCTTTTCGCTGAACAACACTTTGGGATGGACGTCATGATTTCCAACTGCCAGGAAATACGGAGCAGTAAGAGGCTTTGACATGGCCCAGAAATTACTCCACTGCTGTTTATCGCCGGGAGTCGCGATCATGTCACCGGTGTTTAAGACAAAATCGGGTTTCCGCTCTGAGATCATTTTGACAAGGGTGCGGTACTGATCGTCGCCGGTCCGGTTGTCTCCGATTACTACGAACGAGAACTTCCCCTGGATTTTTTCAAGCGTGGATATTCTCTGGCTGATCTGCTGGTCCTGGACGGCATGAGCAGCCCCGACCAACGATAGAATGAAAAGAGCTATAACAATGACTTTTCTATTCCGCAATCCGCAATCCGAAATCCGCAATTAAAGTTTTCCTCCCACGATCGTCTGCACTGCTTTTCCCTTGAGTTTCCAACCGTTAAAAGGCGTGTTTCGTGACCTCGATTTAAACTGCGTCGAATCAACGGTCCATGTGAGATCAGGATCAATGATTGTGATATCGGCATCAGACCCCAGGGCGAGCGTGCCCTTGTCGATCTTGAGAACCGCTGCCGGTTTGGCGCTGAGTTTTCCGATCGCTTCGGAAAGTGAAAGAACGCCTTCACTCACCAAGGTCAGCGTAAGGCCGAGCGAGGTCTCAAGGCCCACGATCCCGAACGGCGCGTAATCAAATTCGCCTGCTTTCTCATCCATACTGTGCGGCGCATGGTCCGTCACGATCACATCGATGGTGCCGTCCTTCAAACCCTGCTTGATCGCCGCAACATCCGCCGCGGTCCGGAGCGGCGGGTTCATCTTAGCCATGGTATTATAACCGCGAACCGCTTCATCGGTCAAAGTAAAGTAATGCGGACAGGTCTCGGCTGTGACCTTCACCCCGCGCGATTTCGCTTCCCTGATCATCCGAACAGAGCCGGCAGTGCTCACATGGGCGATATGGAGCCTGCCTCCGGTCAGCTCCGCAAGCAGGAGGTCCCGGCCGGTCATCACATCCTCTGCTGCACGGGAAATGCCGCGGAGACCGAGCTCGGTCGAAATCGCGCCTTCGTTCATCACGCCCTTTGCCGCAAGCGAGACGTCCTCGCAGTGTGCGATGATAAGCAGGTCGAAGATCTTTGAGTATTCCAGCGCCCGGCGCATGATCGATGCGTTCATCACCGGCTTGCCGTCATCGGACAGGGCGAAACAGCCGGCAGCGTGCAGTTCACCCATTTCGGCCAGGTCTTCACCCATCGATCCCCTGGTGATGGCGCCGATGGGATAGACCCGCGCCGAAGCATTCCGGGCCTGGGACAGAATGAACTCGGTGATAGAGCGGTTGTCATTCACCGGGTTGGTATTCGGCATGCAGCACACCGACGTGAATCCTCCCGCCTTTGCCGCCGCCGTACCCGTCGCGATAGTTTCCTTATATTCGAACCCCGGTTCACGGAGATGCACATGCATGTCGATGAGACCGGGAACAACAAGCCTGTTGGCAGCATCGATCACCTGAGCGTCATTTGCTGAAAATGAACCCGTCTTGCCAAACTTCACGATCTTTCCGTCGGACACAAGGAGGTCGAGCTTGTCGTCAACCTGGTTCGCGGGATCGAGCACCCTGCCGTTTTTAATGAGTATATTCACGATTCAACCTCTTCACCGCACGCAACGGATTTCAGCGGCGTTCTCATTCCGCACTCCGCATTATCAATTACGCCTCAGATTTCGTTCCGCCCGACAGCAGGAACATGACCGCCATCCTGACCGCCACGCCGTTCGTCACCTGATCAAGAATCACTGACCGACTGTCCGCCACTTCGGACGATATTTCCACTCCCCGGTTCATGGGGCCGGGGTGCATAACGATGACATGCTTTGCCGCCCGCTCAACCCGTGATTGATTGAGGCAATACAGTCCCGCATATTCACGCACACCCGGGAAGAGCCCTGCGGTCTGGCGCTCGAGCTGCAGCCGGAGCATCATGACCACGTCGGCTCCCTCGACCGCCTTGTCCATGTCGTAGTAAACCTGTGCCCCAAGGTCTTCAATTCCCGGAGGGATCATGGTCGGCGGTCCGCAGACCCGTACCTTTGCGCCCATGGCAATGAGCCCGTGGATGTTCGACCGTGCCACCCGGCTGTGCGCAATATCTCCAACGATCGTAATGGTCAGTCCTTTGAGCTTGCCGAGTTTTTCCCTGATCGTGAACATATCAAGCAGGGCCTGGGTCGGATGCTCATGAAAACCGTCGCCAGCATTGATCACCGAGCTCTTAAGCCGCTGAGCGAGGTATTCCGGGGCGCCTGAGCAGGAGTGGCGGACAATAATCATGTCGCACTTCATGGCCTCGATGTTCCGAGCCGTGTCGAGGAGCGTCTCGCCCTTGATCACGCTGCTGGTCGAGGTCGAGATATTGATCACGTCGGCGGACAGCCGCTTGCCCGCAAGCTCAAAGGAGGTCCGCGTCCTCGTGCTCGCCTCGTAAAAGAGGTTGATCACGGTCTTGCCGCGGAGCGTCGGCACCTTCTTGATGTCCCGCTCGGACACGTCCTTGAACGTAGCTGCCGTGTCCAGGATGAGAGTGATCTCGTCCGCGGTCATGCCTTTTATGACAAGCAGGTTTTTTGAACTTAAGCTCATAAATCAACCCTTGTTGTTGACCTTAACTATTCCGCATTCCGCAATGTTCCTTACTCTCCCAATATCACGACTTTCTCTTCCCCGCCGTCCTCTGCCAGCATCACTTCCACCTTCTCTTTAGCCGACGTGGGGAGGTTTTTACCGACATAGTCGGCGCGGATCGGCAACTCACGGTGTCCCCGATCCACAAGCACGGCAAGCTGGATGCGGCGCGGCCTGCCATAGTCCATGATGCTGTTCAGCGCCGCCCGGATGGTTCTGCCCGTAAAGATCACGTCATCCACAAGGACCATGATCTTGCCCTGAATATCGAAGGTAATATCCGTGGCCTGCGGCACAGGCTGGGTCGTTCGCGTCGCCAGATCATCCCGGTACATCGTAATGTCCAGGCTTCCAACCGGGACATCCACCTTTTCTATCTCGTGAATTTTAGCGGCCAGCCGCCTGGCAATATGCACGCCGCCCCGCTGAATGCCGACAAGCACAAGATCCCTGGCCCCTTTGTTCTTTTCCAGGATTTCATGGGCGACCCGCGTGAGCGCCCGGTCGATGCCGGTTTTGTCGAGGATAAGCGCTTTTTCATTTATACTCATTTTAAAGCTCCATTGAGGCAATAAGACGAAAAAAAGCCTTCTCCCCAATTATTAGGAAGAAGGCTGGTGTGTGCGGAATAAGCGTGAATCTGCTGTAAAAGCTTCTCATTTTTCAACCCTTCCTGACCTCACAGGGCCAGACTTAAAGAGGATTACTGTGAACGTTTATACAATACCTCAAACGCTGATATCTGTCAAGAATTATATTCCCCGAGTTCACGGTTCAATCGTAAGACCCGGCAAATTTTATCAGCTGCTTGTAATGGTCCTCCTTCAGGCTGCTTGTCAAACTTTTCATTAATGCGGCGAATTCCCTGTTCGACTGGTCCATCACCGTTGCCGCATACTGCTCCACAATCTCGGTTTCGAGATCAAGTGCGAAACGGATGGCGTCCCTGAGGGAGGGAGCAGTCCTCCGAAAGGCCGCGATATCGGACAACGCTTTATCGATCGACTCCACGTTCACGTCCACGCCCGCAAAATCTTTCGGTGCTTTGCGCACGATCCGTTCCTGATACCTCACCAGATCGAGATGCGACTGTTCCTCTTCCGAGAGTTTGCGAAAAAATGCCGCGGCCTTTTCATCCTGAGCAAAAAGAACGGAAAACCATTCGTAGAGTTTCGAAGCATCGTTTTCCAGCTGGGCTAATTTATTCAGTACGGTAAGAATATCCACCTTGTGGTTCCTCCTGAAACGATTCGCGGAGAAAACAGCTCCCCTACTTATTGATTTTTTTCATGAGCCACGCCATGTTCTTCCCCAGGTTTTTCATGGTCTGCACGCCTTCGGCGTCATTGTTGACCTCGCCGGGCTGTCTTCCCATGCCGATATTCCAGTAGCTCGATCCGGGAATGATCATCTCATTGATCGTGAAAAAATAGTTGAGCGTGTTGAACACATTGATCGCGCCCGCGCGCCTGCAGGCAACGACGCCTGCGCCGACTTTGCGCTTGTACAGAGCTTCGTTCGCGCGGCCCACCATGCCGCTCCGCTCGATCAGCGCCTTCATCCCGGCGGAGACATCGGCAAAATAGGTGGGCGAACCGAGCAGGATGCCGTCAGCTTCATCCATCTTCTGGATGCATTCGTTGATGATGTCCTTCTCTACTGCACAACGCTTGTTCTTTCTTTCGAAGCACTTGTAGCAGGCAATGCAACCCTGGATCGGCTTTCCCGCAAGGGAGTATATTTCCGTGTCAATCCCCCCTGCCTTGAGTTCATCAAGCACCAGGTTCAGGAGAATAGCGGTGTTCCCGTCCTTCCGTGCGCTGCCGTTGAATGCAATGACTTTCATACCGTTCTCCTGTTTATTGCGAATTGTTTCACACCGCTGTTAATTCCGTATAATACTTATAGCATAAAATTCTTTTTTTGTAAAAAGTGATTATTTCCTAACAGCATGAAAGACCCAAATATCACTTTACAACACCCGGGAGAGTGACTAAAATCATACTAACGAGGTGATGTATGATCGAACTGAAACAGGTAACCAGGACCTACAGACACGGGATCAGGGAGATACAGGCCCTGCGTGAAATCACGCTCAGCATCAGGACGGGCGAATTTCTCGCGGTCATGGGGCCTTCGGGTTCGGGCAAAAGCACGCTCTTGAACCTTATGGGCGGCTTGGACCAGCCGACGTCGGGCGAGATTTTTTTAGACAAACGACCTCTCCACGGCATCTCTGACGACGAACTCACCCTGATCAGACGCAGACGCGTGGGATTCATCTTCCAGTTTTTCAACCTTCTCCCGACCCTCACCGCGGCCGAGAACGTGGGACTTCCGCTCCTGCTCGAAGGCCTCCCCTTCAGCAGGATCAAACCAAAAACAGAGGAACTCCTCAAGAAGGTCGGGCTCGGAGAACGGATCGAACACCGGCCCGAACAGCTCTCGGGCGGCGAGATGCAGCGTGTCGCCATCGCCCGGGCACTCATCACGAGCCCGGCCGTGCTTCTGGCTGATGAACCGACGGGTAATCTGGACTCGCGCACAAGCACAGACATCTTCAATCTGCTCAAGGGACTCCACTCGGAAGGCCAGACCATCGTCATGGTGACCCATGACCTGGCGGCTGCGGCACACGGCACACGCACCATCACCCTCAGGGACGGCAGCATAGCCGAAGACACGGCGGTAAAAAAGATACTTTGATTAATGTTGATTCGTTTTCAGGAAGGACAGCATGAATCTGCTGAATCTGCTCCGCCACATCAGCCTCAAACGTTTATGGCTTCAGAAAGTCCACACGCTCATGACCGTTGCGGGCATTTGTCTCGGCGTGGCCGCCATTGTCTCCATCGGCATCGTGAACAAGAGCGTCATGCGCTCTTTTGAGGACTCCATCAATCGCGTGACCGGCCGGGCCGCGCTCCAGGTCACGGGTGCAGCCTCGGGGTTTCCCGAAGGACTCATGGACCGCGTCCAGAAGGTCTCCGGAGTGGAGTACGCTGTCCCGGTGGTCGATACCCAGGGCATCCTTACGGGAGCACGGCAAAAAACGCTTATGATCCTGGGTGTGGACGTCCTCCAGGACAGCAACATCCGCGATTACAAGCTCTCTGATGATAACGCCGATATCCCGGACCCGCTCCTGTTCCTCGCGAGACCGGACTCGATCCTGCTCACCCGGGAACTGGCGGAGCGGGAAGGCATCAAACTCGATCAGGAGATACAGGTACTAACCGTGCGCGGCATCCGCACCTTCCGCGTACGCGGCCTCCTGAACCCCGAAGGACCTGCGAAAACCATGGGGGGCAGCATTGCGATCATGGACTATCCTGCCGCGCAGATGGCCTTTGGCAAGGAAGGACGGATCGACAGAATCGATGTAAGCCTGCTCCGCGGCGAGAACCTGGAGACCGTGCGCAGCCGCATTAAAAAGGTCCTCCCCGGCGGCTACAGCGTCATCACTCCGGAAGGCAGGACAAAGCAGGTCGAAGTTCTCATCTCCCACTTTCAGAAAAACATCAACCTCATCAGCTTTATTGCAGTCTTTGTGGGCATGTATCTGATCTATAATGCCGTCTCGATCTCCGTGGTCCAGCGAAAAAAGGAGATCGGCATCCTGCGCGCCCTCGGCACGACCCGTAGACAGATCATCGCGCTCTTTTTGGGAGAAACCTTTGTCATGGCCATTATCGGCTCCGGCCTGGGGCTCGGCGTCGGCATCCTCTTTGCCAAATCAGCCATAGGCGCCGTGGGCCGGACCGTGTCCGAACTCTACCTGAGGACCTCAATCTCCGAGATCGCCATCTCTTGGCCGAATCTCGCTGTCGGGTTCGCGACCGGGATAATCGCAAGCCTTGCCGCTGCCCTGTTCCCCGCTCTCGCAAGCGCGCGCATCACGCCCGTATCGGCCATACGCTCAACACCCTTTTCGGAGGAAGGCTTGCTTTCGGGCAGACTCCTGAAGCTCGCGGCACTGTCACTTATTTTCCTCGCCATCATGCTTTTGGCGCTCTATAAAGCCTTTGAAGGATCAACCCTTCTGCACAGTACCCCGATTATGTTCAGCGCGACGATCTCCCTCCTCCTCGGCATTTCGCTCTTCACGCCATCGGTGCTCCAGGGTTTTCTCACCTTTTACCGCCGGGCTGTTTCTCCGCATGTGGGAGCCGCGGGGAGGCTTGCCGGCCTGAATCTCCAGAAGAACATCACTCGGAATGCCGTGGCAGCGGCAGCCATCTTCTACGGGATTTCGGTTTTTGTAAGCTCCGCAGGTCTCATCTACAGCACCAAGCAGTCCGTCCTCGACTGGATCGACTCCTACGTGCGCGGAGACATCATCGTAACGTCAGGACATCCCATTGCAACCTCGGGCTCGCAGAATATCCCCATGCCTGTAGAAATGTGGAAAGACATGGAGAAAATACCCGGTGTGCTCTCGGCTGACCCCTTCAGGAAGATCTACCTTGATTATAAAGACAGGCGTGTTCTGCTCCTCACCCTGGATATTGAGCGAAGACTGGTGTACAGCCCTTTCAAGGTCGCGCAAGGGACACGAGCGGACATGGCGCGTCTTTTACCGAGCCAGAACACCATTGCCGTGAACGAAGCACTCGCAGCGCAGGAGCATTTGAAGCCGGGAGACACCATGGTTCTTTCCACGCCGGAGGGTCCAGTGTCGTTCCTGGTTGCAGTCATCAACGTGGACTACAGCACCGATTCCGGGTCGATCCTCATGGACCTGCATACCTATCAACGGTACTGGAAAGAGTATCTCGCCGATTCCTTTTCTGTCCGCGTAACGTCAAAAGACAAGGTAGAAACCGTGAAAAGTGAGATCATCAGAAGGTTCGGGAATGACCGCCAGCTCTTCGTGCTCCCTTCCAGGGAATTCAAGGACGAGATTCGGAAGGTCATCGACCAGGGTTTTGCCGTCAACCACGCGATCAACATCATCACGATGACCATCGCTTGCTTCGGCATCATCGTCACCCTGCTGGCGTCGGTGCTGGAGCGCACACGCGAGATCGGTATTCTGCGCTCCATCGGCATGCTCAGAAGCCAGGTGTCCCGTGTGGTCGTGATCGAGTCCATGCTTCTCGGCATCATCGGCGGCACACTCGGCGCAGGCGCGGGGGTCATCATCGGATGGATGAGCCTCGAAGGGTTCCTTAAAGGCGACTACGGCGCGAGCATGCAGTATCACATCTCCTATGCCTCGATCTTCTGGGCAATCGCCCTCTCCACCCTCCTTGCGGCCCTGGCAGGCGTTTACCCGGCCCAGCGGGCGGCAAAAACCAATATCGTGGAGGCATTGGCGTATGAATAAGAATCAATTGCGGATTGCGGATTTGGGATTTCGGATTAAAAACTTCACCTTTAATATCGCACGCCTTGGATTTATAAATCCGCAATTCGCAATTTACAATCCACGATGGAAACATAAACTGTATGTATTATTTTTGATTGTATTCATATCGTTTACTCAAACTTCTCCGGTATATGCAATAAGCGGCCGCGAAGTATACGAAAAGTTCCACGACCAGCGCTCCAAATGGCTGGACCACAAGATCGAAGCGACCATGGTCCTTTTCGACAAGGGCGGCGGCAAACGTACGCGCTCGCTCACACAGTACGGAAAAAAAGCGGACCCCGAAGCCTACAAGACCCTCGTGGTATTCAACAGCCCGCCGGACCTGAAGAATGTGGGTTTCCTGATCCACGCCCATACCTTTTCCGACCGCGACCTCTGGGCGTATTTCCCGGAATACAAACGGGTCCGGCGCATAGCTGCGAGTTCGCAGGACGATTCGTTCTTCGGGTCCGATCTTTCCTACGACGACTTCGGCGGCCCGCCGAACCTTGATGACTACAAGTTCAACATCCTGAGAGAAGAAATCTTCGACAACAAGCCCTGCTACGTGGTCGAAGTGACCCCCAAGGTCCGTCGGAAGTATACCAAGTATATCGCCTGGGTTGCAAAGGACCTGTGGATCCACCTCAAGATCGAGTATTATCAGGACAATGAAATCTACCGGGCGGGAGTGTTCAAGGACGTCAGGACCATCGACGGGCTCCCCACACCGTTCAGGACCGATATGGAGAACCGGAAGACCGGCCACCGAACAGAATTTACGATCAACAATGTCCAGTATCATACCCGTTTCCCCGACGACCTCTTTACGCAACGATCGCTGGAAAGATCAGGGAGATAAAGCGAATGCGGAGTGCGGAATACGGAGTGCGGAATAAAGCAAATATCACCCTGATTTTATTTGTTATCTCACTGATGTATTTATCATGCTTTAGATCATGTGCTTCGGCAAATGACACATGGAATGCATCCGGCAGGCTCGACCTGCGGGGCGTTGAGGCACTGCAAAAAGACAGCGTAAATGAAGAACCGGGCGTAAGCGGCCTGATCAAGCTCGATGCGAACAGCTCTTTGTGGAAAGTCCACTCCTGGCTGGAAGGCGGAAGGGACGGTGCTGTGCGAGAACCGGTCCAGGACCATTCCCTCTTCAAGAACTATGATACGGTCTACCAGAGCAATCCTTACTATCTGGAATTCAAGGAACTTTACCTCGGCTATTCATCTCCCCAACTGGACCTCAGGGCGGGAATCCAGCGCTTTGCCTGGGGGAGGCTGGACGAGTACCCTCTCAACGATTTTCTGAATCCCTGGGACTACTCACAGTTTCTCGTTAAGCCGCTTGAAGACCGCAAGATCGGCGTCCCCTCTGTTTATGCGAGCATGAACACTGGCGATTGGACCTGCGATGCCGTTTGGGTTCCTGTTTTTGTCCCCTACCGCCTTCCACAGCCTTATGAACGCTGGTCGGGAATTTCAATCGCATCCGCGCTCTCGCGGATACCCGATGCGGAGATAGTCCCCGCTGAACCTGATCTGCCGGACCACAGGATCGAAAACGGCAATATCGGATTTCGCGTGCGGAGAAGCGGAAATAGTGAATGGGCGCTCAATCTGTTCAACGGTTACGATGCCCGTCCTGTATTCAAAACGACCGAGCTCGTGATCAACCCGCAACCGGGGAAGGTGCTGATCGATCCAGGATATGTGCCGGACTTTCACCGGATCAGTGTTATAGGGATGGACGCCGCGGCGATACGAGGCTCCTTAAGCCTGCGGCTTGAAGCAGCATACACCTTCGGCCGTTACTTCAACATCAAACGCGAACTCTGGGGATACCCCTCTGTCACGGCGCCGGGCGTCTACCCCTTGAACGAGAGCGAAATCAAGAGCGACACGCTTGACTACGGGATTGGCGCCGACTACCGGCTCTTCGAGGACGTAACGCTCATCATGCAGGCGCAGCAATCAATGATCATGGACAGACCGGAAACGCTCTATGAACGGAAGGTGGAAACAATTCTCTGGATGAACGTGAAGGCCGGCTGGCTGAATCAGAAGCTGGAAACGAATGTGAGTGTTGCTTATAATCCCGAGCACGGGGCCTGGATGGGGAAGGTGAAGGCCTGGTATGTATTCACAGACTCATGGAAAGCTGGGATCACCGCGATCGACCTGACCGGTCCATCGCAGTCCCTGTTCGGCAGGTATTCACGGAACGACCAGGTGGAAGCTGAACTGGTATTTGTGTGGTAGCCACGTTGTGCTCAAATCTCCGCAAAAAGCTTCTTTTCTCCTCCGAATGACTCCAAACTCCGAACTCCCAACTCCGAACGTTCTCACTCACCGATGTATCATCCTGATAAAATGATCCACGAGCACCGGATTGAAGGACGTACCTTTGCCTTTCGCCAGAACACCCTCGATCATTTCCAGAGGTTTCGGCTCCTGGTAGGACCGCCTGCTCCTCATGGCGTCGAAAACATCGGCGACGCTGATCATCTGGCTCGTGATATTGGGCGTCCATCCGCCCTTGAGAGAAGGATAGCCGTTTCCGTCGAATTTCTGATGGTGCTCCAGAGCGGAGAGCACGGCCAGCTTCGGGATCCCTTCAATGCCCATCAGATAACGCGCGCCCTTGACCGTATGCGTCTCGATAATCCTCCGCTCTTCCGGCGTGAGCATTCCGGGCTTGCTCAGCACCTCGTCGGGGATGAATATTTTTCCTATATCATGAAGGAGCGATGAGACGCCTATCTGGTGCAACTGCTCTCCCGAGAAGCCGAGGCATTCCGCCTGGCTCATGGTCAGGATGCAAACATTCGTGACGTGGGTGAAGGTATATTCGTTCGTGGACTTAAGCGTGGCAAGCAGGGTCAGTGGATTCATCTCCTGCCGGAACCCCTTGATGAACCCCTTAACCATATCATCGACGCCCCGGACATCGATCTTCCTGTGTTTTTTTGCCGAGAGATACAGTTCCTTGAGCTCGTCAAGTTCCGAAGTCGTGAGGGCGAGCAGTTCCTGATACACTTCATCGGGGACAACGGAATCCGGCGAGCCGTTGCCGCCTGACTCTTCTTGTGTTTTGACCCTGAGTTCGACCTTGCCCAATTTGATGCACGCGCTTGTCCGCACCGAGCCGGCATCGGACACGGCAAGGTCACGGATCAGCTCAGCAAGCTCTTCCCTTTTCAGGCCCTCGAGAAAAGACAACCGCTCGACCGCTTTCTTTTTCAAAATCCGGGCGAAATTAGCAACATAGCCGCTGCCGGCAGGCAGGGTCCGGTTGTCCGCCACAAGATCGTCGCCGATCAGCTTGATCGTTATGTCCGGTTTAATCTGCAGTAAGTTTTGGAGAAGGATAAAGGCTTTCTCTATGTATTGCGCCACCTGAGGGTGGTTGGGTGAATAGAGGCTCGTGTTCGTCACCGCAGCGTTCAGCTGCGCAAGTACCTGCCCTAATTCTTCATGAAAATCTTGTTCTGCCATGGGTGTCCTTTACCCGTTAGTGAAAGTCGCCGATTCCTGTCGACGGCTGTTACTATATAGTTACAATTGTGGTACGACATCACAATCCATCAACGTTGGAGAGCATGTTCTCCAACGTGGTTGCCATGCCCGCACGTCATTATTTCATTTCAACAAAACTGCTGCACGCACGTTTTATTTTTTCATTGTCAGAGCGTTCTCCAATCTTAAGCAGACCGGAAAGACTCTCCCGCGGGTATCGGCTGAGAGAGTTGAACAGCTGTTCTTTCATGCGATTAAGACTCTGCGGGTAAAGCGACCAGGTCGCGCGCGCGAGTTTTTCCAGATCGGGAATCGCGCGGGGGTCGCCGATCTCTCCAAGCGCCTTGATGATCTCCTGGTTCTCGGCATAATCCGTCTCGAAAAGAATGACGCGTTTCATCTTCGAGAGGACATCCTCGGTAACGTCGTTTATGCGGTATTGTCCGGCCAGAGATATGGCCCGGAAAGCGAAATCGGGATCAGCTGCGTGAATGGCGTCCCGAAGCACTTTCACCGATCCGGGGTCCTTGAACTTCAGGAGGGCGCTCAGCGCCTCCACCTTAACACCCAGGTCCTGATGTTTGAGCAAGGGCTTAACATACGGGACCGAAGCCGGAGTTCCCACCCGCCTGATGAACATGAGAAGGTTTCTTACATAATAGGGCCGGGGGTCGCGCAGCCTCTTGTGCGCTTCGCGGACAGCAGGGTCACCGAACATGGAGAGGAGATTGAACACTACCCGCTTCCCTCCTATTGACTCATCCCTGCCGTATATATCCATCAATCCCGGTATTGTCGCCGAGCCGAGCGCCTGGATCAAACCGACCGCCTCCTGTCCCTTGTCCTTCATCCAAACCTCGAAGGAATGGAGCGCCTGAAGTATAAATTCGGGGTCTGAGAACGCCTGTCGTGCCTCCTCAGCCGCATCGCGAATGCCTTTTGCCGATTTTTCGGTCGCATGTTTTCGGAGTGTCTCGGAGATGTCCCAGAGAAGAATGAAATTCCCGGTTACGAGAAAGCCGGGCATGATAGCGGCAAGTTTCCGGGCAAATTCCACATAATCCTCTTCGTCGATGTCCTCCTCCAGGAACGCCAGGAGTGCGCGGCCGATTTGAAAATCCAGATGCTCATCCTCAAGCGACTTCGCAAATTCCTCGACCGGGAACTGCTCGCCTCCCGAAGCGACGCCTTCCGTCAGCCGCTTCAGCATGGCTTCATAATCTTCGCTTACATACTCCTCATACTTCTCGCGGTCGAACAACTTTTCCATATGCTCGGGCAGTATATGGGCGAACTCCGGACTTTCCGCCGACGGTCCTCTGTTTTCGTCTTGAAAGCCTCCTGCCGATTCCCCTTGTGCGTGCGCCTTGGACAGTTTCCCCAGGAGACCCGTCAAGGTCGGTGATATCTCCCTGCCCTCCGAGCTCGCCTGCCTCAGCATATTGATTACCATATCATCAGGGAGGCCGCCCAGGAGTTCCTCGGAGCCTGACGACGCCGTGTGGGTAGAGATGCGGCTGAACGCCACGGAAAGGAACTGTTTCCGCAGCTCGGGATGCAGCTCGTTCAGCAGCTTGCTCATATTCGCGAGTGTCGTGGATTGATCTTTCGAAAGAGTGCGTTTCGCGGCCCGGTCGCGCATGTGCTCCGAAATAATATGGTCATAGCTCTTGAGCGCGTCACCCGGATCCAGCTTGCGTTCATTGAGGAGCCGGGCGAGTTCGGCAGGGTCTATCCGCTCCGCATCCTTCGCCGATATCCCTTGCCCCGGTCCGGCAAGTGTGCCTGCTGAAAGGTAAGAAACAAAATCCTGCCATAAACCGGTCCCTGCTTTTTCTCCAGCCGCCCCTTTCGTTTGAGGTTTGAAAATTTCCTGTTCTTCGGTGACATGAAAGCTGTCGTAGTCGATAGCATGGATCGTGATATGAGGAATATCGGCATCTGCAATAACCTTGCTGATACCTCCCGCGGCCCTGATCTCCTCGGGCTTGGTCGTGAGAATACGGTGAAACCGCACGAGTTCTTCCTTTTTCAGGCCTTTGATAAAGGTGACTGCAGCAATCTCCTGTTGGCTCATTGACAAAGCGAAATCCCGATACACGGGGTTCTTCTGGTCAAGATAGTCCTGACCGACCAGCAGGGTGTCCTTGGCCACGCCGAGAGTCATCTCCTCACGGATCTCAAACATTTTTTCGAGAATCAGATAGGCGCGCTCGATGCTCTTTGTGATCTGGATGTGACCGGGCGGGTAGATACCCACATTTTTTCGCGATATGTTAAGTTCTATGACCGCTTCGGACAAGAGCTGGGCATCGAGCGGAACTTCACGCTCAGCACGCTTCTCTGGGACGGTTTTTGCATCTTTATTTTCCTGCGTATCGCTCATATTCCTGCTGCATTATATACGCTTTCGTTATTTTTTTCACCAGAATTGCATTGAGCATCAACACAATTCATTTTTTGCACCCTCGATCAGGAGGTCCTTTAGTCGGATATCGACGTAAAAGTCTTGGTCAGTGAACGCTCCTGTCACGCTCCGCGCTATTCTTGTGCTATACTATACAATAGATTGATACGGGTTACCTGTCCAAAATCACATTTTTTCAAGGAAAACATGCTGTTCAAAGTGTTCGATAAAAATGAATTAAAAGCACTGTTCACGCTGCTCGCTGCGGAGAACCCGATGGTCGGTCCTGTTCAAACGGGAGTCGACCGGAACCACAAGCCTCTCTACGCCTTTGAGCAGGTGTCCGTTTTCAGCAAAGTATCATTAGACTACACCACAACCAAGCTGCCGGCAAAGAGGTATTTCCTCCCCTTTCGGGAGGACCTGGCCACCTTCCAGTTCGAGGGAGGAGATTGGCAGAAAAATATCGATTACAACATCGACCATTCTTTCGTTTTTTTCGGTCTTCATGCCTGCGACATCAACGCCCTGAATAAACTCGACAAGGTCCTGATGGGCAGCGTTTACCCCATGCCCTATTATGCGGCAAAAAGAAAGAACATGTTCATCATCGGTGTAAACTGCCGGCCCCAACCGTTCTGCTTCTGCCGCTCCATGGGTTCCGACAGTGTGACCCACGGATTCGACCTGTTTCTCACTGATATCGGCGACCGCTATTTCGTTGAGATCCTCACGGCCACGGCATACAACTTCCTGAAAAACGTAAAAACCTTCGAACCGGAAGAAAAGGACCATATACAGTACATGAAGGTCAATGCCGAGAAAAACAAGAAGTTCACCGCACATGTGGACACTTCAGACCTGACTAAGATCCTCGACATGGAGTTCCAATCACCGGTCTGGAAACAATGGGGCGACAAATGCCTTGGCTGCGGCACCTGTGCGAACGTCTGCCCAACCTGCTACTGTTATGGAGTGGAAGAGACCGTCAACGTGGACCTGAAAGGCGCGCGCAAGAGCAAAACACTTTATTCCTGCAACGTGATCGATTTTGCCGAAGTCGCCGGGGGCCATAATTTCAGGTCCGAACGGTCGAGCAGGCTCAAATACCGCTATTACCATAAACATCGGGGGTTCGTCGAGGCCTTCGAGGAATCGCTCTGCGTCGGCTGCGGACGGTGCGGCGAGTCCTGCCTGGCGAACATCACAGTGCCGGAAGTTATCGCCAGTGTGCGGGGAGAGGGAAAATAAGATGGACAGGCGCCTTCCCTTTTTTGAAGTGATCCCTGCCAGGAAATGGCAGAGAAAATCTGACCTCGGCAGTTTCGAATATACGTACAAGGCCGAAATAACCAGCATCTACCGGCTCACGGAGTTCGAAAACCTCTATCGCATCAGGATCATCGACGACGAGGACCGCAGGCATTTTTCCTTTCATCCCGGACAGTTCATCATGCTGGAAGTGCCCGGCGTCGGTGAAGCGCCCTTTTCCATTTCCTCTTCACCGAGCAATCACGAGGACATCGAGCTCTGCATCCGCACGGTGGGGAATCTCACCGCCTTTCTGGCACGGGGCAAGCGGGGCATGCATATCGGTATCCGCGGCCCCTTTGGCACGAGTTTTCCGATGGGGCACATGCACGGCGGGAATATCCTGCTCATTGCCGGCGGGCTGGGGCTTGCCCCTCTTCGCTCTCCCATCGCCCATGTGCAGGAGCACCGGAGCCAATTTGACCACGTCGACATCGTGTACGGCACGAAGGGCCCTTCACGGCTTCTGTTCAAGTTCCAGTATGAAATGTGGCAAAAAGACGACATCAATCTCCACATCATCATGGAGAAGGCGGACCCGGCCTGGACCGGACCCGTAGGCCTCATCACTAAAGTACTGAAGGAGATTATCGACAGCCGCAGTGAATCATTCATCGACAACACCTATGCCATCGTCTGCGGCCCGCCGGTCATGTTCAAGTTCGTCTGTGCCATGCTCTCCGAACATAACATGCCAATGCAGAAGATGTTCGTATCGCTCGAACGCCGCATGCACTGCGGCATGGGGAAATGCTGCCGCTGCAACGTGGGTTCGACGTATACCTGTCTCAAGGGCCCGGTCTTCGATTACTGGACCGTCATGAACCTGAAAGAGGCGATATGATGGACGCACCGAAAACCGATACTCGGACCTATCTCGGCGTGCCGCTCAGCCGTCCCCGGGTGGCGTTCTTCGAGCTCTCATCCTGCGAGGGGTGCCAGCTCCAGCTCGTGAACAACGAGGCTACGCTGCTGGACTTCCTTTCACTCGTCACGGTCGTGAATTTCCGCGAGGCCATGACCGAGAAATCGGACAATTACGATATCGCCTTTGTCGAGGGGAGCGTCACCCGCAGCGATGAAGTGGAGCGCCTTACCGTAATCCGGAAGAACGCTAAAGTACTCGTGGCCTTCGGCTCCTGCGCCAGCTTCGGAGGCGTGACACAGCTCAAGAACCGATTCAACGACCCCGCATGGGTGAAGAAGCAGGTCTATGGGAGCCACCCCATCGATACAAATGATTCCGCAAAACCGCTCGACGCTTTCGTCACCGTCGATCTCAACATCTTCGGCTGTCCGGTTAAAAAAGAAGAAGTCGAGAAGATCGTGATGAACGTGGCCCTCGGAAAAACCATCGTCCATCCGAAATATCCGGTGTGCATGGAATGCAAAGCGAACGAGAACACCTGTCTCTTCGATCTCGGCGAACCCTGCCTTGGCCCGATCACTCGCGGGGGATGTGATTCCTGGTGCCCGAACAACCGGTTCGGCTGCTGGGGGTGCCGCGGCCCTGCCGAGGATGCCAATGTGGAACAGATGAAAGCGATCATGAAGGAGCGCGGATTTTCCGAGGAGACGGTGCTGGACCGACTGGAGTGCTTCGGCGGGTTCGCGCAGGATGCGGATGCGCTAAGAAAGACGATGGCAAAAATTATATGAAAACAACCCGCACCATTGATATCCACCACATCGCCCGGGTCGAAGGCCACGGCAATATCAAGATCAGGATCAACGAGGGCAAACTCGAAGAGGCCCGCTGGGAAGTGGTCGAGACGCCGCGCTTCTTTGAGGCTATGCTGGTAGGCAAAAAATGGGAGAACGCCCCCTGGATCAGCGGCAGGATCTGCGGCATCTGCTCCATCGGCCATACCCTCGCAAGCATCCGCGCTGTCGAGAATGCCTTCGGCATCGTCCCGACTGACCAGACCAGGAAGCTGCGCCTCCTGCTCAAGCACATGGAAACGCTCCAGAGCCATATTCTCCATCTTTATTTTCTCGCGGCGCCCGACTTTGTGGGCGTCGGGAGCGTGTTTCCGCTCATCAACTCGCACCCCGACGTGGTACAACGGGCCGCGCGTATGAAGCAGCTCGCGAACGACCTTTGCGACTGCGTGGGCGGCCGGCGCATGCACCCCACCAGAACTGTCGTCGGCGGATTCACCATGACACCTGAAAAGAAGGAGCTTGTGCAGTTCAGGACACGACTGAAAGACGCAACAGATGACCTCCTCAAAACCGCCGAGCTTTTCCGCACCTTCGTGATACCCGACTTTGTCAGAGAAACGGAGTTTGTCTCGCTCAAGGGTGAGGACAGCTACCCCTTCATCGGCGGCGACCTGGTATCAACGGACGGAGTACGGAAGAAGGAACACGAGTATCAGGCCATGACGAACGAATATCTCGTTGAGCAATCCACCTCCAAGTGGAGCCGCCTCTCGCGCCAGTCCTTTGCCGTAGGCGCGCTCGCCCGCGTGAATAACAACTTCTCTCTCCTCAACCCCGCGGCACGGGAGCTCGCCGAAAGCTTCGGTCTCAAACCCGTGAACCACAACCCCTATATGAACAACATTGCCCAGCTCGTCGAATGCGTGCACGTGGTGATGGAATCGCTGAGCTTGATCGATGAGCTCACCGGTGCAACCTGGCAGGAGCCGCGCCAGCCCGTGACCCCGCGAAGCGGCATCGGTGTGGGCGCGGTGGAAGTGCCCCGGGGAATACTGTACCACTCCTATGCGTTCGATGGGGACGGCAGGATCACGCGCTGCGACTGCGTGATCCCCACGAGCCAGAACCACGCCAATATCCAGCACGACCTGCAAACGCTGGCGGCGCAGTATGCGGCCCGCGGCTCGCAAGACCGGGACATCGAACTCCTCGCCCAGATGCTGGTCCGGTCCTACGACCCGTGCATCTCCTGCTCGGTGCATTAGGAGCGCCCCTCCTCACGCTACCCTCTCTCCATAGCGGGGAAACGTGATTTATTGCCTCCGCTCCCTTCCAGAGAAAGGATTGAGGTGAGGGAGGATGTTCAGCGGTCTTTCCTTTTTTGAGTCAGTCGGAGTATCAGAAGAAGCAATAGAAGTATTAGCAGAACAATAAGGTATGGATTGGACAAAAAAAGATTCTCTTCATAGACATTTGTGATATATCGCGTGGCGGTAACAATCTCTGTTTTAGGATTGTCAGCCTTAACGATCGTCTCCGTCGGAGTGCTCACCTGTTCAGCCATTGATCCCGTCACGGGTTCTTTCACCTGCTTATTCAATTTGACCCGTATCGGTCTCCCCTCCTTGTCATGAAGATGGTATTCCTGGTATAACAATCCCCACTCCTCGCACCCTCTGAGGCACTTGTGCCCGCCATATCGGTCGGTTTTTCCCGGATGGGCATACAACATTGCAGGTTGGATGCAGATAAGAATAAAAAGAACCACACTTTTCATGAGCAGAGTGTAGCTGATTAGCATAATCGTGTCAATAGAGCGAAAGCTCGCACAGGCAGCGCCGTTCACACGGTATTTCTAGTTGCAGAACTGGTTTTATTACGATATAATAATATATGGAATTAAACAATTTTTATTGCATTTATTGCTTATGAGGTCGTGAATGAAGTGGAACACAAAACTCATGCTGGCATGTTCTGCGCTGGTTTACTCCCTGTGCCTGCCGCACCTTTGCATAGCGGATATATATCAGTACACTGATGAAAGCGGTGTGCTCCATTTCAGCAACGTCAGCGTCGGCGCTGCCAAAAAGTATAAAAAAATAAACTCAGCTGACGCAACAGTACAGGCCAAAGCACCGGCGTCGCGTCCCGCTAGTCATTCCCATACTTCGCTCACCTCATCAAACAAGCCAAGTGCCTATGCCGACATCATCAACACAGCCTGCGACCGTCATGGCATTGATCCTTCTCTGGTGCTCGCGCTCGTAAAAGTGGAATCAGACTTCAACCCCGATGCTCTGTCAAAAAAAGGGGCCATGGGGCTGATGCAGCTCATGCCACAGACCGCCCTGGAGATGAATGTCAGGAACACCTTCAGCCCCTATGAAAATATCGATGGCGGCGTAAAATATCTCCGCTATTTGATTGACAGGTACGAAGGGAACCTGTCGCTTGCGCTTGCCGCATACAACTCAGGAGAGACGGCGGTTAAAAAATGGGGAACGATCCCGCCCTACCAAGAAACGCAGAATTACGTACGAAGAATCATGAAGCTTTATCAGGGCGCCGGGAAAGCATTCCATCCGAGGCACACCATCTACATGGGCTACGGCGAGGACGGGGCGCTCATCCTGACCGACGATCCTTCGAGGCATCAAAACAAACACCTCAAACGTAAAATTTCTAATAGCCTGTAGGATATTCCCCGTCCTTACAACGCGTTCCCATATCCTTTCTGTACTATATATACTATATTTTTTCACCTCGTCGTGCTCCTCGCCTGGCATCGAACACAACCTGCGGCTGGACACCTCACGGATTATCGGCTATACTTCTCAAGGAGATACTATGGACATGCTGAACACCTTTCTCATCAGTCTTATACCGCTCTTGATCGCTCTCGACGCTCCGGGAATTCTACCGCTCTTCGTGGGCATGACCGAAGGTCTTGAGAAGCAGGAGCGAAAAAAGATCATCCGCCAGTCCATCATGACCGCATTTCTGGTGACCGTGGGTTTTATCCTGCTGGGTCAGGCTATCTTTAATGCTCTCGGGATCTTGGTGGAAGACTTCATGATAGCCGGCGGGGTCGTCCTCCTGATCATCGCGATCGCCGACGTCGTGCGGGCAGGTGAACATAAAATGGAAAGAAGTCCGGAATTCGGGGTGGTGCCTTTCGGCACACCGCTTATTGCCGGACCGGGAACGCTTACGACCGCCCTCGTCCTCGTCGGCACAAACGGTTATTTTCCCGTCATCCTGTCCCTTATCGTGAACCTTCTTTTGGCCTGGTTGATTTTTGCCCAATCCGATCGGATCATCCGGTTGGTAGGAATCAGCGGATCACGTGCCTTTGCCAAGGTCGCTTCTTTGATCCTGGCGGCCTTTGCCGTAAAAATGATCAGGAGCGGCATATTCAAGTTCATATCAGGGTAACTGTTTAGCGCTTTTTGACGATATACCCTTCCAGCATCAGATCCGGCCCCACACGTCTCGAGACAACATCCCGAAGCCTGACAGCCTGGCTGAGTTTCAACGGCGATGTGCCGCCGATGGAGCAGAGCGAGTCATTGCCTGCCATAAGCAGGGGCGCAATGAACAGAACAACCTTGTCAACAAGGCCCGAACGCAGAGCAGAAGCGTTGATCTCCGCACCACCCTCAATGAGCAGGGAAGTAACACCGTGGCTGCCGAGCATTTTCAAGAGGGACCTCAGGTCCACCTGTCCTTTATTTCCTTTGACCAGCAGGATCTCCGCACCCGCGTCCAACAACTGAACGAGTTTGTCTTTGGGCATGGTCTCGATTGTGGCGATACAGGTTTTTGCCGGCGAACTTTGCGTAATGACTTTTGCGGTCAATGGCGTGCGGAGCCGCGTGTCAACAATGACGCGGATGGGATCGCGGCCGCCGGGAATTCTCGTCGTAAGAGAAGGATCGTCCTTCAGAACCGTATTGATGCCGACAAGGATGGCGTCGTTGCAATCGCGCAGTCGGTGCCCCTCTTCTCTCGCAGGCGCGCTTGTTATCCATTTCGATTCGCCAGCCGCTGTCGCTATCTTGCCGTCCAGGGTCTGGGCGATCTTGAGTGTTACAAACGGAAACCCGGTCGTAATGTATTTGATGAAAGCTTCATTTAACGTTTTCGCCTCATCCGCCAGTACGCCGGTTACCACTTCGACACCGGCTTTTCGAAGGGCCTTGATGCCTCCGCCCGAGACCCTGGGGTTCGGATCGACCATGGCTACAACAACTCGCCTCACCCCGCTCTGCACTACCAGTGGAGTACACGGCGGTGTTCGCTTGTTCGTATGTGAACAGGGCTCAAGCGTCACGTAGAGCGTTGCGCCTTTGGCTTTGCCGCCTGCCTTTTTGAGCGCAATCGCCTCGGCATGAGGCTCGCCGGCCTTTTTGTGGTACCCGCGGCTGAGGATAGCACCGTTCTTCACCACCACGGCCCCTACCATGGGATTCGGGCTCGTCCTGCCTTTTGACTTCGCAGCCAACCGCAAAGCCACACGCATATATTTTTCATCGGTATTTTGCATTCTCTTGTCCATTTGTAAGCGAATACTATCATAGGCCTCTGTCGCTGTCAACAGCAGACGATATTCATTGCACGCTCGATTCAGTTTTTGCTATAATGATGATGATCTTTCAGGGCAAACGAGATCAGAAGGATTTCAGGGTTAGCATAAAAGCTACTCCTGATATGCTTGCACCGTTCATCACGGCATTATTTGTGTTCTTGATAGTTTATAACAGGAGAAGCTGCGACAATGAATGACTTGGAAAAGTTCGTTAAGAAGGACCATTTTGCGAAGCATCTCGGCATCGAGATGCTCGAATATGCGCCAGGTAATGCAAAGGCCAGGATGGAGCTGAAAAACCACCATCTCAACAGCGCCGGCACCATACACGGCGGAGCCATCTTCGCGCTGGCCGACGCGGTTTTTGCCGTTGCATCCAATTCTCACGGCACGCTGGCCATGGCGATCAACGTGAGCATATCTTTCTTCAAGGCAGTAAAAAACGGCGTACTTACCGCTTCAGCCGAAGAGGTGTCAATTAATCCAAAGCTTGCGACCTATCTTATAACGGTGAAGGATGAAGCCGGAAACAAGATCGCACTGTTCCAGGGAACGGTTTACCGGAAGAAAGAAAGCATTGGAGAGGTTGTAGGGTAAAACGAACAACGGCTGGTGGCAATTCTTACGCAGGAAAACAGGTAGTACTCACCTTTTTCTATTTACTGATCAAAAGAAACGTGTCCTCGTAGATGCGCTCACGGGGACCGACTGCGACGATGGCGATTTCTTTTCTATCAGAGACCCTGTAAATTACCCTATACCGGCTGACCCGAAAGCTTCGCAGTCCGGCAAGTTCCTCTTTGAGCGCTTTTCCCGCATGGGGCTCATTCAGGATAAGCTCAAAAGAGGCCCGGATCTTCTTTTTCAGGTGCGGGTGCATCGACCGAACGAGGGCGGCCACGTCGTCGGGTACCCTGAGTTTAAGAGTAGGTTGTCCCATGTATGTTGCCTAATCGAAAAGTTCTTCCAGGGTATATAAACGCGTTTTTTTGTTTTTGAGTGCTTTGAGTCCTTTCTGAATTTCCTTCATGAGCGATGCATCGGAGCGAACAGCGAGTGTCTCCTTCCAGCTCTCAAACTCGTCAGGGCTCACCAAAACGGCTGCGGGGGCCCCATTCCGAGTGATCACCACTTCTTCATCCGTAGCGCTCACCGCCTGAACAAGTCCGCTCAGCTTCATTTTGGCTTCCGACAGGGACAGTGTTTTCATAGTACCTCCATACAGATTGACCAGAATTCTGACCAATAATACCATCCCCTGACACCGGAGTCAAGGCGCTTGAAGCACAGAGTGTGGATGTCTGAGGATGAAGTATTCACGAAGCGAATTAAAAAAGGGCGGCTTGCGCCGCCCTTTCCAAGCTTTATCAATATGTTACTTGGTCCCTGATCCGCCAACGCCCTTTTCCTTGAGCTTGGCATGAGCCGCCGCAAGCCGCGCAATCGGTACGCGATAGGGCGAGCAGCTCACATAATTGAGCCCCGTTTTGTAGCAGAATTCGACGCTCGCCGGATCGCCTCCGTGCTCGCCGCAGATGCCGACTTTGAGGTTTGGCCGTGTTTTTCGGCCCTTCTCGACACCCATTTTCACCAGCTGTCCCACGCCCTCCTGGTCCAGCGTCTGAAAGGGGTCCTTTTCAAGAATGCCGTTTTCCGTGTAATAGTTTATGAACTTGCCCGCGTCGTCCCGGCTGAAGCCGAAGGTTGTCTGGGTCAGATCATTCGTGCCAAAAGAGAAAAACTCGGCATCTTTGGCGATTTCATCGGCAATGAGGGCGGCCCGCGGCAACTCGATCATGGTCCCGACAAGATAGTTGATCTTCACACCCTTTGCCTTCATCACCTCTGCTGCAGTGGCCTTGATCAGTTCTTTCTGGTTCTGAAGCTCTTTCTTGAGGCCGACAAGCGGAACCATGATCTCGGGGACGACCTTCTTGCCCTTCTTCGCCAATTCACAGGCAGCCTCGATGATGGCCCGTGTCTGCATGCGCGTGATTTCGGGATACACGATCCCGAGGCGGCAACCGCGGTGGCCAAGCATGGGATTGAACTCGTGCAGGTCCTCTACGCGGTGCAGAAGCTTTTCCTTCTTCGCAATCGTGGCTCTTGGAGCGTTCTTTGCGTGCATCACTGCGATCTCGACCATCAGCTCCTCGCGCTTGGGCAAAAACTCATGAAGCGGCGGGTCCAGAAGACGGATGGTGACCGGGAACCCTTTCATGGTCTCGAACAAACCCTTGAAATCCGACCGCTGCATGGGCAACAGCTTATTCAGCGCCTTTTCGCGGTCCTCGAGCGAATCGGCGAGGATCATCTGCTGCACGATCGGCAAGCGCTCCGAAGCAAAAAACATATGCTCGGTGCGGCAGAGTCCGATCCCCTCGGCGCCGAACTTCATGGCCATTGCCGCGTCCCGGGGAATGTCGGCGTTTGCGCGGACCCCCATGGTGCGGACGCCGTCGGCCCATTGCATGAGCGTGCCGAAATCTCCGCTTACCGCAGGTTCCACGGTCGGAACTTTTCCGAGGATCACGCGGCCGGTGCCGCCGTCGATGGTGATTTGGTCTCCCAGCTTCACCGTCACTCCATTGACCGTGAATTTCTCCGCTTTGAGGTCCACTCTGATCGTTTCGCAACCGGCCACGCAGGGCTTACCCATGCCGCGCGCAACCACCGCAGCGTGGGAGGTCATGCCGCCGCGTGCTGTAAGAATGCCCTTTGCCGCATCCATGCCATGAATATCGTCGGGCGTGGTTTCCGGCCTGACAAGAATTACTTTGTGTTTTTTCGCCTCTTTTACAGCCTCATCGGCGGTGAACACAACTTTACCTGAAGCGGCGCCCGGCGAAGCAGGGAGGCCCTTGGCGATCACCTGGATCTTCGCCTTGGGATCGATGATGGGGTGAAGGAGCTGGTCCAGAGAGGCAGGCTCAACGCGGAGGATCGCCTCATGCTTGGTGATCAGTTTCTCACCGACCATGTCCACGGCGATCTTGACCGCCGCATGGGCCGTGCGTTTTCCCGTGCGGGTCTGAAGCATAAAGAGCGTACCGTCCTGTACCGTAAATTCAAAGTCCTGAATATCGCGATAATGGCGCTCAAGCTTGTTCGTAATGTCGCGGAGCTGCCGGTACACCGGCGGCATTTCCTTTTTGAGGTCCTCGATAGGACGGGGTGTTCGCGTACCGGCAACAACGTCCTCGCCCTGGGCGTTCGTCAGATACTCGCCGTAAAACTCCTTGGCCCCTGTCGAGGGGTTTCTGGTGAATCCGACGCCGGTGGCCGAGGTGTCTCCCATGTTCCCGAACACCATGGCCTGCACGTTCACGGCTGTGCCGAGATTGCCGGGGATATCGTTCAATCTGCGGTAGGTGATGGCGCGGGGATTGTTCCAGGAACCGAAGACCGCGTCGCGGGACATCAACAGCTGCTCCCAGGGGTCCTGCGGGAAATCACGTTTCATGACCTGCTTTACCTTGACCTTGAACTTGTCAACAAGCCCCTTGAGATCCTCCGCCGTAAGATCGATGTCGAGGTGAACTTTTTTCTTTTTCTTCGCCTCATGAAGGATATGCTCAAACACGTCCTTTTCAATTCCCATCACCACGTTGCCGAACATCTGGATGAACCGGCGATAGGCATCCCAGGCAAAACGCTCGTTGCCGGACATGCTGATGAGCCCCTGGATCGTCCGGTCATTGAGTCCCAGGTTCAGGACCGTGTCCATCATGCCCGGCATGGAGAACTTGGAACCCGAGCGCACGGAGACGAGAAGCGGTTTTTTCACATCGCCGAATTTATACTTGTTGCCGAGCGCGTCCTCCAGCTTCTTCATATACGTGTGCATCTCCGCGTCGAGCCCGGTGGGAACGCGTTTTCCGAGATCATAAAACAGGTTGCAGACCTCGGTGGTGATGGTGAAACCCGGGGGCACCGGAACTCCCGCGTTCGTCATTTCAGCGAGGCCCGCGCCCTTGCCGCCCAGCAGGTCCTTCATGGTTCCTGATCCGTCAGCCTTGCCTTTACCAAAAAAATAAATGTATTTTTTCCCTGTTGCCATAGAATTGTCCTCCCTGGAAAAGTTTGATATCGTATTTTTTACAAAAATTGCCAAACAGTGATGCTTTTCAGCAACACGAACCTGCACACATAAAGCGAAACCTTATACAGCTCATCAATCTTTCCTTGCCTCTTCAGCGCTTAAAACCAATCGCGAGAAATCCGCTATCTGCGAAAATAGTCCTGTAATACCGGCAAGGAGCGCCAGGCGGTTATTCTTCACCTCGTGATCCTTATCCATTACCATGACCGTATCGAAAAACGCATCAACCTGCTTCCTGAGCGATGCGATGTCGCCGAGTGCGCCCCGAAAGTCGAGCTGAGCGGTCTTTTCCACTGCCCGATCCTTGATGTTACTATATGCCTGATAGAGCGCCTTTTCCGCGTCCAGATTCAGGAGACCCGGCTTAACCGTACCTGCAAAATCTTTCGGCACAATGTTCCCTGCCCGCTTGAGCGCTGTCACGAGCGGCAGGTAATCTTCCGATGTCCTGAGACCGTCAAGGGCCCGTACCTTCTCACGTGCGATAACCGGATCGTCGAAACCCACGGACAGCGCCGCATCCACAACGTCAGATCGAATCCCCTCGGACGCCAGCATCCCTGCCAGCCGCTGTCTGAGGAAATCCAGAGTATCCGCCGCAAGATTATTTCTGGGCCCGAATCCCTTGCAGGCTTCGGCGACAAGACCAATAAGCGAAATCCGGAGTCCCCGTTCAAGAAGCATATTCAGAATGGCCACAGACTGTCGGCGAAGACCATAGGGATCTTCCGAACCGCTGGGTATCAGCCCGACATTAAAACATCCGGTGATCGTATCCATCCGGTCCGTTATGCCCAGACATACCCCTTCGAGCGACTCAGGGAGCTTGTCTCCGGAAAACCGCGGCAAATAGTGTTCCAGGATAGCGTCGGCGACTCGCGGATCCTCGCCTGACATGAGCGCGTAGTGCCTGCCCATCACGCCCTGAAGCTTGGGGAACTCGCCAACCACGCCGGTAAGCAAATCTGCCTTGCAAAGATATGCCGCCCGTTGAACGGTTTTTTTGTCCGCCTTAACGAGGTCGGCAACATATGCCGACAACGCCCTCACACGTTCTATCTTATCATAGATTGTGCCCAATTTTTCCTGATACGTAACTTTCCTCAGTCCCTCAACGCGGTCAACAAGGGGCAGTTTTACATCATGGTCGAAGAAATATGCGGCGTCGGAAAGCCGCGCCGCGAGCACTCGTTCGTTTCCGGCACGGACGGTCTCCATGTCCTCGGCACGGGTGTTGCTGATCGTGATAAAGCACGGCAGCAGGTTGAGGTCCGGGCCTACGACGCTGAAGTAACGCTGGTGCTCCCGCATGGCCGTGATCAGTACCTCTTTCGGCACCCGGAGATACTCTCGGCCAAAAGAGCCCATGACCGCGACAGGGTACTCCACGAGGTTCGCCACTTCGTCCACCAAACCCGGGTCGTCAAGCACCGTGCCGTTCTTCGCTTGAGCAAGTTCCTGAATCTGTTTTATAATACGCTGCTTCCGCACCTCGGGGTCGATCACGACAAAGTTCGGCTCAGTCTGCGCCATGAACGACTTGAAATCCTTAACCACGTAAACGCCAGGGCTCATGAAACGATGACCGCGCGAAACGGCGCCGCTCTTAAGGCCGTCGAGCTCAAAATCAAGAACAGCATCGCCCCAGAGGGCAAGAATCCAGTGGATGGGCCGGGCAAATCGTATATCCTTGTCCATCCAGCGCATGGACTTGGGGAACGGGATGGACAGGATGAATCCCGGCATCACCTGTTTGAGCCAGGCGGCGCTATCCCCGCCTTTTTCATCGATCCGGGCGACCACGTATTCCCCTTTGTCCGTGATCTTGGTCGTCAGTGCACTCACCGGAATGCCGTTCTTTTCCGCGAACACAATGGCTGCCTTCGTTGGATTGCCTGACCCGTCGAAAGCGACCTTCTTCGGCGGACCGGTAACTTCCTTCGATACGTCAGCCTGACGCTCTTCTATCTCGGGAATATACAGGACAAGGCGCCGCGGCGTGCCGTAGGCTTTCATCTCTCCCCGCGATTCGACGCGACCTGAGACAAGGAGCGCCGTGAACAGCTCCTTTATCTTCTCAAGCGCCGGGTTGATGAACCGCGAGGGAATCTCTTCGGTGCCGATCTCTAATAAAAATTCTTTAGACAAAAATGACTCCGTTCGTTACCTCTGACTTCTGGCTGCTGGCTCCCGACTACTGCTTCTTCAGCATCGGGAACCCCTGTGCTTCCCGATGGGCCAGATACCCATGGGCGCACAACCGGGCCAGCTTCCGCACCCTGCCGATGTAGCCCGTGCGCTCCGTCACGCTGATCGCACCGGCTGCATCAAGGAGGTTGAAGGTATGGGAACACTTGAGGCAATAATCATAGGCTGGAAATACAACCCCTGCCTTGATAAGTTTCTCGCTCTCTTTTTCGTATGCCTCGAACTGGCGGAACAGCATGTCGCGGTCCGAGAGTTCAAAGTTATATTTAGAAAACTGCACCTCGGTCTCATGGTGAACATCGCCGTACGTGACGCCCTTGGTCCACTCCAGGTCATAGACATTATTCACCCCCTGGAGGTACATGGCGAGCCGTTCCAGCCCATAGGTGAGTTCGGCGGAGACCGGCTTCAGGTCGATGCCGCCTACCTGCTGAAAATAGGTAAACTGAGTAACCTCCATGCCATTCAGCCAGACCTCCCACCCCAAGCCCCAGGCTCCGAGTGTCGGAGATTCCCAGTCGTCCTCGACAAAACGGATGTCATGCTTCAGGGGATTAATGCCGAGCTGAACCAGGCTCTCAAGGTACAGTTCCTGAACATTTTGCGGATGTGGCTTCAGGATCACCTGAAACTGGTAGTAGTGCTGGAGACGGTTGGGATTTTCTCCGTAACGGCCGTCGGTGGGCCTGCGCGAAGGCTGAACATAAGCTGCTTTCCACGGCTCAGGTCCCAGAACACGAAGAAACGTGGCGGGATGGAAGGTTCCGGCGCCAACCTCGGTATCATAAGGCTGCTGAATGACGCATCCTTTCGAGGCCCAGTAGTTTTGCAGTGTAAGTATGAGATTCTGAAATGTCAATGATGACCCCTGCCCGGAAAAACATGGAAAGATAAGAAAATAGACTGCTATTATACGAAAAAACCCTATGTTGTCAAGAAAATATCGGGATTTTCTCATGTCTGGACATGATTTGGCACAAGACTATTTATGACAAGGCGGTACCAACAAACTCGACAGTTAATGGCTATCTACCGGTCAACGTCGAGCCGGTCAATTTCGGCAAGCCGAGAAAGATTCCGATCATTCCATAGGTGACGGTGGGCAGGTGGGCGGAGGCCAGTGATTCATTCCAACCAGGAGATGCGGAAGAATGGATTGAGCGATGTTCACCCCGTTAGAGATAAAACACAAAACGGTACTGCTATGGAAAAGGCGTCTCATCCAAGATTAAGAAACGATCATATTGAAGAATAAAAATCCTACGGGGTAAAAGAGTCTCAGCTGTTCTCACTCGGCGTCAAAGTATTAAACGCATCAATGTCCCTGAGTCAGCCTCGACCCTTTACTACGTTTAGGGCGATAAAACCGGACTTGTGCAACAACCCGTCAAGATCTGACCTTAAGGTATTTGCGGATTTTAGATGCAAGTGACGCAGAAAGCTCACTCGGGTCGTAATGCACATACTGCCGATGACGGAGATCGAATGGGACATCCGCCACATCCTGGGTTATAAGTATTGTGCTCTTGCCGAGCGCGTGCGCATATCCCAGTTCATAAAACACATTGGGATTACGACCCGTTAAGTCCGCGACTATGAGCTCGGCCCTTCCGATTTGTTCGTAGATAATCTGAACAATGCTACGCGTTTCAAATATCTCGTCGGCTCGGCTAGCAGAGAAACCGTGAACTGACCCCCTCTGTTTAGACAAATATGTTAGAATACCGGACAGGATCTTCAGCCCCGAGGGGCAGAAAGGATCTTGTCATGAGCAAACAGAGAAAGTTCAGTGCCGAATTCAAACGCCAGGT
>Ga0315281_10000922_pt1 | contig 42323 bp, 32 predicted proteins | sample YL17G07_0_MG_FD_204540 | JGI IMG/M metagenome (GOLD analysis project Ga0315281, IMG submission 204540) | Sediment microbial communities from Yellowstone Lake, YNP, Wyoming, USA - YL17G07_0 | ecosystem: Environmental > Aquatic > Freshwater > Lake > Sediment | place: USA: Wyoming | collected...
TTTAGCGAAGGCTGCGAATTCGCCGGGGCGGTGTTCTTGGATAGATCACAGTTTGACTCCGTTATTTTTATGAAAGAGGCTGGATTTAACGAGGTTACATTTCTGGGCGAGGCCGGCTTCGTTCTAAGTCGATTTGAAGGGACTGCCGAATTTGCTAGGGCGACGTTTGAAGAGGACGTCAACTTCTCCCTCGGTCGGTTCTCCCAGGCTGCCAACTATAGTGAAGCCCAGTTTCTTCGGAGCGCGATCTTTTCTGTAACGGAATTTTGTGGCCCCGTGCGGTTTCGGAAAACGGTTTTCCGGGAAGACAAGGGGGCTGAGCCTGGTCCGCTATTCGTCGACGCTCACTTTGAAAAGCCGGAGGCCGTGGTTTTTTACAGGGTTTATCTCGGGCAAGCACTCTTTTACGGCTGCAAAATATCCGACTTCGACCTTTGGAGAGTCGGATGGCGTCGAAGGAGTTCGAATGGAAAGCTCATGTTGTTCGAGGAGGTCGTAAATCTAGAACATCATGGTGCAGCAGGGTTGAAGCCGGAGGACGGCGCTCCGGAGGACCGGGACTGGGGTTTGATAGGCGACCTTTACCACCAGTTGAAGAAAACTTACGACGACCGGGGCGATTACTGGACGGCGGGGGACTTTCACTACGGCGAGATGGAGATGAAGCGGCTAGCTTGCCCGCGCCTGACGTGGCTCGCGTGGCTGGAAGCGAGACTATCGGGCAAGCCAGGTTTGAGGAAACTCGGTGAGTGGTGCGGGAAGCTGCAAGCCAAACCGTGGCTGCTGAGCAAGGTGCGCTCGTGGCATCAACGCTTCGGGTTGGCGGCTTGGTATAGACGCGCCAGCGATTACGGGGAGAGTTGGGGTAAACCTCTGCTCTGGCTTGGCGTCATCCTGTTGGTTTTCGCCGCGCTTTATCCACTCGTGGGGTTGAAGGTAGCGGCAAGCAAAGCACCGCCCCTTAGTGCGACTTCCATCCAAATCCAAACCTCCTCGCCACCGGCAGCCGACCTGCGATACTGGAATCACGAACACCCCGTAAGCCTCTTCTGGCACAGCGTGATGACATCCCTCGGTGTCGCAGCTTTCCAGCGTGATCTTGCCTACGAGCCGGGCTACCCCTGGGGCCGCCTGCTCGCGCTGCTGGAGCTACTGCTTACCTCTACCTTGATCGCGTTATTCCTTCTCGCGGTCCGCCGCCAGTTTCGCAGGTAGGGGAGCACCTTTACGGTGCTCCCGCGGGAGGGCCGTCCCGACGAGGTCGGGACAGGCGCCGGCCCTCGCCTGCCAGAGCATTTGTGGCAGGTAGGACAGATTTGTTCTGTGACTCTGCGGCTCTTCGATTATCTGAAGCAAGACCTGAAAAAGCGGCAACCTCACACGGCGAACGTAGCGCGACAGTTCTACAAAGCGACTTGAGCAGATCCTGACGTTCGACACCCTTGTGCCGAGCCACGGCGCGCAGGATCAGACTGCAGATCCTGCGCTACAGGAAGCACTCAGGCTTCGGATTCCAGCGTCTCGATGATGCGCTTCAGCGCCTGGATAATCTCTTCTCGGTTAATCGTGTTCTTGCGAAACTGCAGGGTCAGCTTGAATTCCTTAGCGGGAGGGACGTAGCGGAAGACGGCGTTGCGGGGTTTGCGGGCTGGCTGGCGCTCAGCGCGGGCCTGCTCGCGGCTGAGCATCCCCAGGGCAAAGCCGCGGATCACGGCGCGCATCTTGGCTTGGCTCGGCTGGCGCGCCACCTGGAGCAACTGCGACTTGGAGAGCACCCCCCTCTCGATGCACAGCGCCTTGATCTCGTCGGGAATCGTCCGGAGGGTGAACAGCTCCGTGATAGTGGGGCGCGACTTGCCAATGCGCATGGCGATTTCGTCGTGGGTCAAGCCCAGCCGCTCGGCCAGCGCCGCCACACCGTCGGCCTCTTCAAACGGCGTCAGGTCCTTCCGCTGGAGGTTTTCCACCAGCGCCAGCTCCAGGGTTTCCGTGTCGTCGGCGTCCTTCTCGATGCAGGGGACTTCCCGCAGGCCCGCGGCGCGCGCGGCATGGTAGCGACGCTCGCCGGCAATGATCATGTACTTCCCCGACTCCAGCAGGTGGCGCACCAGCAGCGGCTCCAGCACGCCTTTCTCCCGCACCGACTCCGCCAGCCCGCGCAAATCGCCCTGGTCCTTGCGCGGCTGCTCGGCGTTGGGCTGGAGATCCTCCATGGGAATCATGCGGCCGATGGCGGCGCCGCTGCGGGAGATGATCTCCTCCACGTAGTGGGCGTTGTGCCGCATCTTGACGGCAATGGGCAAACCCGGGCGTCTATCGGACACGTTGCAGAACCTCCCGCGCCAAGTGTTCGTACGCCTCAGCGCCCGAAGAGTCGGGGGCATAAGTAAAGATCGTTTCCTTGTAGGCCGGGCTCTCTTCCAGGCGGACGCTCTTGCCAATCACCGTCCGGAAGACCTTGGCGCCAAAGACCTGGCGCACCTGCCGGCGGATGTCGCGCGAGAGATTGGTGCGCTTGTCAAACATCGTCACCAGCACCCCGAGCAGTTGCAGCGCCGGGTTCGGCCGCGCCCGGATGCGCTCGAGCGTTTCCAGCAGGTCGTCGGTGCCTTCCAGGGCATAGTAGGAGGATTGGATGGGCACCAGGAGGTGCGTCGCCGCCACCAGAGCATTCACCGTCATGATGCCCAGCGTGGGCGCGGTATCAATCACCACCATGTCGAAGTCTTTTCGCCGCGGCGCCAAGGCGTCCCGCAGGCGGAAGGGCGCATCGAACTCGCCTACTAGATTAGCCTCCAGTTTCGCCAGGGCAATCTTCGAAGGCACCAGGCACAGATTCGCGCACTTGGTAGGCTTGATGACCTCCGCGAGGCTCAGGTGATGGTCCGAGAGGACGTCGTAAATCGAGTAGGTGATTTCCTGCGGCGGGAGGAAGCTCAAGGTGCTGTGGGCCTGGGGATCCAGGTCGATCAGCAGGGTGCGCCTTTTTTTCTGGGCGAAAGCGGCCGCGAGATTGATGGCTGTGGTGGTCTTCCCGACCCCGCCCTTCTGGTTGGCAACGGCAATAATTGTGGACACACCACACTCCGGCCGGGGCCCGCTGCGGCGGGTGGCTTATCAAGGGTTGAGGCCGCCCCGGGCGAATCGCCCGAAGGCTTCCCGCCCCTACATTTTATATCTTCCCATGTCCTCGTCGTTCAGGTTTTCCAACCACTTGCGCAGTTCGTCGCTCGAGACCTTGTCGGAGGCGGTTCCCGACGCCTTCGAACTCTTCAGGACTTCTTCCTCCACGTAAATCGGGCAGTCAACCCGCAGCGCCAGCGCCAGCGCGTCACTGGGCCGGGAATCGATGGAAATGACCTGCCCGTCCTTCTCCAGCCAGATCAAGGCGTAAAAGGTGTCATCCCGCAGGTCGCTCACCACTACCTTACTCACGTGCGTATCGAGTCCCGTCAGGAGGTTCTTGAGCAGGTCGTGGGTCATGGGCCGGGGCGTTGCCACTTTCTCAATTTCCAGAGCGATGGCGTTGGCCTCGTAGATGCCCACCCAAATGGGAAGCACCGCCGTGCCGTTCACGTCCTTGAGGATGACGATGGGCATGTTGGTGACAGGGTCCATCATCAGCCCCCGGATTCTCATTTCGACTTCCATTCGACCCTCCGCGCCTCCGTGGCTCCGCGAACCTCCACGGCGCAGGTGGCGGCATCCGAGCGCGTCGCGGCCCGGGGAGATATCGCCTGATCGGCCCGCACAGCCACCAGGCTGTTCGGACCCGCAGCCGTCACACGCACATTTACGTAACGCCCGATCCAGTCGGGCTGGCCCGGGAAGTTGACCACCCGGTTGCTGGTCGTCCGTCCCACGGCCTGCTGGAGACGGGGCTGGAAAGACTCCACCAGCACCTCAAACTCGCGTCCGATGAGCGCCTGGTTGCGCCGCAACTGGATCTGCCGCTGGTACTCCTGCAACACGGCCAGCCGCCGCCCTTTCTCTTCCTCTAGGACCGCATCCTCAAATTTACCCGCCGCGGTGTTCGGTCGTGGGGAGAACTTGAACGAAAAAACCTGATCGTACTCAACCGCGTCGAGCAGAGAGATGGTCTGCTCGAAATCGTCGCGCGCTTCGCCGCAAAACCCCACCATAATGTCCGTCGAAATGCTAATAGCACGCCGCGCGCTGCGGATGCAATTGATTTTTTCCAGGTATTCCTCGCGCGTGTAGCCGCGCTGCATGCGCGCGAGCACCCGGCTCGATCCCGACTGTACCGGCAGGTGGATCTGATCGCAGAGGGTGGGATGCGTCTCGATGGCCCGGACGATCTCCGGCGTGAAATACCGTGGGTGCGAAGTTGCGAACCGCACGCGGCGCACACCCGGAATCTCCGCTACCTGTGACAGCAATTCAGCAAAACTCAATCGGGCCGGCGAGGGGTCAGCCCAGTGGTTGACGATCTGACCCAGCAGCTGTAGCTCGCTGTAGCCCTCCTCCGCCAGGCGCCGGCACTCAGCGAGGATCTTCTGGCTCGACCGGCTGCGCTCCCGGCCACGCGTCATCGGGACCACACAGAAAGCGCAGCACTGGTCACAGCCCTCGATGATCGTCGCGTAGGCCCGAACGGGGCTGTCGCGCCGGGTCAGTTCGGTTTCAAAACACTCGTCGGTCTCGAGCGACAAAGCCAGCACGCGGCGGTTCCCTGCTTCGACCTGCTCCAGCAGGCCAGGCAGTCTTGCGTAGCTCGCCGAGCCGCAGACCAGACTCACCTGCGGCGCACGCTCGAAAATCCGCGTCCCCTCCTGCTGCGCCACACAGCCGAGTACACCGATGATTTTCCCGGTGTTGCGCCCGTCCTTTCTGAACGCCCCGAGACGGGAATAGACCTTCTGCGCGGCCTTTTCACGGATGCTGCAGGTGTTGTAGAGGATCAGGTCGGCGTCCCGGTCGTTCTCCACAGGTCTTAACCCGCGCGCCACGAGCACGCCCGCGACTTTTTCCGAGTCGTGAACGTTCATCTGGCAGCCGAAGGTCTCGAGGTAGAAAGTCCGCAGCCTGGACACAGACCCGAGAAGGCCTGCGTCAGCCGACGTGGCGGCAGGGCCGACACCTCTGCGCACCGAGCCAACCGCTGCCGCCTCGGCGTGAGGCTGCCCCGTCACGGAGATTCGAACCAGTTCGCTTCCCATGGAGGAGTATTCGCCCGCTCAGAAAGTATAGCACGCAGTGCCCGCATTCAGGCGGGCGTTCCACTGGCCTGTTTCAGCATGGCGGCGGCGTGTTTCAGGACGGCCTCCGTAATCTGGCGGCCCGAGAGCATGCGCGCCAGTTCCGCCGCCCGTTCCTTCTCGCCTTCGAGATACTTCACCGTCGTGACCGTCCGCCCGGCACGCTCGAACTTCTCCACATAGAAATGGTGATGGGCGAAGCAGGCGATTTGAGCCAAGTGCGTCACACAGAGCACCTGCGCGTCGCGCGCCAGCCGCTGGAGGCGCTGGCCGACGGACTCCGCGATGCGTCCGCCGATTCCCGCATCGATTTCGTCGAAGATGAACGTCGGGGCGACGTGGCGGGTCGCCCGCGCACCGGCGCGCGCTTTTCCCACAACGGTCTTGAGCGCCAGCATCAAGCGCGAGAGTTCCCCGCCCGAGGCGGTCTTCTCCAAGGGCCGCAGTTCTTCGCCGGGATTGGGAGAGATTCGAAGCTCGACTTCATCCAAGCCTTTGGAGCTGGCGCGATCTTCGGGCAGCACCTCGAAGTGGACCTGGAAGCGCGCCTTTTCCATGCCGAGTTGCGCGAGTTCCTCGCGGATCAGCCTTTCGAGCTTCCGGGCCGCCTCCCGCCGCGCCTGGGAGAGGGCGCGCGCCGCCTGCTGGTATTCCGCGGCGACCTTCGCGAGTTCCCGTCCGACCTCGCCGCGATGCTCGTCGGCGTGCTCCAGGCTGGCGAGTTGCTGCTGAATCCGCTTCCGGCAAGCGAAAATCTCCTCAATTGTCCTCCCGTACTTGCGCTTGAGCCGGTCGATGAGCGCCAAGCGGTCTTCGAGTTCTTCCAGGCGCTGTGGGTTCGCCTGGAGCTTGCCCATATAGCCGCGCAAGAAGAACGCCAAGTCTTCAAGCGTCGCCCGAGTTCCGGCCAGCGGCTCAAGATAGGTCTCTAAAGCCGCGTCGTAACGGCGTAATTCCTCCAGGGCTCGCCCCACCACCGCCAGCCGCGAGCAAACCGATCCTTCCTCCTCGTAGAGATGGCCAAAGGCAGTGGTGGCGGCGGCGCGGATCTTCTCCAGGTTGGCCAGCACCCGCTTCTCATCTTCCAACCGCGCGTCCTCCCCGGGCTGGAGCTCGGCGCGCTCCAATTCCTGGGCTTGGAAACTCAACAGGTCAATCGTTCGCAGGCGGTCTTGCTCGTTCTGGCTGAGGCTCTCCATTTCCCGTTCGAGCCCGCGACGTCGTGCCGCCAGATCACCAACCTGCTGAAGGAGGTCGTCAGTCGCCGCAAACTGGTCCAAAAGATCGAGCTGTGCGTCCCGGGCCAGAAGTGCCACGTGCTCGCTCTGGCCGTGGACTTCCACCAGACAGGGCGCGAGCGCCCTGACCGCCGCTACCGTCACGGGCTGGTCGTTTACCAGCAGGCGGCTCTTGCCGCTGGCCTGGATTTCGCGACGGAGAATGACTTCCGGTTCGTCGCTTCCCACCAGGCCATATTCTCCCAGCCACCCGGTCCAAGGCAGGTTCCGTTCCGCGCGAAAAACCGCCGTCACCGTGGCCCGGTCTTGGCCGGTGCGGATCACGTCCGGCGACGCCCGTCCGCCCAGCGCCAGCCCCAGCGCATCCACGAGGATGGACTTGCCGGAGCCGGTCTCGCCCGAGAGCACGTTGAGTCCGGGATGGAACTCCACGCTCAGACTCTCAATGACCGCGTAGTTCTGGATGTGGATCTCGTGCAGCATGGCGTTTGGGGAGCAAAGTCTATCACATCCCGACCTCGAACCCCGGACCGGCGCGCGCCCTCAAGGCCATCGGCAGCGCGTTCCGGGCCATCAAAGAAAATGCGCAACCGAGCGGTCGCTTCGTTGACTGGTCTGGAGGGCTGTGTTAGTTTGAGTTAGAGGTTGGAGTTCGCAGGATTCTTGCTACGGAGGAGGCTGGTTGATCGGAGCACTCACGGTCATCATCCAAGGTGAAATCTGGCAACTGCTTGCCAATACAGGGCTTGTCGCGCGCATTGTCCTGTTCCTTCTGCTGGTTTTTTCGGTCTTCTCCTGGGCCATCATCTTTCACAAGCATCGAAGCTTCAAGGCGGCGCGGCGGGACTCGCGGGAATTCCTCAAGATTTTTCGCCAGAGTAAGAAGCTGTCGGATATCCGCGCCTCCTGCAAGACCCTGAAGGCCAGCCCGCTGGTCGAGGTTTTCTTGGCGGGATACCGGGAAATCGAGAACCAGGCAGTAGCCGGTGAGAATCCGGGCAAGCCGCGGATTCGGAGTCTGGATTCGGTTCACCGCGCTCTACAGATTGCCGCGTCTGCCGAACTCACCCGCATGGAGCAGTCGCTGAGCTGGCTGGCCACGACGGGCTCGGTCACACCCTTTATCGGGCTCTTCGGGACCGTCTGGGGAATCATCGACGCGTTCCGGGGTCTGGGAACGGCCGGGACGGCTTCCCTGCGCAGCGTGGCCCCAGGCATTTCCGAGGCGCTCGTCACTACGGCCGCCGGGCTGTTTGCCGCCATTCCCGCGGTCGTGGCCTACAACCAGTTTGTGCAGCGCATCAGGGAATTCGGCGCGCTCCTGGATGACTTCGCGCTTGAATTCCTGAACATGACGGAGCGGCACTTCACGTAATGGCGCGCCCAGTGGCGCGCGCCCGCTGGAGTCAGTCGTCCGTTGTCAGTTGTCCGTTGCGAGTTGCAGCAGACAAGGGACCACGGACAAAGGACGGTTTCCCCGATGGCATTCATAACTCCCAAGGGGCGAACGCATACGTCGCTTTCGGAGATCAACGTCACGCCGTTCGTGGACGTCATGATGGTCTTGTTGGTCATCTTCATGATTACCGCGCCGCTGCTCGAATCCGGAATCGAAGTTGACCTGCCGAAGACCAAGACCGTCAAGGTGGTCACGGACGAGAAGGTCGTCGTGACCGTCGACAAACGGCAGACCATCTACGTCGGCAACGACCCGGTGAACATTCACCGGCTGGGGTCGTTCGTCCTCGACCACATGCAGGGCGCGAGCGACGCGCCCGTCTATATCCGTTGTGACCAGAGCGTCCCGTTTGGCGCGTTCGCCCAGGTGGTCGATGCGCTCAAGCAAGCCAACCTCACGAATATCAGTATCGTGACGGAGCCCCTTTCGACGCCCGGCGCGCCCTAGCATTCGGCTGAACCGCCCGCCAGGCGGCGGACAACTTGGTGATGAGCACAGCAGCGTTTCCAGTCTATTTCGATCGGCGCGAGCGCCTCGGCGGCACCGTGCTGCTATCCATCATGCTGCACGGGCTTTTGTTCGCCCTCGCTTTCGGATATGCGGCCCTGGGGCCGCACCTGGGAGGAGGATGGGGACGAAGCTGGGGAGCGGGTGGTGCCACGCGCGTCAGCGCCGTCTCTTCTCTGCCTGGCGTTCCCCTGCCGGCGCCGATGCTGGCCACGCGGAGCACGCTGGCGACGCAAAACCCCGGCCTCTACCAGACCGAAACTCCGAGCGAAGTCGAGCCACCCCCTGCCACCACCGAGATTCCCAAGTTTCAGCAGGCGGTGGCCCCTGAGAAGGCGGTCCGCGTCGCCAAGCGCCTCCAGAAGGAGGTGCTGGAGACGCCGGAGAATGCCGTCCCCTTTGGCCTGGGCGGAAAACCGTCCCTGGCCTACAGCCAGTTCGTGAACTCGGCGGGCGAAGGGAGCCTGGCCTTCGGCGACGGCAATTTCGGGGAGCGTTACGGCTGGTACGTGGCGGCCGTGCGGAACCGCATCAGCAGCAACTGGCTGCTCTCCACGGTCAGTCCGAGCATCGCGACGGCGCCGCGGGTCTATCTCAACTTCGACATCACGCGTGACGGGACGGTGACCAGCGTACGGATCACCCAGTCCAGCGGCATTCCCCAGGTGGACCGCTCCGCCCTAAGGGCTGTCCTGGCCTCCAACCCCCTGGGCCCGCTCCCGTCCGACTACGCAGGGGATGAGGTCTCGGTGGAATTCTATTTTGATTTCCACCGGCGGTGACAGGCTCGGGCAAGTCACTTCCAGGGCCTGGCATGGCTGCGTATGTCCTGGGGCAAGACCGTCACGTGGGAAACTCTGCACATCTTGAACACAGGGAGCTTGTTGAAGCATGAAAAGGGCACAGTTCAAATCTATCCTGTTGGGGCTCGCACTGGCGCTGCCTGCTCTGGCCATCGTGCTGCGACCCGGCCGGAGCCAGGACTGGTTCAGTACGGGCATCAATCTGGGTGCGCCCAGGATTCGCCTGGCGGTCTCGGAATTTCCTCCCCGGTCGGTGGATCAGGTGCTGGTCAGTCTGACGCAAGAGTTCAACCAGGTCTTGGCGAATGACCTGGACAAGGCCGGGATTTTCGATTTGGTCAGCAAGAGTTACCTCCCTCTCAAACTTCCCCAGGAACCCGAGGAGGTGGTCTTCAAGAACTGGACCGATCCTCCCGCCTCGGCTCAGATGCTGGTGTTCGGCAAGGCCGAAGTCATCAATGCGAACCTGGTCATTACGGCTCGCCTGTTTGATCTGAAGAACCCCAGCAATCCCAGCGTGCTCGCCAAACGCTACGTCGCCACCATGAACCAGGTTTCGACTCGCGAAACCGCACACCGCTTTGCGAATGAAATCATCCAGGCGCTGGGAGGGGGAGTGCCGGGAATCAACCTCACGCGCGTCGCTTTCGTGAGCAACCGCACCGGCCACCCGGAAATCTGGGTGATGGATTACGACGGATTTAACCAGCGCCCCATCACCAGCGACGGAGCTATCTGCCTCACACCCCGCTGGTCGGCAGATAACACCAAGCTGGCTTTTACGAGCTACTTGTTCGGGAATCCCGATCTCTCCATCTTCTCCCTGGAGACCAACCGGCGTATTCCCTTCCCGCGCTACAAGGGCCTGACCACCACTCCCGCCTGGTCGCCGGACAACAAGAGAATCGCCTTCTGCTCCAGCATGAGCGGCGACCCGGAGATCTACCTCTCCGATATCAACGGGTTCAATCTTCAGCGCCTGACGTTTTCGCCCGGCGTGGACATTTCCCCGGTGTGGAATCCGAAAACCGGCAACGAGATTGCCTTTGTTTCCGATCGCAGCGGCGCACCGCAGATTTACATCATGTCGGCCGATGGAACCAACCTGCGCCGGCTGATCACGGGAGGCGGAGACGCCAGCTCGCCTTCCTGGTCCCCCAACGGGCTATTCATGGCTTTCTCCTGGCGCCTCACGGAGACAGGGACGTACGATGTCTATGTGGTGGAAATTGCTACCGGCCGGATTATCCAGCTCACTCACGATGCCCGGCGCAACGAGCATCCCTGCTGGTCGCCCGACGGGCGCCACCTGGTTTTCGAATCCAACCGCTCGGGCACAAAACAGTTGTGGATGATGCTGGCGGACGGCACCAATCCCGAGCAATTGACCCAGGAAGGACAAAACTGGGGGGCTGCCTGGTCGAACTAAAGGACTTGGCTGGCCGGTAGCGGGCGCGGCTAGGCCGACCACCGCGCCGGGTGCCCCGCCGCCAAAAAAAATCAGAAAACCTTGTGTTTTCCTTTGACTTGGTGATAGTATGGTATGTCTTAGAGTTGCCCTTGTCCCTTCCGCGATGGGCAGGCTCCTTCGCACGCTCCTTCGTCATAGGGAGGGATAGTTTCAAGAAGGCTAAACCCATCCAGGGGATCAAAAGAATTTCTTTGCCGACCAAGGAGGAAAGAGCATGCGACAGAAGAAACGGTGTATTGCGGTTCTCGTCGGTATCCTGGGGCTAGTGCTTCTAGCGGGAGCCTGCAAGGCGAAGAAAGTGGCAGCGCCACCCCCGCCGCCACCCCCGCCGCCCCCGCCGGCGCCCACGGTTACGCTGACGGCGGAGCCGAGCACAGTGGAGAAAGGCCGGTCGGTCACCCTGAGCTGGACTTCTGAGAATGCTACCGACCTGGATCTTCAGCCCGGAGTCGGGAAGGTCCAAGCCACAGGGTCCACCAACGTGACGCCGCCGGATTCGACGACGTACACGCTGTCCGTGACCGGTCCCGGCGGGACGAACACCGCCACCGCGCGCGTGACCGTCACCATTCCGCCACCCCCGCCGCCTCCACCCCCACCCAAGCCGGTAGAGGTGAGCGAAGAAGACCTGTTCGGGCAGAACGTGAAGGATGCCTTCTTTGACTACGACAAGTCCAACATCCGCTCGGATGCCCAGCAGGTTCTGACGGCCGACGCGGAATTCCTCAAGGCTCACGCTGGCGTCAGGTTCACCATCGAGGGCCACTGCGACGAGCGCGGCAGCGAGGAATACAACCTCGGCCTGGGTGACCGACGCGCCACGGCTGCCAAGAGTTTCCTGGTGAACCTCGGTGTTGCCGAAGACCGCATCGGGACGATTTCCTACGGCAAGACCCGCCCGGTCTGCACCGAGTCCAACGAGGATTGCTGGCAGCAGAACCGTCGAGCTCACTTCAAGTTCGGCAGGTAAGCTCAAGGAGTCCACGCCGGGAGTCCACGGGGCTCCCGGCACCTCCCTCTACCGCGGAACCGTCCGTCGCTGACGAGGAAACCTGGGGTGGCCTGGTAGTGTCGGCAGGCCTGAACCATCTCTCGCTGTGACGGCGCACAGATAGCCTGCGCAGCTTCATGGTCCCTTGTCGGTTGACCTCGCTCCCCGCGAGAAGGTACACTGACAAGGGAGTTTATTTCTTTGAGCGAGGATAAACGAACCTTGCGAAAGCTGGCGATTCTTGTCCTGGTGGCAATTTCCCTCTCCGTGTGGGGCGCGCCGCCCGCCTTCGGCCAGAAAAAGGACACCATCCTGCTGATGCGACAACTGGATACCATGCAGCAGATGATTCTGAACATGCAGAAAACCCTGGATACACAGACGGCGGTCCTGCGAACTCTGGTCGAGCAGGCCAACGATAACGTGAACTCCATGAAGGGCACGGTTGAGGGGCTGCGGAAGGCAACCCAGCAGAACCTAGCGGACAACAGCGCGCGGTCTGAATCCATGACCACGCAGATTCAGGTGCTGAGCGAGAGCCTGGAGGAAGCAAAAGCCCGCCTGGCCAAGCTGAGCGAGCAGGTGGCACAAACGCAGAACATTATCCAGACGCTCAACGCCCCCGCCACATCCGCCGCGGGGACGCCCGGAGAGGCGTTGCCTCCCGCCAGCGTCCCCGATGCCGATACGCTCTACAATTCCGGCCGGAGCTACTACAACGGCGGGCAGTACCAGTTAGCCCTCCAGGCGTTTCAGGAGTACCTCCAGTACTACGGGGACACGGACCGGGCCTCCAACGCCCAGTTTTTCATCGGCGACAGCTACTACTTCCAGAGAAACTTCAAGCAAGCGATCGAGGAATACGACAAGTGCATTGAGCGCTATCCCAAGGGCAATAAGGCGATGGCCGCCCAACTGAAGAAGGGCTTTGCTCTGATCGAGCTCGGCGAGAAGGCTGCCGGGGTGCGCGAACTTCGGTCCTTGATTCAGCGTTACCCCAAATCCCCCGAGGCCAGCCTGGCTCGCCAACGTTTGAAGCAGTTGGGCATCACCGTCGCTGGGCGAGGCGCCGACTAGTACCGTTCCGGCCATCGGCCGCACCGACAAATCCCTCCGGTTCTGCGAGGTTCATATGGCTGGCTCCGTCAACAAGGTCATCCTCATCGGGCGACTCGGCAAGGACCCGGAAATGAAATACACGCCGAGCGGGGCCCCGGTCTGCAAGTTCTCTCTCGCGACGGACGCGGTCTGGAAAGACAAGGCCGGCGAACAGCAGAGGCAGACCGAATGGCACAACATAGTTACGTGGGGAAAGTTGGCCGAAATCTGTGCGGAATACCTAACGAAGGGCAGGCAAGTATGCATTGAAGGGAGCATCCGCAGCCGGCAATGGGAAGACCAGAGCGGCAACAAGCGGACTTCCTATGACATCGTCGCCCGCCAGATGACGATCCTCGACTCACGCGCCGAGAGCGGACGCGTGATTGCCGAGCGGGCGCCGACCGAGCGCCCGGCAGAACCCGAGCCTCCGCCCGAACCGGAAATCACCGACAGCGATATTCCCTTCTAATCCGAGGCGAACTGCATCCTGTTGCGCTCAGCTCTTGCCACAGGAGGAGGACACCTCCCCGCGGAGAGAAATCGTCAGACAGCCAATCTCCCCTGCCACCCCGCAGGGCTACTGGAAGGGCACATAGCGGCGGTGGAGTTCCTCGCGGGTCATGGGGCCTCGGCGGATTCGACCGGCGAGGCGCACGCCGTCGGTTCCGGGGCTGGTAGTGACGTAAACTGTGTCACCCGCGCGCAGGCTCTGGAACTCGATACTCTTGCCTTGCTCGTCCAGATAGACTGTCTTCTCGCTCACCCGGACTAATTCGGTGACCTCCGTGGGACGCTTCAGCACGATCTGCTTCTTCGCTGCGTCCACGGACGAGATGATGAAGAAGTCTTCTCGCGATGTCACCTCGCCCTGCGCCTTCTCGGCCGCGCGCGTGAGAGGTGTCAGCGTCGAGACGGAAACGAGCACCAACGCCGCCAGCAACATCCGGAACGGGATTTGTCGGGATGGCATGAGATCAAACGGGCCTTTCATAACGCTCCTGGATTGCCAACTTTTCTCACCCGCCTCTTCGGCGGGAGCCTGCGCCGTCCTCAGCGCACGAGCGGTCGCAAGGTCATTCGTAGCGCAGCGCCTCGATCGGGTCGAGCTGCGCGGCTTTGCGCGCCGGGTAGTACCCGAAGAAGATTCCCACACCCGCCGAGAACAAGACGGCAATGGCGATAGCCTGCGGAGGGACTCGTGTCGGCCACTGAAGCATGCCCGCGACCGCTACGGAACCCCCGATCCCGACCAGCACACCTACCGTCCCACCTAGCAAGCTCAACACCAGCGCTTCGCTCAGAAATTGCAGTTGCACGTCCCGCTCGCTTGCGCCCACGGCCATGCGCACGCCGATCTCGCGCGTGCGTTCTGTCACCGAGACCAGCATGATGTTCATGATGCCGATGCCGCCCACCAGCAGCGACACCGAGGCAATGCTGGCCAGCAGCAGCGTCATGATCTGGCCCGCCTGCGCCTGAGCGTTGGCGAGGTCGTTGGGGCTGCGGATGATGAAGTCATCGTCCTCGTCGGGACGCAGCCGGTGCCGCTGCCGCAACAAGCTGGCGATCTGCTGCTGCGCTGTGTGGATGGCCTCCGGGGAAACGGCTGAACACATGACGAACTGGAGCCAGTCAATCCCCGCGATTTTCTTCTGCACGGTAGTGAAGGGCATGATGATGGAGTCGTCCTCATCCTGGCCGAACGGCGACTGCCCTTTCGAGGCGAGCACGCCGATGACCCGGAAAGGAATGTTCTGAATGCGGACCGTCTTGTTGACGGGGTCTTCGGTTCCGAACAGGTTCTCGACCACCGTCAGGCCGATCACGCAGACGTTGGCCGCCGCGTCCACTTCACGCTGTGAAAACGCGCCGCCATTGATGACGGGCCAGCGGCGAATCTCAAGGAATTCAGGCGATACGCCGCTCACGCGGGTGTTCCAATTCTGATTGCCATAGACCGCCTGAACCCGGGCCCCTACGCCCGGCGACAGCCGCGCCACCGTGGGGACTTGCTGTTGGATGGCCTTGGCGTCTGCCAGGGTGAGGGTTTTGGTGGCCGAACTGCCCATGCGGATGCCGCCCCGACTCACGCTGCCCGCGCCCACGAACACGATGTTGTCGCCCAGGTTGCGGATCTGCTCTTGTACCTGGTTGGAAGCCCCTTCTCCGATGGCCACCGTACAAATGACCGCGCCGACGCCGATGATGATGCCCAGCATGGTCAGGGAGGTGCGCATCTTGTTACGCGCCAGGGCCCGCAAGGCCACGCGGACGACTGCCTGAAGTTCCATCAGCTCTCCTCCTCCTCCGCATCGTTGTCAAGAACAGGCAGAGTCTGGAGTACTTGGGCCGCGTCTGCCGGCTCTTCCACCGGCGAGTCACGTCGCACCTTCCCGTCGCGGAACAGCACGACGCGTTTCGCAAAGCGAGCGATATCCGCCTCGTGGGTCACCAGGAAAATCGTGAGATTCCGCTCCTTGTTCAGGCGCTGAAGAATGTCCATGATCTCGACACTCGTGCGGCTGTCCAGGTTCCCCGTCGGCTCGTCCGCCAGGATGAGGGAAGGCTGGTTGACTAGCGCCCGGGCGATGGCCACGCGTTGCTGCTGCCCTCCCGAAAGCTGAGAGGGATGATGTTCCTCGCGGCCCTCTAGTCCCACGGCGCGCAACGCCTCGCGGGCGCGCTCCACTCGCTCCGGGTGAGAGAGACCCGCATAGACCAAGGGCAGTTCCACGTTTTCCAGCGCCGAGGTCCGCGCCAGCAGGTTAAATCCCTGGAAGACAAATCCGATCTTGCGGTTGCGAATCCGCGCCAGGTCGCGCTTGGAAAGTGTGGAGACATCCTGCCCCTCGAGCAGGTACCGGCCGCGCGTGGGACGGTCCAAACACCCAATCAAATTCATGAAGGTGGACTTCCCCGAACCTGACGCGCCCATGATCGCCACAAATTCCCCGGAAGCGACTACCAGCGAGATGCCACGCAGCGCATGGACCTGGACTTCACCCAGGTCGTAGGTCTTGTGCAAATGTTCGATCTGGATGATGGGGATTGCGGCCCCGCTCGGGGTTTCCGTCTCTGGCTGGCATTGCAGGAGCTCTTCCGGCATCACCTAAGGCTACCTCCGTGGTCCCCCAAAGCGCGGCGCCACGGGGGACTGCCCCTGCGTCTGGCCTGCGGTGCGCGTCTCGGTTTGACCCGTCACCAGCACGTCGCCCTCTTTCAGGTTGCCCTCGCGTAGCTGGGTGAAGCTGTAGTCCGTGATCCCGACTTTGACGGCCACGGGCTCCGGCTGCTTGCCGGACCCAAGCTTCCAGACCACTTGCCAGCCGCCCATGTGCGAAGTCGTGGCGGCGGTGGGTATGTTGTAGCGCGTGTAGAGCGCCTGAAGTTCGGGGCGTGGCAGCTCCGGGGTGTAGCGAAGCGTCGCGCTAGGAATCTTGAGGGTGTCGGAAGCGTGCCCGGTGGGGATGGTGACGTAGGCCGTCTCACCGGGCAAGAGTTTCTCCGCGGCATTCTCAAAATCGATGACGGTGTCGTAGGTCACGACGTTCTGCACTGTGTACGCATTCAAGCGGATGGCGCTCACCCGGCCGTGGAAGACTTCGGTGGGGAAAGCGTCCACCTGGAAAGTCACGTCGGTGCCGATCTTGATCTGGCCGGTATCGGACTCATCGGTCTTGGCGTACACCTGCATGCGCTTCAAGTCCTGGGCGATGGTGAAGACATTGGGCGCCTGGAGTGACGCGGCCACTGACTGCCCCACCGTGATGTTGCGCGCCACGACCGTCCCGTCGATGGGCGAGACGATGGTGGTGTACTGAAGGTTGGTTTCCGCCTGCATCAGAACACCCGTCTGCACTTCCACCTGGGCCCGCACCTGCTGGAGCTGGGCCTTGATCTGGTTCAATTGGGCCCGGGACTGGTTCAGTTGCGCCTGCGCGGCGCGCACCTGGGCATCGGCCTGCGCCAGGGTGGATTGCACCATGTCATTCTGGTCCTCCGCCAGGATGCCTTGTTTCGAGAGGTCCGCTACTCGCGCCGCATTCGTCCGGGCGTAAGCCGCCGCAGCCTGGAGCCGGGCGAGGTTGGCCTGGTTCGTCTGGATGGCGGCTTCCATGGCCACCACGCTGGCTTCCAGATTCCTCACATTCGCCTGAGCGTTCGCCAAGTTACCGCGCGCCTGGATGACCTGCGCTTCATAGATGGCTGGGTCGAGCTGGGCGAGTACCTGCCCCGCGCCCACCCGACTGTTGAAGTCGGCGAAGATATACTTCACCGTCCCGGAGACGTACGACCCTACCGGGACCGTCGTCAACGGGTTGATGGTCCCCGTGGCCTGGACGACGGCGGTAACGTCGCCGCGCCTGACCGGCGCCGTGATATATTGGGGCCCCGCAGACCGGGCCCGCACCACCATTCCCACCGTGAAGAGACCCACCAGCCCGATGGCCACGAGAGTGGCAAGTTTCTTGTGCCGCGCGAGGTATTCCCGAATCGCCATGGCTTTGGTCGCCCTTTCCCGCATTGACCCCGTCCGCCAGGAAGTCCCGCTCGAGTACGCGGGGTGACTCTGGCCGCTTCAGTGCGGCTTTTCCCTTTTCGTTCTCTCTTCGAGGCGGCGAATCATCTCGTTGAACTTCGTCAACTGTTCCGGGGAAAGAATTTGCCGAATCCGGTTGTTGGTCTCCTCCCGTGCCGCGTCAAACTGGGGGTCGACCTGCTTCCTCAGTTCCATGAATCTCTTCATGGAATCCCCCACAATCTGGTCGAGTTGCTTGACCTGTGCGTCCGTGAGATGCAACTCCCGGCTCAGGCGCCGGACAATCCGCTGCTTCTCGAAGCCCCGGTGCCAGTGGCCTCCGTACCAGCCGTAGAAAAACACACCGGCCCCGCCCGCGGTGGCTCCCAGCAAGAACGTAAGAACGAAATAGATGTAAGCTCGCCGTGTCATGGTTTTTTGCCCGCTCCGCCATTCTCCAGAGCCACGGGGGTGGCTCCTTGGTTCTCGGGTAACTCACCTGCAAAGATCGGGCTGGTCCCTACGGTCACTACTTCGGACTGTGCCAAGTAGAGGTCCGCGGTCGTGGGCCCGCGCAAGGGGCCCGAGGAGGGCAAGGCCAGGGCCAGCAAGAGCGTAAGCGCGAGGAGGAAGGAAGCATAGACGACGCGCCTTCCCACGCGCTCCAGGAACTCTGTCCCTTCCTCATCGGGCGACTTCTCCAGGCGCCGCAACAGGCGCGCCGAGAACCCCCAAGAGGGTTCCGGCGTCGGCTCGGCGGCCAGGGCACGGAACCCCGCGCGCACCAGCCCATATTCGCGCGCTAGGGCATCACAGCCGGGGCAACCCGCCAGGTGCTCATGGACCGCCGCGGAAATCTCCTCCGGCCAATCTTCCAGCAGCATCCTGTGGACCTCTTCACAACGCATGGCTCACCTTCCTTGTCGCCACCGTTTCCAATCCTCGAACATCCGTTTCCGGGCACGGTGCAGCCGCACCTTGACCGTACCCTGCTTCAGTTTCAGAATCTCCGCAATCTCCTCTACCGATAACCCTTCCAGTTCTTTCATACCGAGAAGGACGCGGTCTTCCGCCGGAGCGCGATCCAAGAGCTTCCCCACCAAGTCCCGCAAGGTCGCTTGCTGTTCGGGGTCCAGGTGATGTCTCTCGAAGTTCTCCGCCCGGGCCTCGATCCGGCGCACACTCTCCTCGCCCATCTGCCAGTAGTAGCTAACCCGAGACGCCCGCTCTTTGCGCAGGTAGTCGTAACAATGGTTCACGGCAACGCGCGAAAGCCAAGCGCCGAAGGGCGACTGGAAATTGTAACTCCGGATGGCGCGGAATGCCTTGATGAGCACCTCCTGCACAATGTCCTCCACCTCGTCCCGTTTCCGGACCAAGTGGAACACCTGGGAGAAAACGCGTCGTTGGTAGCGCTCCACGAGAAACCCGAAGGCCTCGCGCTCCCCGCGCTGAGCGCGCTGGATCCAGGCGAGTTCCTGGGGTTCCTGGGGTGGCAAATTGCTCATTTGATTCCATTGACACGCCTTCTCTAACTCGAAGGACGAAAAAACTGTCGCTCAGGTTACAGTCGTCCCTTTTGCCAGCGTGTCGGTACCTAGACTCAAAATTCTTATTGACCGCGTTGTCACAGTGTGGAAGAATGCAGTCATGGTCATCGGAACTCGTTTACGAGCTTTGCGTGAGGAAAAAGAACTCTCCCAGGGGGACATCGAGAAGCGCACTGGACTCCTGCGCTGCTATATCTCGCGGGTGGAAAACGGCCACACCGTTCCCTCCATCGAGACCCTGGAGAAGCTTGCCGCGGCACTCGAGATTCCCCTCTATCAGTTGTTCTATGAGGGGGACGAGCCGCCACCGTTGCCTAATCTGAGCAAGCGAAAGACGACGGAAGAACTGGTCCTGGACGAGGAAGGCCAAAAAGAACTGCGCTTCTTCGAGAAGGTTAGGCGCCTCCTGGGCCGGATCAACGAGCGAGACCGTCAGCTTCTGCTTTACATGGCTCAGAAGTTGGCAAGCCGGTAAGAGCTACTCTGCCCGCTGCCGGCGCAGGGGAGCGGCCAACCGCCGTCCTCGCCGCAAGGGAGTATTATTCCCATTCGATGGTCCCGGGTGGCTTGGAAGTAATGTCGAAAACCACCCGGTTGACGCCTTTTACCTCATTGACAATCCGTGTGGCGATTCGCTCGAGCAGTGGCGCGGGCAGTTTGGCCCAGTCCGCCGTCATCCCGTCCTCGGATTCCACCGCGCGCACCGCCACCGTGAAGGCATAGGTGCGGGAGTCTCCCATCACCCCCACGCTCGAAACCGGCAACAACACCGCGAATGACTGCCACAGAGAGGTGTAAAGCCCCGCCGCCCTAACTTCCTCCAGGACCACGGCGTCCGCCTCGCGGACCATCCGCAAGCGCTCCTCGGTGACTTCTCCCACGATCCGCACTGCCAGCCCCGGACCGGGGAAAGGCTGGCGATTGACGATCTCCTCGTCCAGGCCCAGTTCCCTGCCCACGGCGCGGACTTCGTCCTTGAAGAGTTCGCGCAACGGTTCGATCAGCTTGAACTGCAAGTCCCGAGGCAGCCCGCCCACGTTGTGGTGGCTCTTGATGGTGGCGGCGGGGCCTTTCACGGAGACCGACTCGATGACATCGGGATAGAGCGTGCCCTGAACGAGGAACTTCAGATGCCCCAGGCTCCGCGCCTCCTCCTCGAAAACGCGGATAAACTCTTCCCCGATGATCTTTCGCTTCTGCTCCGGATCGGAAATCCCGCGGAGGCGGTCGAGAAAGCGCGCGGAGCAGTCCACTGCCTGCACGTTCAGGTGGGCCTGTTCGCGCAGCTTGGCGGTGACGTGCTCAAACTCCTTCTGGCGCAGCAGCCCGTTGTCCACAAAAACGCAGGTGAGACGGTCGCCGATGGCGCGCCCCACCAGCGTCGCGGCCACGGCGGAGTCCACGCCGCCCGAGAGCGCGCACAAAGCGCGGCCCTCACCCACCTCGGCGCGCACCCGCTCGACCGTCTCCTCGATGAACGAGCGCGGAAACCAGTTGGGCTCGGCCCCGCAAATATCCTGCACGAAGCGTTTCAGTATCTCGCTGCCGCGGTCGGTGTGGCGCACCTCTGGGTGAAATTCCACCGCGTAGATTCTCGCCTGGGAGTTCTCAATGACGGAGACGGCGTTCTCCGTACGACCGGTGATGCGGAAACCCGGGGGAACTTCTGCCACGTGGTCACCGTGACTGTTCCAAACGCGCAGCGGCGAGGGCAGACCCGCCAGCAACTCGCTGGGTGGAAAGACCTCGAGCCGGGCAAAGCCGTATTCCCGGCGCGCGGCGGGTTCCACCTTGCCACCCAGTTTCGCCGAGATCAATTGCAGCCCGTAGCAAATCCCCAGCATCGGCACGTTCAGTTTGAATACGCGATCATCACAGGTGGGTGAAACGGGATCGTAGACCGACGCCGGCCCGCCCGAGAGAATCACCGCCTGGGGGCTCATTCGCACCAGTTCCGCGAACCGGATGTGGCACGGGACGATGACCGAGTACACGTGCATCTCGCGAATGCGCCGGGCGATGAGCTGCGTGTACTGCGAACCGAAATCGAGCACGACAATGGGACGAGGCTGTTCCATGTTAAGAACCGTGACGAGTGACCAGTGACCAGTGACGAGCAAGAGAGAAACGGGAACCAAATGTTACCTGGCGACTCCAGTCGGGACCGCCCACGGTCCAGCAATTAGTGCAGACCCGGTTTGACTCTTCACTTATCACTGGTCACTTGTCACTCGTCACTTCACCACAATATTCACCAGCTTCTGCGGCACCATAATCACTCTAACCACTTGGCGACCGCTGAGGTACGGGGCGACTTTCTCCTCCGCCTGCGCGCGCCGGCGGATTTCTTCTTCGCTGGTGTCCACAGCCACGCGGATGCGCCCGCGGAGCTTGCCGTTCACCTGGACGGGGATTTCCAATTCTTCCTCGGCCGCCAACTCGGGATCATAGGCGGGCCAGGCGACCCGCAGCAGAGGCTCCGAATGCCCCAGGCCTTCCCACAGCTCATCGGCAAGGTGGGGCGCAAAGAGCGACAGCACCAGGATCAGGTGCTCCAGCGCGGTCTTGCGGATCTCCGGACGGACCTTCCCTGCCTCGAAGGCGCCCTCCAGATCGCCCAGCTCGTTTGCCAGTTCCATGGCCATGGCGATGTCGGTGTTGTAATGCCAGCGGCCTTCCATGTCCTCGGTGACGTGCCGTAGGGTCTGGTGCGCCTTGCGGAGCAGGCGGCGCTCTTCGGGGCTAAGGCCGGCCAGCTCGAACCTGACCGCCGCATTTCCTGCGCTGCCCCGGGCCGTCTTCAAGGCATCGGCGTGCTTCACCACCAGCCGATACACGCGGCCGAGGAAACGGTAAGCACCCTCGATGCCCGTCTCGCTCCAATCGAAGTCCTTTTCGGGGGGCGCTGCGAACATCACGTAGAGCCGCACCGTGTCGGCACCGTACTGGGCGCACATCTGGGTCGGGTCCACGACGTTGCCTTTGGACTTGGACATCGCCGTGCCGCCCTTGAGCACCATGCCCTGGGTGAAGAGGCGCGCCACCGGCTCCGAAAACTTCACCAATCCGATGTCTTTCATCACCTTGCTGAAGAACCGCATGTAGATCAGGTGCAGAATGGCGTGCGTGATGCCGCCGATGTATTGGTCCACCGGAAACCAGTATTCCACCTCGGCGGGATTGATGGCCGCCGTGGAGATCTGCGGATCGGTGTAACGATAGAAATACCAGGACGAGTCCACGAAGGTGTCCATGGTATCCGTTTCGCGCCGCGCGGGGCCGGAGCACTCGGGGCACGTCGTCTCAAGGAATTCCTTCAGGTCGGCAAGCGGAGAATACCCGAGACCCGTGATCTCGACGTCGTACGGCAGGAGTACCGGCAAATCCTTCTCGGGCACGGGCACCATCCCGCATTTGGCGCAATACACAATGGGAATCGGGGTGCCCCAGTAACGCTGGCGCGAGATCCCCCAGTCCCGAAGGCGGTACTGGACTGTTTGTTTCCCGAAGCCCCGCGCCTCGGCGTCGCGCGTCATGCGCTCGATGGCCTGCTCGGAGGTGAGGCCACTGTACGGGCCGGAATTCACCAGGACGCCGTATTCAACAAACGCCTCCGTGGCGGCGCTGCTGGCTGCGCCCTCGCCGGCCGGCACGACCTCGCCCGACGGCGTCGGAAGCCCCGCCCCTACAGCATCCCTTGGCACAATCACGGTTCGGATGGGCAGCCCATAGGCCGTACAGAATTCAAAGTCGCGCTGGTCGTGCGCGGGCACGGCCATCACGGCGCCCGTGCCGTACTCCATCAACACGAAGTTGGCCAGCCACAGCGGAACCAGTTCGCCATTGTAGGGGTTGCAGACCTCGAAGCCCGTATCCACGCCGACCTTCTCCAGGTTCACCTCCACGCGGGCCCGCGCCGCAGACGCCTTGATCTGCTCCGCCGCTTCCCGCAGCTTTTCCGGTGACTTCGCGCGGCGGATCAATTTCTCGACCATTGGATGCTCGGGCGCGACGAACACGGCTGTGCAGCCGTAAATCGTGTCCACGCGCGTGGTGAAAACGCGCAGCGGCTCGCCGAGTTCGGGAATAAGGAAGTCCACCTCGGTGCCGTAGGACTTCCCGATCCAGTTCCGCTGCATCGTCAGGACGCGCTCCGGCCAGCGCACCAGGTCCTGCATGTCGTCCAGCAATTGCTCGGCGTACGCGGTCGTCTTCAGGAACCACTGCTCGAATTCGCGCTCGATGACCGGCGTCTCCTCGTGCCGCCAGCAGCAGCCATTCACCACCTGCTCGTTGGCGAGCACCGTCTCGCACTGCGGACACCAGTTCACCCGGCTCTGCCTGCGGTAGGCTAGGCCGCGCTCGTACATTTTGAGGAAAAACCACTGGTTCCAACGGTAATACTCGGGCACGCAGGTGGCGAACTCCCGCCGCCAGTCGTAACTCACACCCATGCGCTTGAGCTGCGCGCGCATCACGTCAATATTGCTGAAGGTCCAGTCGGCGGGATTCCGGCCGTGCTTGATGGCAGCGTTTTCCGCCGGCAGGCCGAAAGCGTCCCAGCCAATGGGGTGCAGGACGTTGTAACCTCTCATCCACATATAGCGGGCCAGCGCGTCACCCAGCGTGTAGTTGCGCACGTGCCCCATGTGCAGCGCCCCGGAGGGATAGGGGAACATTTCCAGCACGTAGTACTTCTTCCGCCCGTGCTCCCTGTCCGCAGCAAAGAGGTTCTGCTCCTCCCAGCGCCTCTGCCACTTGGCTTCGATTTCTTGCGGGTCGTAGTTGGGGTTCATAGGAATTTTGAATTCTGAATTATGAATTCCAAGCCTCAAGGAAGACGCTTCCGGGGCCAGCGTTCATAATTCACAATTTACTATTCACCATTAATCGCTTTCCCCTACCAGGTTTGTTCGTCGCGGCTCTTAGTTCTCCAGCAAGCAGACGCATCATGCGCAAATTCCGCCGGTCGTCGCCCGGCCGGTCGATGGGCGTCTCACAGATGAACGGGAGCCGCCTGAGCTTCGAGTGGCGCACGATGCGCCGGAAGGCTTCCGCGCCGATTTGCCCCTTGCCAATATGTTGGTGGCGGTCGGCGCGCGAGCCCAAGGCGGTTTTCGAATCGTTGGCGTGAATCACCTGCACCTTGTCAAGGCCGATGGTGGACTCCAGTTGCTTCAGCGTCTCGCGCAGCCCGCCCGGCGTGTGAATAGGATAACCCGCCTCAAAACAGTGCGCCGTGTCGATGCAGGCCCCGACGGGCACGTCCTGAGACACCTCGGCAATGATTTCCGCCACCTCCTCGAATGTCCGGCCAAGAGCTGACCCTTGTCCCGCCGTGTTCTCAACCAAAACCATCAGGCCATCCAGCGCCAGCCCGTTCGCCGCCCGCCGCAGCGACTCGATGCAGGTCTTGATGGCCGCCGAGGCGCTGCTTCCCTTCGCGCTTCCAGGATGAGTGACCAAGTAGTCGGCGCCGAGCGCCAGAGCGCGCCGAAGTTCCCCGCGAAAGGCGTTGGTCGACTTTTCCCGCAGGATTGAATCCGCCGCTGCCAGGTTAATCAAGTAGTTATCGTGAACCACAACGGGCGCCAGGCCATGCCTGGCGCGTGCCGCCCGAAAGCGCTCGTAATCCTCGGCCGTGGGCTCTAACGTATTCCAGCCGCGCGGGTTAGCGGAGAACATCTGGAACGTGTCGCAGCCGATTTTCCTGGCCCGGTGTGCCGCGTTCTCCAAGGCCCCCGCAATCGAGGTGTGCGCACCGACTCTCAAAGCTCCCTCTCCCGCAGCCTAACCTTCGATGCTAACAGACGGCTCCGAGAAGCGTCAACACAACCTGGAGGGGATGCAACTGCTGTACCGGTGCTGGGCGAGCGCCGCTTGTATCGAAACCCCAGGGGCAGCGGTCATAGGCCACCGCTACCCTTCTCTCCTCCCGCGCCGGCCAACGTAAGTCACGCCTCCGCGCTATCGCTGCTATACTAATCCGTCTTATCCCTCCGTCAGGGGGACAATCTGAATCGGAGGTCGGTTATGCAACGGTGGCTGCGGTTTCTCTGCGCCTTCGTTAGCTTTCTCATCCCTTTCTTGCTCTGTGCCCAGCAGAGTCCTTTCTTGCCGGAGGAGACCTACACTAAGCTGGTCAACGAGATTTCCGGCGACATTGCCTACGACAGCTTGCGAACGCTCGTGATGTACCACGCCACGAGTGGCGGCGCTGAAGATTTCCAGAAGGAAGCCGACTGGGTCTTGGCGCGGGCCAAGGGCTACGGTCTCGAGGACGTGAAGTTCGTCCCGCAACCTGCCTGGCACTTCTCCGCCAAGGAGATTGGCGAGAACTGGACTCTGAAGGGCGGCGAACTCTGGCTGCTCGCGCCCCAGCCGATGAAGCTCGGTGACGTGCGCGAGACCCCGCTCTCGGTGGCGGATAACAGTCCTACGGCTGACATCACGGCCGAGCTGATTGACGTCGGCGAAGGCATCAGGGAGAGCGACTACGCGAGCAAAGAGGTTGCGGGCAAGGTGGTGCTCGCCTACGGCCGCGTTGACAAGGTGAAGGAACTCGCCTGCTGGCAGCGCGGCGCGGTCGGCATCGTTTCGTACTACTCCCAGCGCGTCGGCTCGTGGACGGACTTTCCCGACCAGGTGGCCTGGACGCGCGTCCGCCCTGACGAGGACCACCGGAAGCCCACGCCGCCGGTCTTTGTGATTTCGCCGCGCGCGGGCTTGATGCTCAGCCGCTGGATGGGAGGCCGCGGGCCCAGCCACATCTTCGCGGAAGAGCCGGAGAAGCCCGCCGCGCCAGCCGTCTTCCGCGTCCACATGAAGATTCAAGCGCAAGTCACCCGGCCGGGCCGCCAAGGCTTCGTCGCGGGGGTCATCCGCGGCACCACTTACCACGACCAGGCGATCGTCCTCACGGCGCACCTCCAAGAAGAAAAGACTTCGGCCAACGACGACCGCAGCGGCTGCGCCAGTTTGCTCGAGATTGCCCGCGCCTTGAACGCCATGATTGCCGACGGCCGCCTGCCCCGTCCCCAGCGCGACATCCGCTTCTGGTGGACCAACGAAATCGCGTCGGAGTACCAATACTTCTCCGATCACCCCGAGGAGCGCGAGTGCATCCTCGCTAACCTCAACCAGGACATGGTGGGCGCCCGGCAGTCGCTGGGCGGCCGCGTCCAGCAGGTCAGCCGCACGCCCTACTCGCGCTGGAGCTTCCTGAATGACGTGGTGGAAAGCATTGTCACCAGCCTGGCGCGCGGCAACAACGCTTACCTCCCTTCCTGGCAGAACAGGAACCCGGCGCCTTACTCGCGGCCCATCTTCGCGCACCTGGGCAGCCGCGAGCCGTATAACGCCCAGGTGGTGCCCTACTTCGATTCCACCGACCACTTGGTCTTTAACGATGCGGCCGTCGGCATCCCGGGCGTGGACTTCACCAACTGGCCCGACGACTACATTCATTCCACGGGCGACGATCTCTGGCAAATCGACTCGACGCAGCTCGAGCGTAACGCCGTGGCCGTGGCCGCCATCGCCCTGTATCTCGCTAACCTCGCCGAAGCCGACGTGCCGACGCTGATGGCGGTGCTGGCCGGCGCGGCGCGCGAGCGCCTCGCGCACGACCTCGCCACTGGCCTCGCGCGGATGGCGCAAGCGCCCGCGGCTGAGCGGCGCGCGGCTTACGACGACGCCTTGAACCTGCTGGCCCAGGCCGTGGCGCGCGAGATTTTCGGGCTCGAGTCCCTGCGCCGGTTTTCCGATGCTACCAGCCGGAAACTCCTCGACAGCTTCATCGCCGACTTCAGGCTCACCGAGGTCAACCATCGCCGGCGCATCGAGGAGTGGTACGCGGCCCTGGGCGGGCAGAAATCGCCTCCCACGCTCGACGAGCGTGAAAAGGCACTTGCCGGGAAGGTGCCGCGACGGCTCGGCACGCTCGGCGAGTACCTCCGCCATGCCCAGGAGATTGAGGGCCCCAAGGGGCTACACGGCCTCATGCAGTGGGAGGCGCTGAATTACGTGGATGGCCAGCGGTCCATCTTGGACATCTACCGCGCCGTGCGCGCCGAAAGCCTCTCGGTGGGCGAGTGGTACTATGGCACCGTGAAGCTGGAAGACGTCGAGGAACTTTTCAACCGAGCGAAAAAGTCGAAGGCCGTGGAAATCGCAACGCAGACGCCGTGAAACCTACCCAGCAGGCCGACCCGGCTTGGCGGTTCGCGCTTGAAGATCTGCCCTGGGACGTAAATTGAGGATCGGCAATCGACAATCGACAATCGGCAATTCCTTCCCCGCCGGCCTTGCGGCGGGGGCGGCTCTCGTTTTCGTCATCCTTGCTGCCGTTACCCTCGCCTGCTCCCGCCGCTCTTACGTGCCCCAACCCTACCTAGCCTTCGTGGCAAGCACAGGGAGCAATTCCGTGGCCGTGGTGGACCTGGCGAGTTTCCGGGCGGTGGCGTCGATCCCCGTGGAAGCCGGTTCCGAGCAGTTGGCGGTGCGCCCCGGCAAGCGCGAGGTTTACGTCACCGCCGGGTCGGGCCGCCTGAGCGTGGTGGGTTTCCCCGAGCTGCGCGTGCTACGGACGCTCCGCGTGGGCCGCAGCGCCCGCGACCTCAGGTTCGCTCGCGACGGCCGCCAAGCGTTTGTGCTCGACCCGGAGGAAGGCCAAATCGTTTTCCTCGACTGCGACGCCTGGAAGGTCGTGACGCACGTCCGCGCGGGTGTGCCGCTCGCGAGCCTGGTTCTATCGTCCGACGGGAAAACCCTGATGGCTGCATCGAGCGCTGCCCATCGCATCTTCTTCGTGAACGTGGAGGCACGGAAGCTGTTGGGGTCGGTCGAAGTGGGTAAGGAGCCCGGACCGATGGTGTTTGCGGCGGACAGTTCCAAAGTATTCATCGCGGACACCGGGGAAGAGAAAATCACCGTGGCCGACATCGCCTCGCGCCAAGTCCTGTCACACATCGAGCTCGGCACGCGACCGAGCGCGCTCGTGCTGAAGCCTGACGGCGGCGAGCTCTTTGTGCTTTCAGTCTCGGCGTCCACCCTCGCCATCGTGGACGCCTCGCGCGACAACGTGTCGCAGACCATCACCACAGGGCGCCAGCCCGCCGCGGCCGTCATCCGGCGGGACTCGACCGTGCTCTACCTTGCCAACGCCGGCGACGGCTCCATCACCACCTTCGACGTCCAGAACCGCTTGGTGCTCGCCTCAACGCATGCCGGCACCGAGCCCCGCGCCCTAGCACTCACGCCCGACGAGCGATTCCTGGTGGTCGCCGATAGCGCCACCTCCAGCCTCGCCATCCTGCGCACCGACCGCTCTGCACTGGTCACCACCATCCCCGTCGCAGCCCGGCCCGTGGACGTCGTCATCCCCGATTGGATGAGGTAACCGTAGGGGAGTACCTCTATGGTGCTCCCGCCAGCGGAGGTAACACGGGAGGGCTGTGAAGGCCTTCCCCTACGTTCTGAAAATCCGTGCCGTCGAACTGCAACCGACGCGTCAGATGCTCAATCTCAAACTTAAAGTACAACATTAGATGTGAGAGGTTGCCTTAAAGGATGCTTGGACTTGGAGCTAATCATTGTGGATGGAGATGTGAAGTTATCCTTGATGTCGACGCGCTGACAATGCCGGGATTCGGGATCAGAGGTTTGGGACTCGGGGCTGGAGGTCGGCGTTGCCCTGCCATCTGTCTTGGCTTTCGACTTTCCTCACCGCAGCCTACCAGTTCACGAAGTCCTGACTGAGTTCCATGGTCAGCCAGCCTTCGGAAGGGATGACCTGCAGGGGCAGCTCTTCTGCCCAGAGGGAAACCTGGAGGTGGGTCTTTTGGCCAAGCGCCAGACCCAGGAGGGCGTAGGCCAGCCGCAATTCAAAGATGCGGTCAAACGCGGCGTGCAACTGGTCCCCGGTACCGAGTGGCACCAGAATTTGCTCGCCCTGCTTCCAGAACTGCACCAAGCCCAGGCGGCGCTCGCCAATCGTGGCATGGAGGCTGGCGCGGTTTTCTCCATTCACCTTCACGCGAATCTCGAACTGCGGGTACTTCTCGAGGAACGCTACGCTGAGGTCCAGGCGGAGGTAAAGCGCCCGCTCATCGCAGCCGTAGTATAGCGCCTCGGCACACTGCGCCCCGCCGTGCATCGAGCTGGAACGGTAATCCGGGGAGTAAACGCCTGCGCCCAACCACTCGAAGTAGTTGGTAACTTGGCCATCGACCTGGGGCGCGATCGGTCCCCTCGGCGGCGTGACCACGGCCCGCACGCGAGGCCGCTTGATGGGCACGGCCAGCTCGTCGGGTGGGGAACCACCCAGCAGACGGTAGATGTTGCTCAGGTGCTTCCGGAAGAGCAGGTCGAATTCCTCGTCGTGCGCGCTGGAGTGCTCAGGCCCGTACCACCAGCACCAGTCGCTGCCCTCGGCGATCCAGAGCTCTTCTTGGGCCTTTTTCACGTCCGCGGCGTCGAGCTTCGGGTCTTCGGATTCCTTGGCGAAGAAGTCGCGGGCGTCGGTGAGCAGATCCCAGGCCCGGTTGTCTTCCTCCGCCCCAATCCAGACGTCGAAATTGGCGTTGATCCACGACCCGGGCACGATGTGGGTGAGGGTGCCCGGCGTGGCCACTTCAAGGGCTTCGCTCGCTGTAACCGCGCGCAACTCGGGATCCGCAGCTACCCGACCATAAAAGCTCTTGAGGAATTCCCGACCGTTGCCGGGGAAGAACTCCCAGGCATTCTCGCCGTCGAGAATCACGGAGACGACCGCCGGCTTATCGCCCGTGCTCCGGCCTGCCGTGCGAATCCGGTGGTGGAGGTCAGCGGCAGCGGCGTGGGGGTCCATCCGCGAATAAACGAAGCCGATCAGGTCGGAGAGTTGATGGTCGCGGAAGAAGAGCGAGATCGCCCGCTCGCCCACGACGAAACGATGCGGTCGGTACAGCTCGTGTCCGCCGGAGACGGTCCCCTCAGGATGCCGATAGAAGCCCATCTGCAGCGAGCGGCCGAGGACGCCTTCGTCGGTGGCTGCCCACTGAAATCCCTCTTCAATCGCCAGGCGGAGCATCTCGTCCGAGACGCTTCCCTCACTGGGCCACAGTCCCCGGGGCTGGTTGCCGAACACGCGCTCGTAGAGTTCCACCGCGGCACGCAATTGGGCGCGGGCGTCCTCGGGATGCCGGAAGGGCCGGTGGGGCAGCCTCACGCCCGGGTGAGACTCGGTCGCCACGTTGGTGTCACACAGCAGCGGTAGGATCGGGTGATAGAAGGGAGAGGTGGAAATCTCAACCTGACCCCGCGCGGCGGCCTCTCGATATTCTTCAAGTGTTACTTTAAATATCTCGATTCCCTTCTTCCGCAGCGTGGACTTATCATCCTCCGAGTACCCCCGCGCCTTCCTCACCAAGCCCCGAACCTCAGGATCATTCGCCAAGTAAATCTCATCAAACCACGCCAACTGGGACAGGACCTGAAGATCAAGCACTTCCTGTGCACTGAAAAGCCGCGCCGCCCCTTCCTCGCCCCGGACAGCTTGCGCCTTGCCGAACAGCTCGCGGAAACGTGGATAGCGGTTGAGCAGGTTCTCCCGGTTCAACTGGAAGGCAAAAGCGAGGAGCTTCTCCCGCTCCTCCCACGTCAAGCCCGTGACCGGCTTGAAGGCAATCTCGTAAGGCTCCTCGTGGGCCGCGTCGCCAAGGTAGTCCTCCAACTGCGCCACGAGCGACGGAACTAGATTGAACGTGATGTGAACCGAGGGGGACTCTCGCAGGATCGCTACCATCCCGTAGTAGTCCTTCAGCGCGTGCAGGCGCACCCAGGGCATGGTGTACACGTCCTCGGCCAAGTCCTTGTAGAAGGGCTGGTGCATGTGCCAGAGAAGCATCAGGTAGGTTGGCGTCATTAGGCTCGAACGCTGTTTCTTTACGGCAAGCGAATCGGTGTGCTAGCATGGGCGGGGTGTGAAGGTCGCGCGGCCCGGGCAGAAGCAGAGCCGCACTTTGCCCCCACAGATTCCCCATGCGGATTCTTACCCGCTACATTCTGAAAGAAATCTTCTCCCATTCGCTGCTGGGGCTGCTCGTCTTCACGTTCGTGATCTTTGTGCGGCATATCGGCCACCTGCTGGAGCTGGTGGTCCACCACAGTCTCGCGCCCCGGAGCATCTTTACGCTTTTCTTGCTGCCGGTTCCCGGCATCCTGGTGCTCACCATCCCCATGGCCGTGCTCATAGGCACCCTGATCGGACTCAGCCGGATGTCAGCTGACGGAGAGGTCATCGCCGCGCGGGCCTCAGGGATCGGCCTCGCTCAGTTTGTGCGCCCGGTCATGATTGTCGCCCTGTGTGGCTGGGCGCTGGCCTCCTGGATGAGCCTGTTTCTGGCGCCGCAGTCCGCGCGGAAACTGCACCGCCTGGAGCAGGAAATAACCACCAGCGAGGTTCCTTACGAAATCCAACCGCGGGTCTTTCTGGAGCAGTTTCCAAATCTATTGCTCTACCTGCAGGACGTGACCGGCTCGCGCTCGCGCTGGAGCAACGTCTTCATCGCCGACGTCACCCAGCGTGACGCGCCGAAGGTAACGTTAGCGGAAAGCGGTATGCTTGTCAACGACCAGAACGCCCGCCGCCTGACGCTTCACCTGGACCGCGGCACCACGCATGAAATCGACGCGCAGCATCCCGAAAGATACTCCATCGCTTCGTTCACCGATACCGACATCCCTATTCCCTGGGAACGCGGCGAAGGCGCGATCTCGGACTGGCGGGCCCCACTCGCGCTTTCGCTGAAAGAACTCCTGGCGCCCGCACCTAAGCCCACGGAGCGGCAGGCAGCCCGGGTGGAGCTGCACTATCGGTTTGCCCTGCCCGTCGCTTCCCTGGTGCTGGCCCTGGTCGGCGTGCCGCTGGGGCTCTCCACGCGCAAAGGGGGCAAGGCCGTGGGCGTGGTGCTGACCATCATCCTGGTCTTCTTCTACTACATCATCATGGCTTTCGGTTTGAGTTTCTCCAAGCAGGGCCGGTTGGACCCTGCCGTGGGCCTCTGGCTTGCCAACGCCTGCTTCGCGGCGGCTGGCACCTCGATGCTTCTGCACCTGCGTCGCGTCCGGCGGCGCGTGCAATTCATCCAGGACTGGCTGGAAGACCTGTGGCGCCGGTGGCCGCAGCGGCGCCGCCACCAGCCGCCGTCCCCCAGAGCCGCCGCGGCACCGGATCCCCGGGCAGCCGGCGAGCGCTTCGTCCAGATCCTCGACCTCTACATCATCCGCGAGTGGGCTTGGTACTTCCTCCTCCTGCTGGTGACCTTCACCGGCATCTACGGGATCTTCGACTTCTTTCAGCTTCTGGGCGACATCGTGCGCAATCACGTGCCCACGCGGGTGGTCTTCGACTACTATCGCTTTCTCACCCCGCAGATCGTGTATCTGATGCTCCCCTTGAGCGTGCTGGTGGCCACGCTCGTGAGTTTCGGCTTGCTCACCAAAACCAACCAGATCACCGCCATCAAGTCGGCGGGCATCAGCATCTACCGCGCTTCTCTGCCCGTGCTCGTGATGGGAGGCATCCTGAGCGCGGGGATGTACATCCTCGGCGACTACTACCTGCCGGAGACCAACCAACGACAGGACGCCCTGCGCAACCAGATCAAGGGGAAACCGCCGCAGACGTTTTACCGCCCCGACCGGCAGTGGATTTTTGGCCAGGCGAGTCGCATCTACAATCACCGCTTTTTCGACCCCGACGGGAACGTCTTCGCCGATCTCTCGGTTTTCGAGTTAGACCCCCAGACGTTTCACATGACCCGGCGCATATACGCCAGCCGCGCGTTCTGGGAGCCGCCGATCCACGGCTGGGTGCTGGAGAACGGGTGGGTGAGGGACTTGGACGGTGATCGCGTCACCTCCTACATGCCCTTCTCCGTCGCCAAGTTCGATGAGTTGACCGAGGAGCCCCCGTACTTCAAGAAGGAGGTGAAGCCCTCGGCGCAGATGAGCGCCTGGGAGCTGCGCCGCTACATCAAGGAGCTCGCCCAGAGCGGCTTTGACGTGGTTCGCCTTTCGGTCCAGTTTTACCGCAAGTTCTCTTTTCCGCTTATCGCCTTCGTGGTAACGCTGATCGCCATCCCCTTCTCGCTCACGATGGGCCGCAAGGGCGCGATCTCGGGCATCGCCCTGGGCATCGCCATCACCATCGTCTATTGGTCGGTTTCCAGCCTCTTTGAAGCTATGGGAAACTTGAACGAACTCCCGCCGCTCGTGGCCGCCTGGTCACCCGATCTACTGTTCGGCCTGGGTGGCGTCTACTTGCTCTTGCGCGCCCGAACCTAAAGGGTCGGGACTCGGGTTTCGGTGTTCGGGGCTCGGTAAGTCTGCCCACGAATCCCGAGCCCCGAATTCCGAGTCCCGGTTCTTCAATGTCGACGCGTCGACGTTGGCGAACAGTGACGCGTGAGGAGCAACTTCCCCCAGTAGGGACAAAAGAAAAAGACCACGAAAACCGAGCTCTCGTGGCCCCATTCCAAATGCAGTACTTAAAGTAACACTTTAAGTTAGTCGAATGCTTGAAACCTTTGCCGAATCCTTCCGCCGCGGGCCAGAAGCATCGTCCTTCCCCAGCACCCAGTCCCCGGTCCCTAAGCAGTGGTATAGGCCTTCGCCGCCGCCTTCTTCACCGCCGCCTGCGCTGCCGCCAGCCGCGCGATCGGCACCCGGTAGGGCGAGCAACTCACGTAGTTCAAGCCCGCCTCGGCGCAGACCTCAATCGAGGAGGGGTCGCCGCCGTGCTCGCCACAGATCCCCACTTTCAGGTTGGCACGCGTTGACCTGCCCTCCGAGGTTCCGAGCTTCATCAACCGGCCGACGCGCCTGGGATCGAGCTGCGCAAACGGATCGGACGGCCAGATCTTCTGCTTCGTGTACACGTTGATGATCTTGCCGCAGTCGTCGCGGGAGAGCCCGAAGGTGGTTTGCGTCAGATCGTTGGTCCCGAAGCTGAAAAACTCCGCTTCCCGGGCGATCTCTGCTGCCGAAAGCGCCGCGGCCGGCAGCTCGATCATCGTGCCGACCAAGTAGTCAACCTTCACGCCCTTCTTCTGGAAAACTTCCGCGGCAACCCGGTTGACGATCTCCTTCTGGAGGGCTAGTTCTCTCACATCGCCTACCAACGGGATCATCACTTCGGGCTTGGCTTCGATGCCCTGCTTCTGGCAGTCGCAGGCGGCCTCAAAGATGGCCCGTGCCTGCATCTCCGTGATCTCGGGGTACATGATGCCCAGCCGGCAGCCGCGCATGCCGAGCATGGGATTGAATTCATGTAATCCTTCAACTACCGACAGTATTTTCTTGAGCTTATTGAGTTTGGGAGATTTCTTTCTCTTCGACTCGAGTAAAGCGATCTCGACCATCAACTCTTCCCGCTTGGGTAAGAACTCGTGCAGCGGCGGGTCGAGGGTGCGAATCGTTACCGGCAGTCCATCCATCGCCTTAAACAAGCCGAAGAAGTCCTTGCGCTGCAAGGGGAGCAGCCTGGCCAGCGCGGCGCGGCGTTCCTGGGCGAGCTTTGCAGCCTCCTTCTCGTCTTGCGTGTCTTTGCAGGCCATGATCATCCGCTGCACATGCGGCAGACGGTCCTTGGCGAAGAACATGTGCTCGGTGCGGCACAAACCGATGCCTTCGGCGCCAAAGCGGCGTGCCACCAGGGCGTCGCGGGGGATGTCGGCGTTGGCACGGACGCCCAACTCGCGGTACTTGTCCGCCCACTCCATGAACTCCGCGAAAACGCCGCTGTGCGGGTCTGGCTCAACCAGGTTCGCCTTGCCGAGGATTACGCGGCCCGTTGTGCCGTCGAGCGAAATCCAGTCGCCTTCCCTGATGGTGATGCTCCCCACCTTGATCGCCCTCCTCTTGTCGTCCACCTCGGCCTCGCCGCAGCCGGCTACGCAAGGCTTCCCCATGCCTCGGGTGACCACCGCTGCGTGGGAGGTCATCCCCCCGCGCGAGGTAAGAATGCCCACCGCCACTTCCATGCCGTGAATATCGTCCGGGACGGTTTCGCCGCGCACCAGGATCACCGGCTGGGCCTTGCCCTTCACCACAGCCTCGTCGGCAGTGAATACCACGCGGCCCACGGCGGCGCCGGGTGAAGCAGGCAGCCCTTTGGCAATCGCTTTCAGCGGCTTCGACTCGTCGAGAACGGGGTGGAGCATTTGGTTGAGCTGCTCGGGTTCAACGCGCAGGAGCGCCTCCTGGGGCGTCAGGAGCCCCTCGTGAACCATCTCCACGGCGATCTTCACCGCCGCCGGGCCCGTGCGCTTCCCGTTGCGCGTCTGGAGCATGTACAGCTTACCTTCCTGGATGGTGAACTCGAAGTCCTGGACGTCCTTGTAATGCTGCTCCAGGCGGGTGGTGAATTCGCGGAGCTGGTTGTAAACGCCGGGCATAATCTTCTCCAGCTCCCGGATGGGCACCGGCGTGCGCACGCCTGCCACCACGTCCTCGCCCTGGGCGTTCATCAGGAACTCGCCATAGAACTCCTTGGCGCCAGTCGCGGGGTTGCGCGTGAAGCCGACGCCCGTCCCGGAGGTCTCGCCCATGTTCCCGAACACCATGGTCTGGACGTTGACGGCCGTGCCCAGGTCGTCAGAAATCTTGTTCATCCGCCGGTAGGTCTGGGCGCGCGGGTTGTACCAGGAACGGAAGACCGCCTCAATAGCCATGTCCAGTTGCACGAGCGGGTCCTGGGGGAAGTCCTTCCCCGCCTCTTTGCGGACCACCTTCTTGTATCCGGCGATGACTTCCTTCAGATCCTCGGCCGTGAGTTCGGTATCGAGCTTGACGCCCTTCTTTTTCTTCTGCCCGTCGAAGACGTGCTCGAACTTGTGCTTGGGAATCTCCATCACCACGTTGCCAAACATCTGGATGAACCGCCGGTAGCTGTCGTAAGCGAAGCGGAGGTTGTGGGTCTTGCCCGCAAAGGCCTCGGCGATGGTGTCGTTCATGCCCAGGTTAAGGATGGTGTCCATCATGCCGGGCATGGAGAACTTGGCCCCCGAGCGGACCGAGACCAGCAACGGCCGCTGCGGGTCACCCAGTTTCTGTCCCAGCAGAGACTCCAGCTTCTCCAAGGCTTGGTGAGCCTCGGTGCGGATCGAGTCCGGGGTCTTGTTGCCGTTCTGAAAGTAGAGACGGCAGCCAGAGGTGGCGATGGTGAAGCCGGGCGGCACGGGCAGGCCGGCGTTGGTCATCTCGGCCAGACCCGCGCCTTTCCCTCCCAGGACATCTTTCATTTCGCCGTGACCGTCGGCTTTGCCGCCGCCAAAGAAATAGACGTATTTCTCCATGAATGAAGCTCCTTTGGTTTTTAGCAGTCAGCCGTCAGCGTTTAGCTTTCAGCCAACCGAAATTCGAAACGCAAAATTGGAAACTTGAAACTCGTCACTTTTTTTTCGATGTCGACGCGTCGACATGGGCCGCGCCGCCCTCGATCTCCGCAAACTGCGCGAGGCCCGAAAAGAGCAGATCGAGCTTTCCCAGCAGCCGCAGCCGGTTTTGCCGCACCGCCCGGTCCTCGGCCATGACCAGGACCTTGTCGAAGAACCGGTCCACCGTCGGTCGCAAAGCCGCAATCACTTCCAGTGCCTTCCGGTACTCGCCAGCAGAAGCAAGGCGGCCCGCCTCAGCGGCTGCCGAGGTGTAAGCAGCATAGAGTTCCTGTTCCGGCGCCTCTTCCAAAATCCCCGTGTCCACCTCGCCCGGCTGCCAGTCGCTGGCCGTGGCGGACTTGGCCAGAATGTTCTTGATGCGCTTGGCAGCCACCGACAGGGCCGCGAAGTTCTCCCCACCCCGAATCGCCTCGAGCGCCTCGGCCCGCCTCAGCGCCTCCACGGGCACGTCCCAGCCTGCCGCCATCACCGCGCGCACCGTGTCGTAGCGCAGCTTCCGGACCGTTTCCAAATAGTACCGCAAGCGGTCTCCAAGGAATTCAACGACGGTGGTGAAAACCTCCAGCCGCGGCTTGCGCCACTCGATTGCCAGGATGTTCAGAGCCTGCTCCACCAGCGGCCGCAAGGGAATCGGCAGGGAATTATCAACCAATACTTTAACTATTCCGTTTCCTTGCCGGCGTAAACCGAAGGGGTCACTTGAGCCTGTGGGCTCGCGGCCAACCGCAAATCCTGTCACCACACCGTCCAACTTGTCGGCCAAGGAAGCTATCGCGCCGACGACGGAGCGTGGGCAGCGGTCTTCAGCCCCCTGAGGAAGATAGTGGTCATAGATCGCCGCAGAAACTTGGGACGACTCTCCCTGGGCCGCAGCGTAAAGCCCGCCCACGATTCCCTGGAGTTCCGGGAACTCCTGCACCATCTGCGTGGTAAGGTCGCACTTGCAGAGCTCCACAGTGCGCAAGACTCTTTGCGTCACCATAGGAACAAACCTGACTAGCCGTGGAACTGATCCCTTCGAGGGTCTTTCGTTATCCGGAAGCAGGGTGTCGCCAGGGATACATGGGCCGGGATAAGCTTCCAGCACCGCGCACAGTTCCTGCGCCACGGCTTTCATCCGCCGCACCTTCTCTCCATAACTTCCGAGTTCCGCCTCATAGGTGACCCTGTCGAGCAGTGGCTGGCGGTCCGGAAGCGTCACCCGCTGGTCGGCGTTCCAGAAGAACTCAGCGTCCGCAAAGCGCGCCCTCAGCACCCGCTCGTGCCCTTCCCGAATCTGACCTTTCTTGTCTCGATCGAGATTGAGGACCGTGACGAAGCGCGGCTGAACGTTTCCTTTTCTGTCCTCCACGGCGAAGTACTTTTGGTGGTCGCGCATCACGGTCACCAGGATTTCGCGCGGCAAGTGGAGGAAGCGTTTGTCGAACCCGCCGCGCAGGGCCGTCGGCCACTCGGTGGAATTCACAATCCAGTTCTCGAGCCATCTGTCTTCGACTGCGGTTAGCTGCAAATCTTCAAGTAACGCTTTAAGTTCTCCTCGGACTCTCTCCCGGCGCTTTTCAGAATCAAGTTCCACACCCGCTTGGCGGAGTTTCTTCGCGTAATCCTCGAAGCCCTGAACGCGCATCCCACCTTTGCCGAGAATTCGGTGCCCGTAGGTCACAGTTCCGGCCGTCACGCCGGCGACCTCAAAAGGAATCGTTCGGGCTTGTTTGCCTTCCCCGAGCAGGGCCAGAATCCAGCGGATGGGCCGGACGAACCGCGGACCAGACTTGGCCACCCAGTACATGCTCTTGGGAAAGCTGAGGCTGGTGATCACACGCGGCAGTATTTCCGGTAAAATGTCCGCTGCCGTGCGGCCAGGTGTAACCCTCTTAACTCCCACGCATTGCCCTCTGGGGGTGTTCACTTCCTTCAGATCAGCAACCGCAAGGCCGTGTCTTTTGGCGAAGCTTTCAGCGGCCCTCGTGGGTTTTCCCTGCGCATCATAAGCAACGGTGACCGGAGGTCCGGTGATCTCTTGAACCTTTTCCTCCTGACGCTCCAGAACCTCAGGAACCCACACGGCAAGGCGGCGAGGGGTCGAATAGCTCTTGGGCAAAACATCCCGCATGGGTACAAGGGCTGACTCACGCAGGGCCCCGTATAGAGCTAATTCGAAGGCTTGCTGAGCTTTCTCCAGAAAGCGCGCCGGGATCTCCTCACAGCCAAGCTCAACCAGCAGGGGGAGGGTTCGAGAGTTCTTCACGCCGGTTCCGCCTCCACCACGGCAGTCTTCCGGTCCAGGTAGATGGCTGCCACGTCGCACGCCATTTTCCGCACCCGGCCGATCAGCGCCACGCGCTCGGTGACGCTGATGGCGCCGCGGGCGTCAAGGATGTTGAAGAGGTGCGAGCACTTCAAGCAGAGCTCATAGACCTTGCGGAGTGGGAACCTCTGCCGGCCATCTCCGAGCGTGGCACAAGAGCCCAGAAGCCTGCCGGCCTCACTCTCATAAAGCTCGAAAAGCGCGCGGCAGGTTTCCGCCGAGGCCGCCTCGAAGTCGTACACGGAAAGCTCCCGCTCCTCTTCTCGCCGCAGGTCGCCGTAAGTGACGCTGCCATTCCAGCGCACCTGATAAACGTCCTCGGCGCCCTGGAGAAACGCGGCAATGCGCTCCAGGCCGTAGGTCAGCTCGACGCTGATGGGTTCCAGGTCCACGCCGCCCGACTGCTGAAAGTAGGTGAATTGGGTGATTTCCAGGCCGTCGAGCATCACCTGCCAGCCGATGCCCCAGGCGCCCAGCGTCGGCGCTTCCCAGTTGTCCTCTTCGAAGCGGATGTCGTGGTGGCGCAGGTCGATGCCCAGGTCCTCGAGGCTGGCCAGGTAGATGTCCTGAATATCAGCTGGGGGCGGCTTCAGGATCACCTGCATCTGGGTGTGCTTGAGGAGGCGATTGGGGTTCTCGCCGTAGCGGCCGTCTGCCGGGCGGCGAGAGGGCTGAACGTAAGCCACTCGCCAGGGCTCCGGCCCCAGCACGCGTAGGAAGGTCTCCGGGCACATCGTTCCTGCACCTACCTCCAGATCATAGGGAAGGGCCAGGACGCAGCCCTGCCGCACCCAGAATTCGCTCAACCGCAGCGTCATGTCCTGGAAGCTCAGGCCTGTTTGTGGAGCTCGCTTGTGCGCTTGTTTCCTCGGTCGCGGCATAACCTAATTGTCCGTCGTCCGTCGTCTGTGGTTCTAATGCAAGCAACAACGGACCACGGACAACTGACAGACCAGACAGGGATTGAAAGAGTCGACCCTAGACCTCCCCAGCCAGCAACTCTCGCGTTACGAGCTTTCTTTCGAGGTGCGACTCAATCAGCTCCTCGAAGAACCGCCGCGCCTCACGCACGCCTGCCGGGGCTTTCTCCCCCGCCAGCCAGTGGTCAAGCGCCCCCTGGCAGCGGGTGGCGAGCATGCCCAGCGAAGCTGCGGAGACCGTGAGGCTCGTCTGGAGAGTCCGGCAAGCGGCGCAGAGCAACCCCTCTGAGCCGGGGCCGTAATAGCCCGCTTCTTCTCCCAGCCTCCGACCGCAGGCCGTGCAGCCTCCCAGATCCGGCAAGAAGCCACCCAAGCGCAGCAGCCAGTAATTGAAGTACAGAAGCGGCCGGTTGATTTCCCCGGAACGCTTCATGCCCCGCAACACCGCCAGCAGGAGCCGGAAGGCGCGCTCATTCACCTCGCGCTCGGGGAGGAACCGCTCCGAGACCTCGGCCACGTACTGCGCCGCCACCTGCACGCGATAGTCCTTCTGCATCTCGAAGAAAGACTCGATAAGTTCCGCCGAGTTCAGGCGCAGCAGGTCGCGGTTCTCGCGCTCGAAAAGCCAAAGGCGGACGTAACTCAAGGGCTCGAGCGTGCCCCCGAAGCGACTCTTGGGGCGCTGCGCCCCAGTGGCCGCCGCCCTCAAGCGTCCCCATTGCCGCGTGAAAAGCGACGCGATCTTGTCAGCTTCTCCCAGGCGGTGGGTTCGGAGGACAACCGCTTCTGTTTCGCGCAGGGGCATCTCGGTGCCGATGTCGACGCGCCGACAAACTAACCAAATTAGCATAACCCACGACGCCCGAAAAGCGAAAAGTAGCCCAAGCCCTCGGCTCGCGCCTGGCCAGCTCAAGCTCGTGCGCAGACCCCCGCTGGGGCGCCATGAAACCAGAGACGTTCCCCTGGAACTTCTCTACCTTGCCAACATCCGACTTTTCAAGAAGTTGTGGAAAAAATTTAAAGCATTGTGGAAAACTAGTTATGTTAACTTTACCCCTCCCATTGCAAAGGTTATCAGACGTGGCTGTGGATAAGACGCCTTTCGTCCTCCGGCCTCGCCGCGGTGCTCTGCGGGCGCCGAAGCCATAGCGATGCAGCCCAACGTCGGCGGGCACCCACCGATGGTCCCTCGTGAAACCCGGTCGGCGCCGACCGCGGTCGCAGATAAGCACATTTCAGTTGCCAGGAGAAATGGCTCGGAGTAGATTCTCCCCCCTGCCCTGCCCGAGGAGGTTGATCTTGGCAGAGTCGAAGGTGGATGTTGTCGGTCTGGGGCTGAACGCCACCGACAGGGTGCTCACGGTGCGCGAGTTCCCTGCCCTGGGGGGGAAGGAGCGGCTGGCCTCGATTGGGCGACAAGCGGGCGGGCAGGTGGCGACGGCGCTGGTCACCTGTCAGCGGCTGGGGCTTCGCACTCGGTACATCGGCAAGGTGGGGGACGACGAAGGAGGGCGTTTCCAGTTGGCCAGCCTGCGGCGCGAAGGCATGGACCTGCGCTACGTGCGCGTGGTGCGCAACACGCCCAATCAGCTTGCCTACATCATCGTGGACCAAAAGACGGGCGAGCGCACGGTCTTCTGGGACCGGAACGCGCGCTTGGCGGTCCGGCCCTCGGAGCTTTCCCGGGAGGCGATCCGCTCGACGAAAGTACTACTCATCGACGGCTGCGACGTCGAAGCCGCGCTCCAGGCCGCCCGCTGGGCGCGCGCGGCAGGTGTTTGCGTGGTAGCCGACTTGGACACGGTCTACAAGAATGTCGAAACACTGTTCCCCTGCATCGACTACCTCATTGCCTCTGCCCACTTCCTCCCTGCCGTCACCGGTCGCGACGACCCGTTCCGCGTGCTCGAATACATGGCGCGGGAGTACGGCGTGCCGGCGCCAGGGATGACGCTGGGGCGGTATGGCGCGCTGGTGTATGGGCAGGAACACTTCCACTACTCTCCCGGTTTCGTGGTTGAGACGGTGGACACCACCGGCGCCGGAGACGTGTTTCACGGGGCCTTCATCTATGGGCTCATCGCCGGCTGGCCGATGGAGCGCATTCTGGACTTCTCGAACGCCATGGCCGCGCTGAACTGCACCAAGCTGGGCGCGCGGGGAGGCATCGCCACCGTGGCCGAGGCGGAAAGGCTGATGGCCACGGGCAGCCGGCACGTCAATCCCGCCTACGCTGCCCGCCCAGACGCCGGGCGCCGGCCCCGCCAAGCTGGAAAGCCAAGAGCAGGTGCAGGAACAGGCTAGCCTAATCATACAGCCTAACCAGGGACTGGCTCAGCGGAGCTTGCGGTAGCAGGGACGAAGGGTTGGCCCGGGCGGCGCGCACCCAGGCCGCAGGAAGGGTCACTGAGGGAGGTCAAGATGAGGGAGCAACACGCGATATTTCCTCGCCCGTTAGGGGTGCTGACCGGGGCTCTCTTGCTGCTTCTCAGCTCGGTTCCCGGGGCCCGCGCGCAGGATTCTCCCGAACGAATCCTGAGCTTCCACAGCGACATCACGGTGAACCAGGACGGCTCGATGGACCTGCTGGAGACCATCAAGGTGCGGGCCGCCGGCGACCAGATCAAGCGCGGCATCTACCGCGACTTCCCTACTCGCTACCGGGACAGGCTGGGGAACCAATACGTCGTTGGCTTTGAAGTCCTCGAAGTCCAGCGCGACGGAAAACCGGAACCTTATCATATTGAGACCATCAGTAATGGAAAGAGAGTCTATATCGGGAAAAAGAATGTCTAT
>Ga0315281_10000923_pt1 | contig 42305 bp, 75 predicted proteins | sample YL17G07_0_MG_FD_204540 | JGI IMG/M metagenome (GOLD analysis project Ga0315281, IMG submission 204540) | Sediment microbial communities from Yellowstone Lake, YNP, Wyoming, USA - YL17G07_0 | ecosystem: Environmental > Aquatic > Freshwater > Lake > Sediment | place: USA: Wyoming | collected...
TTTACTACCAGATTGCCGCATTTTCTTGAAATGTTCCCTTTTTAGCTCACCGAAGTTAATCGAAGTGACGTTCCCAGCAAAGAGTTTCTGTTCTGGACTCATTTCATGGCTTTGAGCTTTGGATTTCCTCCAAACTAAGGAGAGATACCTAAATCCGTCAGCAGCATGACTCGCCCCATCATGTTTTGGAGTAGAAGCGAAGACGTTATTTTCTTCGTCAAACTCACGTCTGTAGGCTTTCAGATGATCTATTCCTAATTCGCACTTCTCTGAGTCTATAAAGCATTTGGGGAAAGTAGCTCTGGCTGCTTGGATACCTTCTTGCACGTCTAACTTGGGCGCGATAGAGAAATCCCCCAACTTTCCTTGGTGGTCTGAATTATATTCAATAAATTGGTGAAGAATTGACTTTCCTCCTCCTGCGAGGGTAGCGGGTCTTGCATCGTGGGGTAACCATTGTGTTCCGTAGACATATCCTTCAATTTCATGTTTGTTCAGTAGCATTTGAGCGTAAAACTCAACGTCCTTAAAATTATCTTCGTAGTAATCAATTACCCTAATATCATCTTCTATGACTTGGAAAAACCAAAATACTGTCGAATCGTCAAATCCCAAATCAGAAGCGGTAAATACGGGGTAACCTTTTGTATGGAGTACCTCAGTAATTCTCCCATTAGCTTCCAGCTTGGAAACGCAGTCTCCCCAGATTGAACCAGGCATCGCCGCTTCAAAAGAAACGTAATACTCTTGTTGAAAGAGTGCCATCCCGTACTCAACCCCGTGGGTTGCTTGGAGTTGTTTAAGAATATTCAGGAGTTGTTCAGGGCTAAAAACCCCAGTATCGTCAGCATTCAGGGAGGAAAAGAACCAATCTTTCTCACTTTCAGCAAAATCACACATGCCTTTAAAGTGATTCTTACCCCGTGGGGTAGAGTTAAATCCAGCCCAGCCCCCGTTTTCCTCCAGAATAGGCATTAAGTACCCCCATGCTGAAGGGTTCGAAATGGCGTATTCCGAGAAAACCAGTCCTACGGGGGGAGAGCCTACTAGAGAGTTGAAGTTATCTGACCCGACCAGTTGAAAAGTTGACCCATTCAGGAACTGAATCATCATTTCGTTTTCACGGGTACTTTTGCGGATTTCTTGAGGGAATGCTTCGTCTATCCTTCGTTTACCAGTATGAGAGTTAATAGCATCCCACATGGATTTACGGGCTTGAGAGTACTCAGGTAGCATGTACCAGATATTCCCAATTCTCTCGTGGGCAGCGCAAGCAGCGTGGTGTAGAAATACATCATCCTTGCCACTCCTTCGATGCCATTTGGTAACGGCTCTTTTACCTCCTCTAGACAGGTAATCCCAGAGAGGTTTTTGGTAGGGACGTGGCTTCCAATTATTCGGGAGGCTTAAATTGCTCATTGTGGCAAAGGCGTACCTTGATTCATAGCTTGCATTTGTTGGGCAATCCATTCATCTTTACCCATTGGATTACCTGGCATACTCCCAGACACCGTATGTTGCAATACATATTCGTTATAAGCCCTATCCCAATTTGCATTTACATTCCCGTAAGTAGGTAGAGTGGGCGCTCTAGGGGGCATTGTTTCAGCGGGAACTTGTGGTGGAGGCATCGCCCCTTGAGGAGCTTGTGGCGTTCCTTGTTGAGGCATCTGTTGACCAACTAAATCTGGCGGCAGTGGAATCCCTTGTCGTTGATAGGCTTCAAGTCTTGCCGCTGCTTGTGCATCTTCTCTATTATCGTACAGTGCCATAATGTTCTCCTAAATTTTTAAAGTAAAAACCACCCCTATACATCACCGCTTCTTGGTGAACTATAAACCAATTCCCTTTGCTGTCTATAATATAATTATCCATAAACCGAACATAAACCGAACGATTAGCAAAAGCAGTAGCAGGCAGGAAAAACAGCAAAAACATCACAAAAGTAAAAATCTTCATTTTATCTCCCCTTCAATCGTTAAAAATTCTTCCGAATCCATCTGAATAGAATTCCCACCAGTAGTAATAGTAACTTTACCAGCACAAGAACGGTCAACAAAAACCGTTTTAATCCCCCCACCCTTCGACTCTTTATCAAACTCACTCACCGGGAGCATTCTATCTACAACGACCCTAATTGCATCCATTTGTTTAGGGTGGTCGTCATTGGTCGCAATATTCAGTAACTTGTGGATAACTTCTTCAGCCCTATCCTCCAAAAGTAACATACGCTGAGTCAAACGCACAGCTTTGATCGCGGGGGCTACAGGAGCAGCCTGATTCTGAGTTTCAGCACCAAATATATTAACTTTTGTCATTTCTTCAATTCAAGTGGTAAAACTTCCAGCTTCCTCAATCCAGTCTTATAAGCAAATAACTCAGCTACAGCAGGGTGCATAGACTTATGTCCTATATTCCCTCTGGGTATCTCACAAGCCTTCCAGTAGGAGTGAGGATGGTATACCAGAAAAGCCGCTTCCTCAATCGTCAAACCAGTTCTCAACCGAGACTTCCTTATATCTAACGGGTCAGGACACTTAGGGTGCATCTATTAGCCTCACTAATCTACATAGAAAGTAATAATTTATCACAAATTTACCATAGACAAAGTATATTTGTAAGTAAGTGCTAGTTCTGTTAGTATTGGGGTGTAGTAATTTCAACAATTAGACGACCCTAGATGGGCAACGTCACTAAATAGATAGGAACATCATGTCTAGATACATACCTGATCTTAGGTCAGCTTATCCAGTTGCAAAAGTTTACGCACCCCGTGAATTAAGAAAAAAGCAATTAAGCGTAAAGCAAAATACAGACACAAGCGAAATTCTTAGTAAATTAAAGCCTGCACCCTACATAAAGCCTCATATTGCACTTCGTAATAAAATATTAGTAAAACGAATAGCTACGAAACAAACTATAAATATAGGGAAAATGGCAATAAAAGAAGTTGCAAGGCTAAAAAATATCATAAAGAATCAAGAACCTAAGAAATTGGCTTCTAAATACCCAGAGGCACCAAAGTATGTAAAAGGAATGAAGTCTGACTTTTACTCTACGAGAGAATGGCGCGAATTAAGATGGAAGGTAGTTGAGGCATCCAAAGGGGCTTGTGTTGTGTGCGGTAGAAGCAATAAGCATCATGGTGTAATATTGCATGTAGACCACATTAAACCAAGATCAAAATTCCCCGAATTAGAATTAGACCAAGGCAATATGCAAGTGTTATGCGAAGAATGTAATATCGGCAAGAGAGATAAATTACAAACCTTCTAATCCGGCACCCGTAGATCGGTAAGTGCAAGTACAGAGTAATTACCCGTAAACCAGGGTAGCAATACAAACTCATTAGAGACCTACCTCTTTTGAGTAGTGGCAGCCTCCATGTAATCAGGAGCAATCCAGTCAAAACTTAAGCCCTAGGAAGGCATTAATTCGTTCTAAATTATTAACTCTAACTTACCCCCCAGTTAGCATAAGGGGGGTTCTTACACATCTATGTGCCGTTCTACCAAGTACCCAATGGTCTCCTACCAAATCACTATCTGCCATCATTCATACCCCCCCATAGCATAATAGCGTTACGGATATATGTGTTGGGAGATATATAGGCATACAAACATCCCTACGGTGGTCATCCCCCACCTGCCCGAACATACCCCCCACTCAACCATGGCAAGAGTAGGTAATAGGCTAGTACAATCAATGGGTTAGAGTATGAATGCATGGTGCATGGAGCGTGGTGCTTACTATTGCATGGTGCATGGTAAGTGTGCCGGTATCCGCATACTTATTCACTGCTATCCTTATATTTATCTACCTGGTATACCTAAGCTTACAGCCGGTTACTCACTCATAAGTTATGCTTATATATACATAAGCTTTACTTATACATACCGTTCATACCTGAATATCTACCGTTCGTCGGTTTAATACAAATATTTGTTTGTAGCTATTGACAATGCATTTGGGGGGAGTAGTATCTGGGTTGTAGCAACTTTACTTTCCAACAACCCAAAGGGGATATATCATGATGTTACGCCGACCAGTAGGAACACCTTCCCAGGAGGCCGCATATAAAGAAAAAAATGAATTTTTTCAGGCCGTAAAAAAAGCTGCAAAGCTTTCAGAGCTTTTCGATTGGAAGACCAGTCATCATGCCGCTTATACGTCTTTCTCACACACCGGGATGACTCCAGAAGAGGTGGCAAAAAAAGTTCTTTCCATAGTAAGTGAGTGAACACCACAATCAATCAACCAGAGAGGGGCAATAACATGAAACAAATAAATATCACTAGCAAAGCCAGTGCAAAGAACATCTTACTTGACAGCCTTTTCAAGCCTGTTAACGGGCATACATTAACCGATATGAAGTTAGACAATGGCAAGTACAAGCCGGAATCCTGCTTTATCGGTAGATGGCTTGAAGTCCCGGATGATGTATACGCTGTTTATAAGGTTATCCGTTCTGATAGTGATGGCAAGTACGCTCAACTTCGTTGCGTATGCAGTAATTAACTTTATCCAATAACAAACAAAGAGGGGCATAAAATGAACAACGATAACGCAATGGAACATTTGGTTAATTCTCAACATGGTGTTTATGCTTGGGATATTTTACTAAATAATTTTGAGATTTATGTTAACGATAACAAACCGCATGAGATTAAAGACTGGCTCATGAATAACTCTGACATTATGGAAGGTGCGACAATTAAAACACTGTTTCATCCTGATAATGAGCATTGGTGCGACAATCTGGATTATTTGAATAATGGAAGTTTTTTCTTAACTGTTATGGATAAAAACGGAACCCATTGGACTATTGACCAATTCGATGGCGATCTTTACGCGATCAATCCATTGGCACTACAGAAAGCATTATTACATCACTTGTCACAGTTAGTGAGTGGTTAGAAATGCCTGCAAGCGTAGCAACTGGCGAACCTGTATTTTGTACTAAACTTTAATTGGGGGATATATGAAATTTTCAGGATTTAAAAATACAGCATTCAGGCGCTTGGATCATACATCGCCATTTGGTGTTTCATTTAAAGGAAATACAGCTTGCTATGAAAATGGCGTAAAACTTTGGAATGAAACTAGCAAAATCTCACGATTGAGCCGTGGCGACGCAATTAAAGACGCTCAAAATATGGCGCATGAATACATCATTCAACAATTTAACTAATCAATCCGCCCAATTGGGCACAATCAAAGAGGAGAATTAATCATGGCAACATCAAATAGAGTTACAGAAAAGCAATTGGAAGCCGTTGTAGACCGTATTAATCGTATTATGGGTACGCCTTTAACGCCTTACACCAAGACAGAACAAGGGATCAAGCCTAATGCTAACAATTACCATATTGACCATGCTTATGGTGGCGTACAACTTTGCAAAATGTCATCTCGTGAAGGTTGTACAGGCATTGATTTTACTTCAGGCGGGCATGTACCAAAACGTGAGCTAATGAATTATATGCAAGCGTTTATTAGCGGCATTTATGAGAAACAAGAATTATCCAAAGAGGTGACAAAATGACATATAAACATCATAAACCATGCGGCATATTCTGCAAGCTGGCCAGGATGATACGCCGTAATCAATGGCGGTTAATGAGTAGGCCAATTTCAACAATTAGTCTAGATTCGTATAGCGCAATAACTAAACATTTCTCAAACCCAGGGAGGTATTGATAATGAAATACTTATATATCGCATTATTCACGGTCATTTATTTGACAGTTTCGACCATTGATTACAACGACCAGGCCGCTTATTACGCCAGCAATGACACGCAAGGTTATGAGCAGGCTTTTTGGCATGAAGGCCAGCTTGTTGTGCCTTGCCACACTGATTCAGAGTGTGAATCACTTAATCCACACATAAGAGGTTACTAATATGAATGACTTAAAACAGCTTGACGCACGCAGACAATTAATGATTGCGACTAAACAACCATCAAATAGTGAATTGCAATCCGCTTGTTTAATTGCTGCATTTTTAAACGACATAACAGACTTTTCCAGGATTTTCGCTAAACGTACCACTTGGTTAGGAAAAGATGACCTTGATTTAATGTTTAAACTTCAAAAGTTTGAGCGTAATTTTGATAAATCTTATGGTTTTTTTGATTGTTCACACGAACTGAGGGGGAATAATGGATAACTTATTACACAAAGATACTTGGAATGGCAACTATAATGATTTTGGTTTTGAGATTGTTAATTGGGGGGGAAATAAAGAAAATTGGAATTACTATATCTATTTTACCCAAAAATCCACACCTGCTGAATTTTGGGATAAATTGAAAGCAATCCAAAATGGAAAATATGCCATTGATTATAGCAATTCGTTTTTAACTGATTTTCATTGGCATTGTGGCATCACTTTTTGCGAAAAGATTTATAACTCACAATCTGAAGTTGTCGCATTTAAAGCGGGTTGTGATTATTCGCATTATTGGGATGAGGGAATCGACTACGATTTAAACTATGTTTTAAACGATTGCAAATCAACAATTGACAGTATAAAGGAGGTTATATGTACATCTTAATAATTTGCTTAGTAATTGTGGTTTGGTATGTAATTCTAACCCAATAACTTTAGCTTTTCCTTGTACACCTTGCGGATGTTTTTTAAATCCTCAATGGTGTATTTTTTTGGGGGGTGATTTCCTTCAACCCATTCAACCAGATCAAGGCCTACTTTTTTTATCAAATTTATCCTGTATTTCAGAATATTGCCCGACAAGTGATTGTTGCAGGTTGAGCATTGACTATTTACATTAACTGTTTCGTTAAATCTCAACTCTGGGCAGGCTTTTGTCGTGCGATAATGCCCAGCATGATATTGTATATCGGGTTTTTGCGTACCGCATGAGATACAGATTTTCCCGTCACGCGCTCGAATATAAGCGTTAAATGCTTGTTGCGCTTCTTTCATGTACTCGGATTTACTTTTTAACTCATTTAAACGTGTTTTAACGGCCTTTTTATCAGCCTTAAGTTCTTTGGCTATCCGTGCATCCCTTTGTTGTTTGGCATAGTCTATTGAGCAAATTAACCCACATACAGCTTGCAATGAGTTACGCGGCGCAAACTTCTGGCCGCATAATTTACTTTTGCAGGTTTTTAATTTCATATATCATCTAATAAATCTGTTGCTTTTTGATAATCTTCTAATTCAAGCGCAGCAATGGCCATATCAATTTTACATTGCATATACTCGATTTTATCAGCCAAATCGCTCTGGCCATCGTTTCTAAGCTGCTGAATTTCTTTGATATTTATTTTCATGGTGTTTACAAGTTTTTAACTTCATGGTGGTTACAGTTTTTAACTTTTTCTAGCATATCGGGAAATATTCCGAACTCATTTTGTATTTTTGGCTGTATGCATCTATAAATTAAAAATTGTGCAGGTTGCTCAGTTGTCCGGGTGCGCATATATTTACAAGTTAGGCATGGGCAACCTGTTTGCGTAAACAGCCGTTTTAGTTTTGATTTACTCATCTAAATATATTTTATGTTCACCGGCCCACACTTCGACCTGTGTCATATAGTCGTTAAATTGCGCCACATCCAGGTCAGTCGTGCTATTCGAAATGGTTAAATTTTTTCCGTTCGGCATTTTAATTTCTGTTGCACCCAAAAAGCGCAGTTTAAAATATTCGTGCCAACTCGCAGGATTGTATTTTTTACCCTGTATATTAACATTGGATAACAGGTTAATGATTGCCCAGTAGCGCCTATTTTGCTCGGATGATCTAGGTTCTTGTCTACCACATGCAGGGCATTTCATATTATTTCCTTAACCATGGATTATTTTTCCTTTAAAGTTTGCATTCCTTAATCATTTTATCAACCGCAGCCTTGATTGCATCCCATTCTGCTGGGTCAATTTTCAGCGGAACACTCATATCGTTTTGAGATATGACTAAAAATTCGCCACCTGCTTCGTCATCGATTGATATTTTAGTCCCTCTTTCAGAGAATATCGGTTCGCCTTTAGGTAAAATAATTATTGATAGCGTTCTGGTTTCTAATATCATTTCTGTCCCCTTAGTTGATGAATAATCCGCTTAACCTGTCTTACACCTATCCCAAACTGTACTGCAATTATTTTTTGCCTGATTTTACTGTCAAACATGGCTAAAATCTCAATGTTTCTACGGGTTAAGTTCATATTGATTCACATTCATTAGTCGCATATTCAGCATGGTTGTATTTTATTGGAGGCTTGTTTTTTGGGTTTTTTAGAAGATCGTTTATTTGTTTAGACATTCTGCGCCGATAATCTGGCAAAGATTCTCCTTGTGCCGCTTCCATGCCAACAGGTGCATTACAGTGTTCAAATTCATGGTATGGCATATTAATCACTTTTTCCAACCAATTTATTTCACGTTCATGGTTTTTTAGCAGCATTGTGATGTGATCCAGGCTTTCACCGCTTCGCAGATTGTGATACCTGCAATTCCAGTATTCGGTTTTAATGGTTGCCAGCCTTGGGCATCCAAAGGCATGACAATCATGCTCCCCAGTGTCATTAGATGTTTTTTGTACGCGTTGATTTTCAGTCGGAGCCTTGAAATTATACTTTGCCATGATATTTTCTCTCCGCTACTTTCGCAAAATTCGATTCGTTAGTTAAATACTCCAAGTCTGCAACAAATCTCTTACGTCCAGGTGAAGGGTCTACTTTCCCGGTCAACCAATCAGATTGACTTACAAAATCAAAATATTCTTTCCACGTTCCCAAGTCCGGCAAGTTTCCACTTTTCCACCTAGCCGCTATCTGCCCTTTTCGTTTTGTCGTCAGCATCACAACTTTCGGACACATCGGAAGGGTTTGGTGGTAAAGGTTTACTATTTCCTCATATTGCACCGCGTCAGCCTTCGGCGGTTTTTCTGCCGGAGGTGACATAGGTTTTATATCCTCTGTCTCTGTCTCTGTCTCTGTCTCTGGTTGGTCAGGTTGGCTACCAATTGGCGTCACGTTGACGTCAATTTGACACTCATCAATAAACCCATTGATTATAAACAGTTTTAAATCTGGCTGAGTATCAAGATGGCATAGTTTTTGAATTATTCTTGGTGACGCCGGTATGACGCCGTTGCGGTCAGCAGCAAGCAACCAAATGGCGACAAGTTGACCGCGTTGCGCATCTGTAAGTGAAACCCACTCCACTTTTCTCATTAACTCTCTATGAATTTTTATCCACGGTGGTTGACCTCTATCAGCCCGGTAGGATTGCCATTTATCCCAATTATGGATTTTCAGCATTGTCATATCACTCAATGTTGGCATCATCAAATCTCCTGTCGGCTGGCCTCTGTTCCGGTGAGAGTCCGTACATCGGGCTGACCATTGCGGCTAAAAAAACGGGACAGACCAGAAGCCATGCGGCAGGAGATTTTGTCCCAATGTTTACCTGATTCTCACGTCAGGGTGAATTTAAATCACATGGTTATACTAACAAACCTTACTACAAATTGCAAATTGCACCGTCAATGATTAGTTGATAGTTAGTATTGAAGTTGGTGTACTGTCATCCGCACTATACTAGCTGGCCACTAACCCAGATTTCGATGGTCATTTTCAGCGGATTACACAGGTTTACGATCCTGCGCCTGTAGTGAGATACGCTCACTACCTGACACCAACAAGGAACAACCCTATAATAAGATGGTTCCTTGTTATCCCTGTTTACACTGTCAGGGGCAGAGTGGGCTCTATTTGTTCACCAGGGCATCTTCCCTGGCCTTCTTACGCAGGGCTGCCATTTCAACTCTCGGCCTGATTCTGGGTGTTAAAATTTCTGGCCATTGCCCTACGGCCTGGGGAGTAATGTTACCCACTTCCCTAGCTATCTGGGCTATAGAACCAAATAAATTTATTGCATCAGTTTTTGTTTTTAATTTTTCCATAGCGCATTCTAAATCATCTATATAAAATATGCAAATAAATCCTTGCAAACTAAATTTTAGTTTGGTATAATTCTTCACAATGAACTTTTTGGATAAAAGATGATGAGCAAAATTGATGAATTAAAAGGAATGCCAGTTGTTACCGTTGAACAAGTTTCAAGATTTAGAAGCGAAGCATTATCTGAATTGTCGGCACAGACATATAGAGCGAATGTACTCGCGGAGACCATCAGAGAATTGAGCGATGTAGTAACATTTGATGGAGAAACTAAGCAAGATTTTATAGAGAGAGTTTGCAATATTCTTGCTGCTGATCCTGATAAACGTGTCCCGCCCAACGTAAAGGTAAGTGGCAACGAAAGGATAAAGGAGAAAATTAAATGAAGATACACTATTTTGGGCAAGACAAAGCAGACGCAGACGACATGCAACTTGATATGGCAAAGATGCAATTTTATGTGCCACAGAACTGCTTACTCGGCGGGATGGTTGTGATGGGCGAAGTACAGCGCGGCGAGAACCCTTGCAATGGATGCAATGGGCCACGCGATAAATGTAATGGCAAGCCAAAAGTAACATGACGCCGAACGTAAAGGTAAGGGGCAACGAAAGGATAAAAATGATTGATATTGTAAGCAGGCTTAGAACTGGCGTGTATGGAATTGATAGAATACCTCTCTGCATAGAAGCGGCTGATGAGATTGAAATACTACGCGAAGGCGGGCTTTTTAAAAGGGATGTGAAAATGAGTAAGATGATTGAAACTACTGGTTATAACGGCATACCGCTGTTGATAGCGCAAGACAAAATTATTTCGATGCAAGAGAGAATTGCGCCAGGTGGAATATCTGGCGATAGGCATGGGCCATTAACTGCAATTTCCATAATTGGCGACCCAGATGAGTGGCTGGTGATAGAGTCCATGCATTCTTTGCGCGTGAAATATGAGAAACCCTAACGTGGAGGTAAGCGGCTCCGCGCTTTTGCGGAGTCCGAGTTGAACGCCGGGTTAGAGGATGGGCCATGAATAAAAGACAGGCAAGCAAGATAAATAGGCTGCGAAAAGAAGCGGCGGAAAGATGCGCCGAGCTTGAAACTGAAGCACAAGCAGCAAGCTGTATGTGCCGAGAGATGTTGATGAAGATGGCGGCAAAATACAGGAAACAGGCGGAAGAATATGGGGATCAAATTGGCATCCTCTAACGATAAATTAAGGGGCTGCCCCATAGAGAAAGGATAACAGAGAAATGAACGATCAGACTGAAGTGAATGAAAGGTTAGCCAGTAATTACCCATCTGGATATACACCGTCGCAAATGGAATTAGATTCTGATGCATGGCTTGACCGAGAATTTTGGAATGGGATATACAAGAATGAGATGGCGGAGCGCACGCGCAGATGGTTAGAAGCAGAGGATGCGACTGGTCGAATCGCGTAATGTGCCCAACGTAGAGGTAAGGGGCCTCTGTGTATTTTTCACGATCAAGCTAACACCACCACCGAACGAAAACGATAAGAGAATTATGGCGACTAAGTGGAAAGGGAAAAGATGAACTCAATCAAAGACCAGCTCGATGTGGCATGGGTAGAAGGTAACAAGCTCTTGGACGAAGGTCACAAGCTATATACCGATGGTAACAATCTATGGGCTGATAAAGTTGCTGAGGTATGTGGATCAGAAGCAAACATAGAGTGGACAGATACCGGCTGCATAGTGATGGGCATGGAGTTTAAATCAGCATAATGCCGGGTTGGGCGGCTTTTTCAACAACGAAAGGAATGGTGATGGCAGACGATAAAGAACTAAAGGCAGCATTACTGATTGCGGCAAAGGCGCTGGAAATTGCACATGATTGGAACCTGCCTGCTGTCCAGGTAGAGCCGCCAAAAGAATGGAATCTTGATGGCGGAGGCAAGCCCGCGAAAGACGGATGGTGTAGTACATATTCCCTTGCCAAAAAATTGCGCGAGCTGGCCGCAGCTTTGTAAACACCGATGATCGAATAATAATCCATATTAGGAGGGTGCATCGATCTGGTTGAATGGGTTGAAGGCAATCACCCCCCAAAAAAATACACCATAGAGGATTTAAAATCTATCCGCGTAATGTACAAAGCAAAATTAATCACCATAAAGGAAAAAAATGTCTATAACAAATATTGATTTTCATATTGATACTCACATAATCCAGGTCGGACAGGGGGTCGTTAGAATTTTTATAGACGGATGTACTAAAAAACCTCCAATTAAATTTATTGAATTTAATGCTTTAGAACTTGAACGGATTTTGAGGGTTTCGTCTGAGCAATTGGATGGGCATGTTTAACGTAGAGTTGAGGGGGCACGCACTATGACCGACCAGAAAACACAGAACCACGCTTTTGCGCACTCCATCTCGAACGCCGGGTTGGGCAGAACTTAATTAAGAGAGGTGCATTATGGATGATAAAGAACGAAAAGCGCGACATATTTTCCCCAAATTCGACGATATAAATACTTACACGGTTCGCGTTTTTGACCAACTAAGAAAGGTAAGGCGTATAGGGAATAACGATATACGCGCACTTAATCCTGGAACGTTGATATTTACTGACTGCGCTCACCCAATGCAAAACGTTATTTGTCCAGAGGAAAAAATAACAGCGTGGCGAGTTGATATGCCCAACGTACTTTTAGGCGACATAAAAACCGATACCATCGGGTTAGAGCGCATTAAATTTGAGGCTTGGATAAACCACCCAAAAGCGCTTGAGAGGTTTTCTGGAAGCAGTGCTGTTGCTGGATTTTATGTGCGCGAGGAATTGCAGATGCAATGGGAGGCATGGCAAGCCGCATTACGCTCTAACGTTAAATTAAGGGGCAGCGAACATGAAAATTAAACAGTGTCACCCAGCATGGCCGCAACACGCAACTTTCAGTTGCCCGACTTGCGGGAGTTTATATCAAGATGGTGATGAATATGATGAATATTCAGGCGGGCTAGATGACGATGAAAGCGCGGCTCAATGTTTGCGGTGTAGCAACGGTTTTATTGTGAGGCGAATTGTTACCATAACGTACCACACTGAAAAACCCGGCAAGACAATCCCTGTTGTAAAAATACCGCAGGATTATAAGGATGCCTAACGTAAAGTTAAGGGGCGACGCTTCGCGTATGAGGTCGATCAATTAAACTTTTAATTGAAATAGCTTGTATCGCAAAGTTTAGTTTGCTATAATACGCTTCAAGATGTAAGCAAATTTTTTAAGGGAGAGAATGATGGACGCCAATACTTATCATCTGAATGAACATTTGGCAAAAGAAGACGAAGCTGAACGTGTCCAAGACTGGAAAGATGACTATGTCGAGGAACTTTTGGCAGAGGGTGGTGATTGTTATCCTTTTAAGCATGGAAATCTGCAAGAAGCCATTGCTGAATTGAAATTGCATGAAGCTATCCTTTTGTCATCGTATGCTCATGTAGCTCATAAGTTACCTAGCCAGTCATCTAAAGAATATTTGGCTGAATATCTAGGTAAGATTGTTTATGCTTACTGGAAAGATGCTGCTGAAAAGAAAGCTGACGTAGATTATAACGATTACTATCAAGGGAGGAAACATGGTTAAGGATAGATGTGATAAATGCAAATCAATGCGAGAAGTAGTAGGGGATGCACATATCAGCTGCGTCAATCCAGACCCAAAAATGACGGGGAATGAAAGCGGGATTAAAAAAGGATGGTTTTATTATCCGCTATTGTTTGATCCTGTATGGATGACAAAAGAATGCTCAAATTTTGAAGTAGATACTGTTAGTAATCCTGTAAGTGGCGCAGTTAGGAACTAATGCCTTAACGTGAAATAGACATTCATCCGAGGCGGGTTCAGTTAGTCGTCCAGTTAGTGATTCAGTTAGTTATCGAAAATAAAATTTAGGTGAAAATAATGGAAGATTATGCAGAAGTTATGGCTAAAATACCTCTTAAACTTCGGGAGTTGTTAGATGCCTTCAACAAGAAGGATATGAGCAAGGCTTTTGAGATTGCCGATGATATACAGAATGATTGTTTTGGGTTGAAACTTTTTATTATGGGAGAGCAAAAATGAGCATGGGAAACTACGCCTTCCAAGAAGGTGAACAGAACGACTCAGGCATTAACGAAAAAGAGTATATGGAATGGCTTGAAAGTATTGAAGGGTCTTACCATTGCCCGTATTGCGGAACAATATCAGCAGAGCAAAAAACGTGCTGTGGTGAAAATCACATGCAATTGATTAGTGGAATGTCTAAGGAAGAGAAAAAGGAGAAATTAGCATGAGATGGTCTGATACAGGAGGCGGTGACTTCGAACAACCACCAGCAGGAACCCATATAGCACGTTGTATTAAGCTGGTGGACATTGGTACGCATAAAAGCGATTATCAGGGCGCAATCAGCTTTAAACGGCAAGTAATAATTACCTGGGAGTTACCAAATACCCTGATGAATGAGGGAGAGTTTGCAGGTAAGCCGTTTGTTACCTCAAAATTCTACACTCAGTCATTGGGCGAGAAGGCTAATTTAAGGAAAGATTTAATCAATTGGAGAGGTCGTGATTTTACACCGGATGAGCTATCGAGTTTTGAAGCTAAGAATATACTGGGGAAGCCTTGTATGCTCTCAATTACGATCAATGAAAAGAAGAAAGCGAAAATTACTGGGGTAATGGCTTTGCCTAAAGGGATGGAGTGTCCTACTCAAGTTAATCCATCGGTAGTATTTTCTCTGGATGAGTTTGATAGGGCGGTGTTTGAAAGCCTGTCCAAAGGGATTAAAGCAATGGTCGAAGCAAGCCCTGAATTCCAGCATCTAGGCAAGAAGGATGAATTCAAAGATGCAGCAGATCATAACTTTACGAATGAAGAATTCAAGGACGACATCCCTTTTAATTAGAATAATACATAAGCTGCATTACTGCTACATTAAAAAGGTTAGGCGCTTACGATGAAATGCGCCTTCGGGATTGCCCTGGTTGGCTTGATAATCGGTTGCCTCTGTGTATTTTTTACAGTAAAGTTTACACAGAAGCCTGATCCGATGATAACAAAGATTATGAATGTTGAGTGGAGGAGGAAGGGTTAGGGTGTTGAACGAAGAGGCAGGCGGGAAGCAGACGCCGGGTTTTGAAATAACGGAGCAGCGCCAACAGGTGGGAAACGCTGCAAATACTGGATTGATGACACCAACGATCAAAGGTCTAAACCAGTACCGCACAGGCAAGATTGGCCCCTTGGCCGGATGGAACCGCAGCCATTGTTGGAGTAGCGCCCAGCCCTCTTCATTGAACACCATAACGTATGAATTAACCGGCGCTCGTAGAGCGTCCGACTTGAATGATGGGTGTGGGCGTCACTTAACAACGGAGAATAAAATGTGCGTAATAGTTATGGTCGGAGATATTGAGTGTAGTACAAAAGCAGAGCTTCGGAACGCTATTGGAATTGAACCGGAGCGTAGAAAGAAAGATTACAAAACATTTGAGGATGGAGATTGTCTTTGTCCGTGCGATCTTGAGAAAACAGCAAAGCGAGCAAATATGACACTGAGCGGTTATTCTTGGGATATGCAGATTTTGACGGCTAACGTGTAGTTGAGGGGCGCGACGCTTTACCAGCGTCCCGCTCGAACGGAAAGTTATGCCACACACTTTAAAAAGGAACTGAAATGAGAAAAAATTACCATGCTTTCACCGGAATAACGAACCCATACCCTGCCTATATCTCTGTGAACCAAGAGGAAGACTTCAAAATATCAGTAACAGTGCGCGGAGAAGGCAGTGAAACTGCAAGCACAATATACCTGACAGCAGAGCAAGCGGAGCAACTTGCAACTGACATGCTGGATAAACTCAATGGTGGGGCATAACGTATAGGTAAGGGGTCGCCCGCTTTGGGGCGATCCCGCTTCACCGCCGAGTCCGAGTGGGCTGCCGGGTTGGGCTAATAAATTGGAGAATAGCATGGACAGAACTATAACTGGGGTGAGTGATTTTGTTTTACTGCGATCAGTGGCGGAAGATGTGCCGCATATGGCGGGATCAGTTCGAGAACATTTGCGATCAATAGCCGACAAGCTCGAATACGGTGATAAAGTCGGGCAGATGCGGTGCAGAAAGTGCGGCGAAAACGTGGATATTTTAATACAAACAATGAATGTGTCCAGTCTGTGGGAACCACTGACACCACGCACCAGCGTAACGGACATCCGAACGAGAAGGAGACCGATATGAATGACTGCAATGATTGCCGCTACTACTTGAGCGAAGAAATAAGCCCATATCATAGATGCTTAATTGTCTACGGGCAAGGAAGTGCAAAAGAGATAATTAAGGATGGATTGCTAGGGCGATGTGATGAACATAAAGGAATCCTCCCTACAAAAGAGGAATCCCCAACGTAGAGTTAGCCGGCTCCGCCCCACTGGGCTGCGAACCTTGATAAAGGAAATAACATGATGTACATACTTACGCAAAAAGAATATAAGCCGGGTGATATGCCACCAGATGGATATTTAGCGTGGCATGAATGGGCAGAAGTGCAGCGTAAAGCAGGCATCAAACAAGTTTCATGCGGGCGCTGTGGATTATGGAAAACTCCACAAGAATTAAGCGGGGAAATTATCACTATGAACGCACGAAATAAACGTGGAGATACTGTGAAAATTGAAAGTCCTGTGTGCATAAAATGTGTGAAGCCCAACGTGGAGCTAAGGGGCGCGCAAGATGACTGACCAGAAAACACCACACGCTTATATGCGCGTCCCTCTTGAGCGTAAAGTTAGCCGCCGCTGGTGTGAGTGTGGGAAGCGTATATTCAAAAGCGTGAATCGTGCAAAGTTTAATGCTAAAAAACTACAAGCGGACGTTCCTATGTGGGTTTATGAATGCCATAAAGCGACAAAAAAAGGAATTTTTCATATAACACGTTCAAAGGGGAATGCTGCAATGAAAATAGAGGCGGCTAACGACAAAATTGAGCAGCCGACCACTAAAACACTGGAGCAAACACAATGAACGCAAATACACAGCGACATGACGAAAACCCCGCTGATGGGCGGTCTGACTCGAATGGCGGGTTATGCCCTCAAAGGATGGCGTGGGAGCAGCGTTATAGTGACGATAGCGGAGTGCAATATGCGGTGCGCTACGATGCAATAGATACGCACTATGACGGCTGCGCAAAGATACAGATTGCAGCGGTTGATAGCGCAGATTTCCCAATAACGCAACTCGACTGGCTAATCGCCTGCCTTTTCAAAATACGCGAAGAGGTTGGGCATAACGTAAAGTTAACCGGCGGGCTGACCGCAGAAAGTGATAAAACAAATGAATGACCAGATTGCAACTGAACAACCTAACGAAGCGCATATCAGCCCGTCAGAGTTGAACGACGGGTTGGGCTTAGCTGAGTTCGCAGAAATGATTGGTGGCGGGAAATTAAGGCCATACCAGAAAGAAATGCTTGACGCTTTAGAGCGTGGTGAAAAGATGCGATTCTACCCTTGCACAGGAAGGCGATACTACGAAGATTTATATGCACAGTGGCGTAAATCATTTTTAGAGCAAGAAACAGATGATTATTCAGAGACGCCGAACGTGGAGGTAAGCGGGTGCTTGCCAAAGAATGAAAAAGGAAATATATGAGTATAGATTGCCAAAAAGAAAAACATCAGGGGCGCTGCTGCTGTAATTGCGCATGGCACATTGAAGATTTTCACCACTGCACAACGGCGTTGGAATTGCGAAAAGAAAAGCATGGATGCGTTTGCTCAGAACATAAAGGATGGATTTGCATGACATCAGAATTTGAGGGTGTAGCGCATTCAGGATGGACAGAGCATAGTTTGTGTGAGTGCCATGAATTTAAGGCGGCTAACGTAGAGGTAAGGGGCGACGCTTCGCGGCGTCCCTCTTGAATGATGGGCTAGGCTCTCACCCTTGACGAGAGCACAGGAGAATAACTTGAACACAATTAAATATACGCATAAAAAAACCGGCAGTATGAAAACTGTAACAGTCAGTCAGACCCATGAAATCCTCAAAGGTCAAAAATATTATGGGCAAAAAATACACTCTGTTGCGAGCGCGGACAAGAAATTGTATGCCGCTGGTTATATACGTGCCTAACGTATGACATGAGGGGCGCGCGCTTTTGCGCGTCCCTCTCGATGGATGGGTTAGGCATTTTAACAACGAAGAAAGGGTAGTGATGAAAATAGAACTGACAAAAAATGAAATGTTTGATGCCGTTGCCGCAGGGGTAGACCGGGCAATCTGGCGGATGATAACAAGTGCAACAGATATGCCTGGAGCTGATTTTTGGGACACACTGAAAGGCGCGATGGAGCGCTCATTTGTAAAAATAGCTGAAGATGAAATTGAGCGCAGGCGTGATGCCTAACGTAAAGTTAACCGGCTCCGCGCTTCTGGCGAGTCCGAGTTGAACGCCGGGTTAGCCCGGAATGATAAAGGAGATATCTGAATGTCAAAACTTTTTATACCACCACCAAGCATGGAAAATTTAATTTCATATTTTGTCGAATGGATTGCAAAGAACATGAGAGCAAGGGTAACAATTAATGTTTACTGGCATGATGGAAAACATTTTACAGAAGAATCAGATGGCAGGGGCTAACTGTATTTAGGCGGCATCATCACCCGCGCACCTTAACAAACACTGAATTTACAACTTAATGTGATTTATGAGCTATGACCACAAAAACAGAAATCCGACTTATCTTCTCAAAGACCGATGACTTTGTTCGTATGAGCGCCATTAATCCTGAGACCTCACCTAGTAAATATAGGGTTTTGAAAGAGATGGTTGACACTGGGGAAATTGAGTTATTCCACGGTCACAAGGTAAGAAAGCTGTGGGAGTTTAAACGTACTCCGGGATTAGTTATTCCAGTACAGAAGGATAAAAAGAAACCTGTAACTGGGATATGGACTGTTTGGTAGAATTAGTCAGGTGCAATCGGGAAAGAATTTACTTTAAAGCAAAAAACCCCTTGATTGCATGAAGGCTATTGGGTCTTTTGCGCTTTTCTGTAAATTACATTTTGATCTTAGAAGTTGTATATTCCAGTCTTCATTCGCTCCGCCAAGGTCAATGGGCATTATATGATCTAAGTGATAATCCTCACCAAGAGGCTGTTTGCAGCACGGACACAGGCCTTTCTGGAGTTTAAATAACTTGGCCGCTAGGCCTTTGGATATCGTGCCACCATTAACTTGTTTGCGTGCTTTGCGGTTTTGCTGATGGATACGGCGTGCCTCTGGGTTTGCTTTTGCCCATTTAGTTGAGTTTGCACGAATCTTTTCAGGATTGGCGTTAATCCAATTTAAACAGGCCATGCGGCGCTTGTCAGGATTATCAATACGGTACTTAATGCCATATAACCGAACCTTCTCGGCATTCGCGCAGTACCACTTGGACGCCGCCTCAGGATTGGCTTCTCTCCACTTAATGTTATATGCATTTCGTTTTTCGGAATGCGTTGCCCTACTTTTTGCATCAGCCGCTTTTCTTTTTTCTGGATTTATAGTATTCCATTTGGTGTTATATCCCCTTTTTTTCTCAGGATTCTCATTCCACCACTTAATACAGGCTTCCTTATGACAAGGCTTGCATCTGCCATTCGCGTAACGATCTGTTGCGCCGCATTTAATACATGATTTTGTTTGCATTACGATACTCCCAATAGTAATTGAATGTTGTCGCTATCACCGATTGGGCGGTGAAAGGCTGGCCAGCCCCGTTCACGACATTAGTATTATATCTTATTTCTCTACTGGGAATGGGTTGCGCCTGAAAAATTCCGCCATGCCTGACCTTACTCTTGTGCAGGTAAGGAACTCGCTTTCGACTTCACTAGGGCATCCAGTAATGGTTTGCTCTTGGGGTCTTCCGTCCACTCCTGTGGTATCTTGGGGAGCTTGGCCGGGACTAGGATTATTTGGGGCTTTGGGCACACGCAGGCGCTCATAGTAAGCAATAGCAGCACGATACTTGTCATCTTTAAGTTTAATAACATTTGCAACCTCCTGTTGAGTTCTTACATTTTCTTTTGCAATCACATCTATTGCTATTATGACGGCATTGAGCTTGTTAATTTCAGGTTGTAACTTGTTCTCGGCTGTCCTGTACCCAAATGCGAAGATACCGGCTGCAAAGGCTAGTACAGCCGTGGCACGGAATGCCCACATGTACCAGTTCATTCTTTGGCCTCCACTTCGGGCTTTTTTGCTTCTTCCTTTTTGCCATCCTTCCGGGCGAACATCCTGTCACTTACAAAAGCAGCGAGCGCCAGCCCGTATGCCCATTCTGTTAGTGAGTTATTGATTGTCTGGTACACAATCACGAACATCGCAATAATCCACGTCCCATTGATTCTCATCTTGCTTGAGCCAAGAGGGAGAAACATATCAAGCAGGCTGTGTTCATTCTTATTTGAGGTCACGGCATGGATGAATCCTATCACCGCGCCAGCGATCACCAGGACAGCCATGACATTGCCCACGTTCTCCCAGGTAAAGAGGTTGAGCCAAAGGTTAATTTCTTTTATTTCACTCATGCGACCCCCAATTGTTTGATGACCCGTTCTGCGCGTTTCCCGACTTGCCTGTACCAAAGAGATTGTTTCGCGCTCTCCTGCGCCTCTGTCCATCGTCCGGCGTTGATATGTCCTACTGTCGTTTTAAATTCGCTCAGGTTTTTTATGCCGAGGTTAAACATCATGTTTGCCAATGCGTCCTGTCTTGACTGGCTAAATGTATCGTAAGCAGGAAATAGCTTTCTGCAATCTTTTCTGGCCGATGCAATATCGTTATCCAGCATTAAGTTAATTTCATCGTCTCGCAAGAACCCGCCCTTCGCAGGGTCGATCAATCTACCCACCCCGATAGTCCAATACCCAAGACTATCTTTATATGCCGATGTTCGTTTGCCTTCGTCGGCAATAAGCTGTTCCCGTAAAGTTGCCATCTACCCTCCCAATTTATCCACACACTGATGAACTATTCCGTTGATGCTTGCCAAAAGAAAAACACAAATAACAACAAGTGAAATAATCGTCACCGCTGCCAGTAACCACGCACAGACATGAGGCCAGCGAATTGATGTACGTCGGTCGGTCACTATTTTAAATGCTCTCGTAACCAGCTCAGTACACCAGCTCCAATAACTCCAATGACGACAAGGACACCGGAAATGATAAGCGACCCTGCTATCTTATCTTCGATAGCTTTCCTTCTGGCTAACTTGTCAGCACGCTCCTGTATCATCATCTTGATAAAGTCATGTTCGTCCGAGTGCGTTTCCGGGTCAATCCAAAAAATATGTTTCTCGTCTTTCATTTTCTGAACTATCGCGGCGGCAAGTTTATCTACATCATCCATTTACTACCCCTTATTTAACAAGTTTATTGCGACACGTTGGCGTGTCTATTTTTGGCGGGTCAGATGCCCAGATTTTACGCTCGAATGAGTCTACTGCATGATCTCCGACTGTGTGTTTAATATCGTATGGTAGCCATTGCAGGTTAGATACTGCATGTATTCCACCGCAAGCTCTGGGAACGGTGTGGTTAATCGCCCACCCGACACATCCAGCCTTGTATACTCTTGAGCCGGTAGAAGGGCACGGGTGGAGTTTTACGAATGCGTTATAGACAGCGACAGGGCGCAGGTATTCGCCCGATGAATTACGCATCGGCTGCGCTTCGTACCGGCAGTCTTCGTAAATTGAGCACTCAACCGCCTGCGCGTCAACGCAAATCATTACCACCATTGCAGCTAACAGTGCGGGGAGAAAGTATTTCATTTTTCGCAGTGCCTTTTATCAAAGGGGGTTAAAAAATTCCTGCACCACCAGAAAGCCTGATCTTGCCGCCAGTGCGTTGATTCGTATTTGTGTCGTGTCACTCTGGCCGTCGATAGGAACTCTCTAGGTAGCTCCCAAAACGCGACAGTGAGCACGACCCAATTAAGCAGGGTATCAAGCACAAGGCCAATGAACAAAATAAGATAGCAAATCCAGCGTACAGAATAATGTAGGTAAAATATTTCATCTTGCACTTCTCTCATCTTCATAATCGCCACGAAGAAAACGAAAGTCGAAACAAATAAAGTGATTGAGGTCGTTAGCCATACGAGGCCGATTAGCGCCCAAGATACTCCTGTATTGGAAAGCCAGTTCCAGATTTCTAACAAATTCATCATGTCGATTACTCCGTTCATGGTAGGTATTCCTCAATGATTATTTTTGAGGACAAAACACCACCTAAAGTCTGGCTACCAGATGCGCTATTCAGATAGGCTATTCCTCCAGTGTGTGCACCCAGTCTAACGGTAAAGGTCGTTGCAGATACCGAACCTGCTGGAGTTTCATATTCATATGTTATGTTTACTATTTTGCCGGCTAAGAAATTTTCAACGATCCCAGCGGCTTTTGCGTCAGCAGTGGAGTCTTGAAATAAAGCAACTATAGGTGGAAAGCCACCAGAGTTGGTGGAGCAAAAAACTGACACTTTAACTACTAAAATATTACTTGCATTCGTAGGTGTAATCGCCCTTGATAATACTTGGTCTCCCTCTGTTATTTGCGGGACTGTATTATCATAGGGTATCACTGTATTGGCTGTGGACGCAGTTGTAGATGTAGTAGAAACTCTTTGCACAAGTAGCCTATTAGTCTGCCATGATGGAGCTGCACCACCCCCACTTTTTAGCACTTGACCAGCCGTTCCTGCTGCCAATAATGCAGTAGTATCTACCGCTGATTGGTAAGGTATTTGACCTACTAAGCCACCGGCTATGTTTGTTGATTTAGTAGCTGTAGTAGCTGTAGCCGCTTTTAAATTAGCCACTTCTGTAGTTGAACTCACAATTAAAGGAGCTGTACCTGTCGCAATAGTCGAGGTTAATTGTGTACCAGATACCCCACCACTAAAGAAGCCGGATGCAGGGTTTAATAGTTCCCATCGCGTACTGGCGAGCAAATAACGAAGGATTAATTCATGTCCTACTGCCTCAATATCACCAGCTACTAATGCTACACCACCTTTTTTTACTATCGTTCTGGCAGTCAATCCATTGGGTGCGAAAGTTGGGGTCGTTGTCGCGTTTGCCGCTGTAGCCCGTACACAACACAATTGCCCATCTACCAAAGCAGTTATTGCAGGGGAGTAAGTAGCTGTTATCACGTCTGCTGTTCCAGCCCCTGCTACCCAGTTTAGCTTACCATCCTGAACTTGCCCAAGACTATTAGAGTCTGTCCTTGCAGAACCATCTAAAAGTCCAGTGAACTTTTTACTATTCATTGGTATGTTAGCTGTGACAGTAGTTTGTCCGTCAGCCGCCAAAGACAGTGTTAAGACGGAGTTAATATCGTCTATCACTGCGTTAAATTTTGTACTCTCAATCAGGGTAGAAGCTACTGCTGGGTAGCTTGCACCTGGGCTTGACTGAACACCACTTCCGTTTCTACTCAAAATATTCTCCTTTAAATCAGTTGCTTATTACTTTCTGACCGCCATAGATATTAATTTCTAATGGGTGGAATTTATTTCATTTCTGTGAAGCTATTGCAGCAGGCGTAATGACTGCCGCCCTCTGAGTAATTGCGTTTAACAATAATTGCTTTTCTGTAGGCTTTGCCTTTGTCATTAATTCACCCAATCTACGAGGATTAGTCAACATCAATTCTGATAAGGCATCCGTAGTTTTAGACGAACCCTTACCTTGCAAGGTAGACAATATCTTGTTGGTAATTGCGACTTTCGCATCAACAAAAGCAGGCAATTTAGTTAGAGCTTCATCATCCCTTAATATACTCCCCGCCTTACCTGCGCCCAAGTTACCAAGCCTGTCTACTTCTTTACGTTTAGCGAGTTGGTCAGCAATATATTTAATTGCCTTTTCTTTTCCTCCCATTTGTTCAGCAAGGTCTATTTTGCCTTGTCCAAACACATCTTCTACTATCTTTGGAGCATTGCCTTCACCTAGTTTAATTAACTGTTCTGGTGAATTACGGTACAAATCTAGTGCTTTAGCTCCCATGTTTTCCTGAGAGATTAAATGTTCACCTGCCGAGTGAGTTTGTAAATAATTTGCCCATTCAGGCCCACCACCTGTTGCATCTGTAATAGCCTTGTCAATATATGGCTTTACTTCTGCTGTGAGTTTTGCAGAAAGTTTCTTGGATGTCGTTGGGTCGCGTCCAGCCATTAATTTATCAACTATTTCATTTACTCCACTCTTACGAATCTCATAAATATCTCTTGCATCAGGAACACCCTTCCCAAGTTTAATAGCTTCATTGAACTTTTCCTTTACACCGTTCAGCACAGATTTTATATCATTATTTATTCTAAGCCCCGGAGTTGAGATAGTATTGTCTATAGAATCTATAATTTTTGAGACCTTCAGCGAAGGGAACCCCATATTGGCAATTGTTAGTTCCGTTTCACGCATAGGCGTAGTTACATCATTCAATACGCCCCTATTCATCTTTTCAGCTTGTAACGCAGCGGTCTGAGTATCCCCACCAGATAAGCGTTTAAGCATGGATTCTTCAATCCCCGCCTGTCTAGCTCTAACCGCCTCGGCTATAGAAGGTTTATTAGCTGAAGCAATTTTCTCTAATCCTGACACTTCGGCGTTTGCAGCAGGTAAAGCTGCTTGTGCAGCCGTTTCACCAGTTTTTGCATTCATCAGTAATTGAGCAATTTTTGCCTGATTATCTATCTTTGGGTCAGTCATTACCTTAGCGGCTACTCGTTCAGCACCAGTAGTTTGCCCTTGGAGTGTACTGGGTAGATAAGGTCGTATCTCGTTCCCATAAGGGAGATATTTGGCTAAATCTAGCTTGGGTAAGTGTGGTTCGGCAATATTCCTTGCAGCAGCACCCACACCTTTCAATACCTCTAAACCACCAGCAGTAGCACCACCAAACATTGCGCCAGGCAATACGCCTTCCTGCCCTTCTGATACAAATCCTTGTCCACCACCAGCTACAGTTCCAACTGCAGTATTTTGTAGTCCTTGTCCAATTCTAGGGAAAAATCCTTTTGCACCAGAAGCAAATGGAATCGGTACAGCAGCAGTTCCAGCCATTTCAGTTAGAATCTTGCCTGTTTTATAACCACCAGAATTAGGGTTAGTCCCAATTAAAGAGGTTAAATCTTCATCCATGCGATTACGTGCAGCAGTATCTTCATTAAGAATCTGGTCTACACCAAACTCTTTATCTCCGGTAGCCATTGCATAGAGCTTCCTTTGTGGATAGCTAAGGAATTTCTCGCCAGTTAAGAGTGTTCTGCCTACGTTAGATGCACCTTTAACTGAACCTCCTACTACGTTTTTATGCCAGTCAGCGCTACCTTTTCTTTCTGCCGTTTCATATTCATTCTGAGCTTGTTTTTGAGATGCTTCATCCTTTGGGAATTGACGCATGTAAGATGCACGGTCAGTATCTTTGGGGGTGAGTAGAGAGGGTTGTGCAGGTGTAGAAGGAGCATTTAATAACCCTTCCATTTCAGCATCAGATAAAGGCTTATTTGAAGGCGCAGATAATGCCGCTTCCATTTCAGCGTCAGTCATTGGCTTCATTGCTGAACCCATCCTGCGGGAGTTTTAACCATTACACGACCATCTGGCAAAGTCCTTGTTTCGCCATGCTGCGCAGAACTTACAGGGGCGACTTGTGCTTTACCTACATATTTTTCACGCAAGTTTTTAAGTAAAATTAAGTTAGATTTAAGGTCGCTCTTTGGGTCAGAAGCCGCTTTCATAAAATTCTGAAGTTCCACGTTAGAGTTCATTTGTTGAGCAGAAGCCCCTGTCAAATTCTTAATATCCAAAACGAGCAATGGGATTGTTCCGCTTATTTGTTTCCGCAAAGCCTGCTCTTGTGTACCGAAAGCACCACCCATAACTTGTCCAGCACCAGAAGATGAAAGAGCCGCACCTAAATTAGACATGCTAGATTTATCAGGGTTAGTAATTCCGCCTAATTTATCCAAGTCTAAATATGCTTTTTCTAAAGAATCCAATGAGCCTGTAAATCCTATTTTTGCCTCATCTTTTGTCTTTTGCTTTTCTTCAGCTTTAATTCCCGCTGCATTTGTTTTAGTATCAACTTTATTAGCAGCAATCCCCTCAGCACTTGCAAGTTTTTTGTCTTGCAGACTTTTCATTAATTCCGCATGTTTCTGATCTCTGTCTACTCTATTTGTATTTTCAATAATTGCCGCATCTGCCTTCTGCTGTGCAGCAAGTGCCCTCGCTTGATCTTGCTGTTCGTAGGCAGAGAATGCTTTACCTGTAGCCTGTACTTCTTTATAAGGAGAGGTCATCGCCCCAATAACAGCTTGTCGTTTCTGTTCTGAAGTACGCGGAGTTGCAGCGGCAATTTCTTCAGGAGTTCTACTAATCTGCATCACATCGCCACGAACGTTGCTTTGTGGCATAGGTTGAGAGCCTTCAGGCAAGAAATCAGTCTTGAACTGTTGAATAGCGTTATCTTTCTTGGTTGTGTAATCTCTACCCAAGTCAGCCTGCTTAGTATCAGCGGCTTTAGCCGCTTGTGCGCCAAAGAATGCCTGCGCTATTTTAGCTATTGCATTAGGCAAGGCAGTATCAGGCGCAAAGCCTCTTTGGGGGATTTGGTTAGGGCTAGCCTCAAGCGATTGCTGTTGTAGCATATCGGCTATTTTCCGTTTACGGTCTATCGCTTGCTGTTGAGAAGCGTATTCTGGTATATCTGCGTAAATTCCAGCCATATAATTTCCTTACATATTGTTCATTTGTTTCATTACTGCAATCTTAATCTCTATGTGCTTTATTTTTACCCATTTTGCTATATCTGGGTAAGTACCTTCAAGCCAATCTAAATGTTTACTTTCCCACCATCCAGTACAGTGTAAACATTCTATACCATCGTTAATCTTGTCATACACCGGATGAATGGGTGCATTTACTTCTTTCAAATACTTGTAAACATCATCGTGTGACCATTCTTGTATTGGATATAAATATTCAATCCCATTAACTATCGACCCAGTTACTAACGGGCCTTTTATAGAGTCGCATAATTTCTGCCCTCTTATAATTAGTGTTATCCCATCCTCTATAATCTTGTCATGCAGTGGCTTCATTAAATTGTTAAAACAGCAATCAAACCTGTCTATCAATGCCATCCCACCGACACTATCCCTACGGCCAATAACAGTTGAGCTTGTTGGCACTACATCAGAAGGATAGCCATTTTTACTTATCCATTCTCGTGAATCTGTTTTTACTTCTACATAATGAGGAATAAATTTTTTTAATTCATCCATTATGTCTTGTGTTTCTTTCGGTTGATCGCCTGTGTTTAAGTGATAAACCGTAATTTGATCTAAATAATCTTTCAGTAAATATAAACAAACTACCGAATCTTTCCCTCCTGATAATTGGAGAGCTATTTTTTTATGCTTACTTAATATTTCTTTCATTAGTAATAAGTTAATGCTCCAGCACCTAACTGTGCAACTGCACCCAATCTTGAATTATTAGTTCCTACTTGCTGGTTGTAAATATCCTGATTATATTGGTTAAGCATATTAGCGCCTGAGAAGTAATCATTCCCTTTAACCTGCGTACCACCACCCCCACCACCAGAGTTAGCGAATGGGTTTTGAGTCTGTTGTCCACTCATCAAAGCAGTGATTTCGTTCAAAGGTACTGAGCGTTTAGAGAGAAGTTCTGAGATGTAATTTCTACGCGCTTCTGTTCCCATGCCGAATTCTTGCTGGGCAGCATTGCCACCAGCGAGTTCAGCTTGCATAAGCATGTCGTTACGATTTCTTCCTTGTTCACCTTTTACCCTGTCCCATGCTTCAGTTCCGGGGCGTATTCCGGCGGCTATCAGGTCAGCATCTTGCTGAGAGTTGGCACGGCCTAAAGCGGGGTCTGAACGGCTTAACATAGCGTCCATTACCTTCTTGCGTAAGGCATCATTTTGAGTATCAGGGGCAGCGGGAGCACCGCTGTAGTCGATACCAGTACCAAGTATGCCACGCACCTTGTCCAATGACTCTCCAGCAGTCTCGTTTAATTTGAGACGATTTTGCTGATTAGCATTGAATATCTTTTGTTCTTCAGGGGAGAAAGATTGGGTTTGGGTATTTCTGCCTAAAATTGTGTAATCAGCGCGTGTTGGGGCAGCACCTATGTCACGTTCTTTCCAATAACCTTCCCCTACGCCAGGGGGCGACTCACCGCCTGCGCCTGCCATAGTTGAAATCCAATCTCTGCCCCTTCTGGATTCATAGCCTTGTACTGCTGAATTGTAGCCTTTTTCGTCAAAGGTATCCCCTGAAGTGTATTTCACACTACCATAAGGGTTTATTTGGTCAAAATTATTGAGTCTTTCTTGAGCGGTAGCAGTGGCTATATTGCCTTTAGTCTGATCTGCCACGCTAGGTGGGGTTGGTGCGCCGGGTGGTTTAGGTGAACACATATCTATCTCCGTAACTAAGTTCTGTTAAAGAGGTTTTGCTGTCTGCGCTACCTACAATTACAATATATTCTTTTAAATCAATTAAGTCAATCTTTTCTCTAAGACAACCATTTCTATCTTATATCCACAGTGTTCTATTAATCTACTGCCTGAGCTATTGGGTTTCATGGTAAAGCTCATACTCACTGCACCACGGCTTTTCATGTCGTTTTCGACATATTTCAAGAACCGTTTAGCCAAAGTTCCCCCTCTATATTGGGGTTTTAGGAAGATTATATCTTCCGTTGCGATTAGCTTTTGGCTGTGCATGGAAGGGGATAAGTAGATTCCTGAGTATCCCGCTATTTTTCCTTCATCCCTTGCGATGTACTGGAAATACATTCCTGCTTTTTCGTAGTTCTCGTACAACTCCAGCTTTAAATTAGGAGGTTCGCCTTTGTCTATATATTCCTGACCCCAGTTTTCTATCCAATCACGGGACATTTCATCCCAAACACTTCTCACCGGCTCGATAGCGAAAGTAATCACATTATGTTACCAGTTTCCCATGTAATATCGTTTGAAATCCACTGTATTGTTAGTGTTTTAGTATTCACTTTTATCTTCACCGAGGCACAATAGCCAACGTCTTGAGAGGGTGAAGTCCATCTCCGAATTATCTCTAAGCCAGCAGCCCAATAAGATGAGTCCCAAATAGCTATATCCCAAACAGCCCCAGAAGTTACTGTATAGGTAGAAGTATCACTAATGGGTGCGTCTTTGTAATCTACATCTATCCCTGTCAGAAAGGATAGAGAACCATTTACGTTCAGTACCGGGCGGTACATGGAAAATCTCTTTTGTACGCCGGGGGTTCTGAAGTAGCTAAAAGCCGATTTCCCATACCCTACAATATCATCCCCATAATCACTGGTTCCTGTCCATGCTTTGACTACTTTAGTGCTGGTAGCGAAGTATAAGTCACCATTAAATTCGACAAAGGTTTCAGCATCCCATTCGGTGAATTCAGTCCATGCTTGAGTAATAGTGTTCATTACATACTGTCTATGGGTTCCATCTTCTACTACGGGAACATTGAGAACAAGGGCTGATTGAGCAGGATAGGTGGTAATTTCCCATCCAAAATTGTCTCCATAAGACCGTGCATCATCAGTAATATCTTGTTCGATCAGGTTGGTAATGGCTATAGATTTGTCTATAGCGGTAGATTGTAGAGATTTAGAAAGTGGGAAAACACCACCTTCAGTAATTAAAAGGAGGTCGCCTCCAAGTTTCTGTAGGCATCTACGTCCCAACGGCTTCCCAAGATCATATCTACCGACTATTGACCAAGCAGTAGCAGAAGCAGGGTTCGTACCTCTAAACACAATTACTTCGCCTTCTGAGCTTACTAAAACGATAGCATCATCTAACCCGTCTCCACCGTCAAAAGTCCAGTTAGCCCCCGCCATTAAATAACCGCCTTTACCCATTAAACCATCTAAAGGATATTCGGTTAAAGCACCACCCGCCGCACCTGCGGCGAGATACCAGAAGGAAAGCGAGTCTTTTTCGATAAAAAATAATCTCCCTTTGCTCATAAAGGCTTGAACTATCTTGGTTGAAGTGAGTCCGGTTAAAGCAGGAGAAGTAGCATTATCTACGGCTGTCCAAGTAGTACCGTCAAAGTAAAGTGGTTTATCCACCCCATTAAACATCATCAGGTAGTTATTGGTTCCGTCACCGTAATTTAACCATTGGTGTTTAGCGTTCGTTCTCGAAGCCAAATTAGCCCCTACTGCTCCCGCACTGGTAGCATCAAACACTCCAGCAACAGTCACAGCATACATTGCGTTAGTACCGTTTACCCTGTTGTAAACAGCAAGGGTCTTGGGGGTTCCGGTCATTCCTGTTAGGTGATTTGCACACCCTCCCCTCAGTTCAAGGTAGGATGTTCTGGGATACCAGTTTTCTAAAGAAAGCGCATAACCCTCTTTCATATTTGCGAGTGAGTCCCTGCTATTCAATCCCATTAAAGGAGCCGGCATAGACCTTGATTGGCTCGTTTGAGCCATGGGGATTTTTTTACTTCTTAGGGGTGCTCTCATGGCACAGACCAATTCCCTTGAGGTATTGAAATACCGGGTCGTGCGTCACTTCTACCACCTGACATACTAAGTGGTTTTTTAAGTCCATTTGCTCCCAGAGCTTGATTTACCTGTGATTCGTAAGTACGGAAGTCCTCGGCATAATCGAAGCCTTTTTCCTTCTTCCATCTCCAACGAAGTCCCATAGTTAGGAGTTCTTCTGGTAATAGAAGTGTATCTGTATCAAGAGTAAAGTATTGCTTGTAGGTCGTACCGTCTTCCCCAAGTATCCAGTTCTTCGAGAGGTATTCAAAAGCCCATGTATTTCCTGCTGTGGGGGTAGGATTAGCCAATAACAGCCCACCACGTAGACGAACAGCATATCTTGGGCTGGTAGAGGCAAAGCCTTTTTGAGCCTGCCATTCGGCTTCGTTGAGCAGTTGGAGGGGGAGTTTTAGAGTTCTATCCCAGAGGGTATCGGGTTTGAAATCTCTGAATCCATTAGAGGCGATTGTACTGATTGCGCCTTGTGATTCAGAGGCAATGGTAGTATGAGTAGCTTCGAAGGTAAGTGATTCCCAATTACCTCTTTTTGAGAGGTCGTTACCTTCTTCTTCCAATAAAGCCTTAATTTGAGAGATTTGTGGGTCGGTTGAACCGTATACCGTTACAGGTGAGTTTAGGTTTTGACGCTCACAAAATCTCTGTACCAAGACTAACATTGTCATAATTCACTCCTTTAATGCAGCCAATATTGTTGCTGGAAGCATTTTATGGTGCGGCTTCTTGCCAAACTTTACTTCGTATTGCTCTGCCAATGATGCACTTTTAATGATGGTCAAAGGTGCATTTGTTGGCACTATCATAACGTCATCATCCAGCAAGTCAGCAGCACTAATCTCATTCTCAGGCTGATAAACGGCTTGAGGTTGGATAGTTTGACCATTCTTTAAAGCAGCTACTTGAGCGCCCAAAGTCTCAACTTGTGATTGCAGTATCTTGTTTTGCTGTTCAAGGGCGGTTACTTGGCTTACCAATGGGCCATGATCTTTCATGGATTGTAGCCAGTTTTTAGCCTTATTCTTGAGTTCCATCGCTCCCATACCTATCCTGCGGATACCTTCATCATTGATAGCGGCCAAGTCCTCAATAGTCATAACGTGCATACGGATAAGCGTTTCCTGCATGGAAGGAGCGATAATTCCCCATCCACGGATAGGTGTACCGTTTAATGGCATTTCCTGTCCTTGCTTCCAGCGTTGATAACCTTCTTTCCAGAGTTCAAGCCATTTAGGGTTAATTCTACCGTCACGGGCGTTACGTTCTTGGGTTTCAAACCAAGACAAAACTTTGGCTACCATTTCATCCTTGGAACCTTGGGGGGTGATGTGGACAAAATCAACATCCTTTCCTACATAGTGACCAGCAGCCAAAGAAGCGGCTTTATCCTCTACTACAGTACGTTCAAAACGTACATAGGGAGGACGTTCTTCACGGGAAATTAATTCACCTACTGACATGATTTTTCCTTTTTATCGTTCTATTACGAAAAGGGACGCAATATTTCTTTCTTCATCCCAAGGTACACTATACCCCAATCCCTTAAATAATTCTACCCACCAGTTATGAGGTCTGACGGTTAAATGCAGGTCTTGGCCTATAATAGCCCCTATTACGTCAGATACAGTCGAAATATTAAAGAATACTATTTCTGATACATTCATAATGTTTTCAATAACCTGACGTACATTCTCAGTAGGAATATGCTCCATTACATCCGTACAATATCCGTATTTAGAAAAATAGATATTCGGGAAAGGTTTAGTTAAATCATGTTGTAAAAATGGCAATACCATCGCCTGTAAATCGCGGCTATTATCAGTAAAGTCTACTAATAAAACATCACAGCCATCTTCCTTGATCTTTAACGCGCCTCGCCCTGTACCACAGCCGAAGTCAATAACTTTACCAGAAGGCTTAACGACTTTAAGGAAAGTGTCTACACACAGTTCGCCTGGTGCTACAGTCCTATAGTTAGGATAAGCCCACATCCTTTGGTATTTCTCTTGTTCGGTCATTACTTCTTTAGGCATGTTGTACATATCAGGTAAGAGTCCGTCACCGTGAACTTCGATATTACAGCCTAGATGCTTGAGTTCTTTAGCGGTATCTTGGAACTTTTCCGCTTGGAGTTTCATGGTTAAAGAAACAATATAGTCTTTACCCCCAAATACAACCGAAGCGCAGGGGTCGCCTTCATTCAGTTTTTGGTGGAAAGCATGGCCTTCTGTGCCTTTATGGCTAGAATCATAGCCAAATATCTGCAAATTACGGTATCCCATCGCATAAACCAAGCAAGTAGCCGTATTCCCTACTGAAGCTGCGCCGCCGATTAAACAGTAAGCATCGTTATATTCAGGGAAATAATCTTCAATATTATCTATTTGAAGATGCCAAAGCTCTATATTCCCTACATCTTCGAAGCAATCAGGGTGTACTTGTGAGGCAAATAAGTGACATTTTGCGACACCTACCAAATCAGCCGTTTCCTTGCGAGCATCAATAATTACTTGGTAATCTGGAACTATGTCATTCTCATAAAGGAAATTTGCACAGCCATTCATGACAAAGACTTTCCCGCCTTCCTTCTGTAGAGCCTTTATGTGTTCTAGGTTATCAGCGATAGAAGGGCCTGAACCACAGAGAATCGCTACTCCTTCATGGGGTTTTTCTTCTTTTACCCACTTTAAAGGCCTGCGAGAGTTTATCTCGATGTTTGAATAAAGAGACTCATCCGAGGTATTGCAGATTAACTGGATTGGGAGGATAAGAGGATTTTCTGCTCCGGGGTTTTGGTGTTTTAATTGCAAATTGCTATAAGGCAAGATTGCCATTGATTGTTCCTCCGAGTAATCTTTATGATGCACACTATTGCTAATGTGCATTTAAAAACAACTACTTAGGTAATACGTCCCTGCTTTGTTGGCCGGGAAATCATCACCTTAACAGTGGTACGACCTGCTGTTGCAGAGGCTACAGCCGCTACGCAAGCGCCGTTAATCTCTTTACCAGAGCCAGTGCCAGCGATAAGGCCGGTAGTCAACACAGCTACAGCAGCACCAGCAGCAAGGGAGATAGTGCAAGTCTTGGCGCAAACTGCTACGCCAGAGATTTGATACCAACCATACTGAGAGGCTACGTTAGCCGACATTGAAACAGCGATAGGGCGAGGGATATTGCCACCTACCGCGCTCAGTGTAGTCAAGTAAGTAATTGGGTCGTAAGTTACTACAGACCCGACTACTGTACTTGCTACGCCGAGCAGGTAAATAAACTCACCTTCACCATACGTTGCCGATGCAGCTTTGATGATAGTACCCAAGACGTGAGCCTGAGTGGTGTTTGTTACCGTAAGTGCTTGCGCACCGGGCAATCCATGTACTGCATATTCCGCTACTGACATAATATTCTCCTTTTCTATAGATTAAGCAGTAATAACGCCTTGCTGGTTCCTGTTGGAACAAGTCAAGTTACCCATCCAAAGGATAGGAATTACGTCACCATCTTGGCTAATCGGGCGCATTTCAGGCATGATTTCCAAATCTGCATCTTTGTGTACAACCAAGTCGATGTAGTTTGTATTCAGCATGTAAGTCGTGCTTGTAGGGATACCGGAGTTACCATCAAAGTAAACGTCAGCATTCTTGTATTTCACTGAAATAAGTCCACCGTTTGCGCTTTCTGCATTGGTGTAGCGTTTCAAGGAAGTTTGAGAAGCCTCAAAGAACTTGTAATGAACGTTATCCATAATAATCAGGTCAGGCTGGTCATCAGAGCCACGGTCAAGGTTCAACCAGAGGGGCAGCATCGCGCTGTTTTCAATGGTAGTAGCTGACATAGTTACTGATTCGGTAGACAGATCGAAAATCTGGTTTTTCCAGAAAGCGAAGGTAGAAGAGTTAATACCACCTACTGTACCAGTTCCCAAGATGTTTACTAGTGATTGCAGGCCGTTGATCTGGTTGGTTGCAGTGCCATCTGAGTAAAGATCGCTAGAAAAGTTGTTATTGAAGGTGCGGATTGCATTCTTCATTTTGGCTTTTGCCAGTGAGAAAATCTTGCTATCGCCAGAGTTGATACGCTTTTCACGGCCTGAAGCAACGATATTGATAGCGATTTGTCTCCACTGATATTCAGCGGCGGATATTACGTCCGAAGCAGAAATATTCAGCAAATCCCAATCACTGTAACGTTGATAAGTACCGTTTTCAGCGTAGTCCAGAGGGGTTACGATTGTTAGACCGCCATCTTCTTTGCGATAATTTCCACGTTTGTAGATATGTTTCAGCAAAGCATTGCGTTTTGACAAGTTATCTTTGACATCAGTACGAACCTTGCGGAAGGTACTAGACACCAGTTCGGTGAAGGTGCTATTTGGTGAGGCCATGGTAGGCTCCTTTCAGTTATTGAGCTAAATGCTCTAATGGGTTCTTGATTTAATTTCGCGCATTGATTCTTCCAATGCACCATCCAAGTTACGCATCGTGGCTTTCGGCCCTGTGGGAGTCCTACTCGTTTCTCGATTCTTAACGTTTAATCCTGCTGCTTTTTTCTTAATATCGGCTTCTTTCATCGCTTTCTCACGGAGAATGGTTTGTTGCTCTGTTTGGAGCCTTACCATCTCTTTCTGGCGAGTTACTGGATTTGCCCATACCGCTTTGTCATACGCACTTTCAAGGTCGTGGCCTCCTTGTATCATTACTGCTATATCGTCTGCCACTTCATCGAAATACGGATGACTTGCATCTGTTGCGAATGCTTCTACATCTCGTTGCACTCGTTCCTTGGCTTGATTTATAGTCGCTTCTTGATTCCTTGTCAAGTTCTGTTTGATTCCATTGAGTTCTTCCTGTAATTTCCGTACAGTTGGGTCAATGTTTTGCTGTTCTTCCGCCTGCATACCCGGTATTTCAATTCCGTAGCCTTGCAGGATGCTTAGCCCATAAGCGGTCTTTTCTGCCTGAGAAAGATTAGTCAATTTGTAGTGTACGTTCATTAAAGACTGTACAGCTTGGGCTTCATTCACGCCTTGGGCTTGTAACATCGCTCGATAAGGGGTCATAGTGTCCCGCATTACCCTACCGAGATTAGCGTCAGAACGGTCATTTTCCAGACCATTTTTCATCTGGGTTTCACGAAGTTCCATGTATTCCTGAACATCAGGAGGTAAAGCGGCGAATTTCGCCTGCATTTCCTTAGTCCATGACTTAGGTGCTTGACGTGCTTCAGGGGCGGGTTCCGCCGCCACTTCTGCTGTTTCAGTTTCTTCTGCGGGCTCTTCGATAGCTTCATCAATTAGTGCATCAGTATCTTCAGGTTCGGCTCGTTCTCTATCAGGGAAAAGGTCTGAAGCAAGATCATTCGCTAGCGAGTCTGATTGAGATTCGGTTTCCTGTGGGGATGATTCGATTCCACTGCTAATTTCTTGTTCCAATTTATTCTCCTAAATTTAAATGCGGGTGACTTCTACGTCTGAGTTTTCAATCTCAGTTGCTAACTGCTCTCTTTTTGCTGCTGGCATTTCATAAATCGTTTGTTCAACAATTTCATCTACTTTTTTATCCAAAGCGGCATCTTCTTTGGCGTGTCTTGCGGCTTGTTCTGTTGCCATTGAAGGGTCGTATTCAACACAATTACTGGTTTCAAGGTCATACTTACGTGCTTTCCTGCCTTCTATCCATTTCCCTGTGGTTGGGGATTCGTAACCGGGTAGGTCATATAACCTTCCATGCGGTTTATCAGGATTTTTTATCCTTGATACTTTTAAGTCATGTTCAAGTTTATCCAACCATGCTTGTTCAGCTTCAGGTGTTCCAAGGGAATAACCCCATCCATCTAACCATTCATCTTTTTCAGCGCCATATACACTTGTTTGCATTTCATCCTCTTTAGTAGAATTCTTCATAAGCCATCAAAAGTATCTGTTCTTCATCGTCTAACTGTTGTTGCCATAGTTCTAAAAGTTTACTTACTCTGTCTGTGTCTTTCTGTAGTGCTTCCCAATTTACAGATTCAACATTAGGAACCTTTGCCTTGCTGTCTGTAAATGGTTTAACTACTTTTGCAAATTCAATTCGTTTCTCTTGAGGTACATCTTTCTTGGTGGCTTCTTCGTAAATATCTTGCGCAGCATTTTCATCCATTGCAACATCAAGAATTTCCTTGATAGTCTTTGGACGAACAAACTTACCATATACCGGATAACCAGAACCACCGTAAGTAACATTATCTTCAGGGACAGTTCCACTTGCGACAACCGTGTCATTTTGGTTTGTGTAATTTACTGTTCCGGTTATATTCCCCGCTGTGCCACTCGCAACAACCGTATCATTTGCATTGGTACTAGCAACCGTACCAACTATTGTTGTAGTGCCACTGGCGGCACTGGTATCATTGGCATTTGTTCTTGCCAGCGTACCAAGGATGGTAGTCGTTCCACTTGCTGCCGATGTATCGTTAGTATTAGTTCTGGCTAATGTACCTAATATCGTAATTGTACCAGCAGCAGCACTTGTATCGTTTGCGTTTGTGTAGGCTACTGTTCCAGTGGAACCACCCGCCGCCACAGCAGGTGCATACAGCACTCTTTGCAGTGGCTGGAATATCTGCCAAGGGTTAGCAGATATGGCCTGTATTTCTGTATCGGATAGCACCCTGTTCCAAACCAGTGCAAGCTCTGTTATCCCTGTTCCGTACTGTGTCGCACCATTTATATCATTACCGGGGCCTCGTCCGATTGCAAACTCCCAAGCTGCTCCGCCGTGGCCAACAGCCCCAAGAGAATTGACTGTGGCAAGTTTAACACCATTCCCCCAGATTGTAGTCGCCTGCCCCGACCCGTCTATTTTAGTTCCTACAGCAACAACTCTGGTATTAACTACAGAGGCCGCGCCTATTGCGTATGACGCCCCATTATTGGACATTACCCCGAAGGAAAGATAACCAAGTGAACTAACTCCAATTGCAGCACCGCCACGCGAACCCAAACAGCTAAATGCAACCAATGGAGAGAGTGACCCAGTGCCAACCGCTGTTGGTGTTGCCACCATTAAAATGGTTTCACTATCTGCCCATGCTAGAGTTGGGGGAATTCGTGAGATATAAGAGCTAGACCCGTTTGTTACTATTCCACCGCCCTGTTTTGTTGGACCGCTTGTTGGCGACAGTCTCTCGCCTGTCTTTAAATCAACATATCCAGCAGCAGGGTTTAGAACTGCAATAATCCCCCTACAAATAGGATTACTCCAATCAAGCCCCGTAGGAACTTGCGGCTGTCTAGTCCATGGCTTTTTAATTATTACGCTCATGGCTTAGGTATTTGTGTAGGTTATCCCGCTGTACTGGAACTTGCCAGACATTGCCGCCGCCAGTGCACCAGCATGATTATGAGCAAAGAACAGCCCCCAGAACTTAGGCATTACTCCACCAAACAGAGACGCTACTGTGAAGGGCTGGATGTAGTAAACAAGTCCAGCAGTAGCTACCGTAACAGCAGCGCTGCCTGCGAATCTCAAACTGTTTAGCACAGATACATGAGCTAGTGTCTCCGCGCTGTCTACACCATCCAACACATCAATCGGAGTAGTAGCAAGAGAAATATCTGAACCCCAGCAGTACAGGTTCATCACCTGTCCTATAACTGGAGCAGTGACGGCGTGACCTGTGATACCTTTCACATCCACCAGAACATCCACAAACTTGTTAGTGGTGTTGTCTACCTCATTACTTTCACGTCCAGCCACGAAAGTTGCTGAAGTACCTAGTGAGGATAGGTCAAACGTGATCGCTGTGTTTGCGCCGTATGTTGTGGTTAGGATTGTCGCCATGATTAAGCCCTCGCTGCTTCGATGTCCTGCGGTGAAACGTTACCCTCAAATCCGAGTAGATTAGAGGTAGTGGAACCGGTTGCCGCGCTTCCAGTTGAAAGTAGCTTTTCAAGCCTCGTGGAAGTACGAATACAAGCCGCCAAGGTAGTTGCACCGCTTGCACCGCCTGCTGCTGTTAATGCTCCACCTACCCCGGAAGGAAGTTGAATTACAGCATCCCTCAACCCCGCACGGATGTTTGCTTTGCTGGTATCAATCGTATCTTTACCCACAGTCATGTTTTGCAAATTCATCTGCTTGACATTGATAGCCATTGCACGGGCTGTGTAGATACCAGTAGCCTCTGGTGCATCCGTAGGTGTGTACTTTGTCCAGTCAATCGTGTCGAAAATATCCTTGGTAGGTGTATTTGTTTTCCATACGCTGAAGGCTGGAACTGCTGGGAGATTGTACAAAGCTGCAATCCCATAAGCCCCATCCGAGTTGGCAGGGAAAATGTTTAAATCCGCATTGGCTGCAATGTCGGCTTTTATTGTTGCGTTTTGTGCTGGTGTGAGTGACATGTTAAGCGTTCCCTTCGGTTATCACAAAACTTGTCACACTGACAGGTTGTGTGGCTACGATAGAAAGAGTCGTAAGGTTCAAGTCACTTCCCGATGTACCTACGTTTCCATCCAATACATGAGTTGTGCCGTCTGCTTTTACAATACGGAACCAACTGGCTGTACCAGTAGCGTTCGCACTTGAATCCTGAGTGATCGCCCCAAGGGTCAAAACACCGCTTGCAGCGCCAGCCGCAAAGGGAGTGCCACAAGTCAATTCGGCAAGCAATGTAGTTGCTGCACCACCTGTTGCTGGTCGCGTACCATCATAAATTCTAAGAAGTGCTGCATTGCCTGCGCTGGTTGTAATTGCGTCTAACATTGAATTTCGGGTTGCTACTAAATAAGCTAGTGCCATTTCTATACTCCTTTTGATTGTTTAGGAACAAGTCTTACTATTTGTCCCATTTTGTTACGTTCTACATCTACGATAGGTTTGTTGTTCAACTTGTCGATAATTTCAGTCATCATCTTTTTGATTTCTTCATTCTCAGTTGGGGCTTCGACTTCTTCTCCCATGTCGTTCATTATCATTTTCTTTTCTTCTGTAGCGCTCTTACTTGCTTCGGTCATTTCGCACATCTTTTCTTTAGAAGCACAGTCCATTGTGTTTTTCTGTAAAGCGGCTTCTGCGTTAATTTGAGCGACCTTGATAGCGGTATCCCTCTGAATATCAGCTTTCATCTGCTCAATACCTCGTTGCATTTGCAGTTTAGCGTTTTCAGATTCAGACTTGGCTTGTAGAATAGCCATTTCAGATTCCTTCTTTGCTTGGATAGTCGCTTGAGCGATTTGATTATCGGCTTGGAGTTGCATCATCTGAGCCTGATTTTCAGATTGGAGTCTTTGCTGTTCCATCTGAGCATCTTGTTGCATTTTCTGCATTTCCATCTGACCATCAGCTTGAGCTTGTTGCATTTCAGCTTTCAGCTTGTCGGCTTCAGGATTTCCTTTATCGGCAGGCGGTTTCATGTTCTGGAATTGTTCTTCGACTTCTGTTCCAAAACGATACTTTCTTACGACTGCCAAAAGGATAGACTGAGCCGCCTCAAAAGGCATCGCTCCTTTTTCTACCATCGGAGTAAGTCCTGCCATTAATTGACCCATGGCATTCATAAAATCAGCTACGTTCTTTTGATCTTCGGTCGCTTCTATGTCAATCGTTGAATTGGTCTCAATGTCTATCCGGTAGCTTCTTTGTAAATCGTCTTTCAAAACCCCAATGATTTCTTCCCACGAAGGCATTTGTGCTGCTTGAACGATTTGTGGGTCGGGTTCCTGGGGAAGTTGTTGGGGTTGCCCGGGCATTTGCTGTGCTTGCATCTGCATAGCCTGCATGACTTGTTGTGCTTGTTGTTTCTGTTGAGCCGTAGGGAAAGGAAGTCCGGTAGCTTTCGCCCAAGTTTCCTCACTCATTTTGGAAGCAGCGACTTCCAGCATGATTCTCATTATGTCACGGGCGTATCGTTGAACTTCACCTTGAAGGCGTTTAAGCCTTAAAGTACCCCAAGATTCTTTAATCTTTTGCGCTCCCAAAGTCTCGGAAGCAGCCGATTGACCACGAATAATGTCTGAGATTCCGGTGATTTCGTAAATCGTACGTTTACACGCATCCCTTGCAGCGATTAACTGTTGGTAAACAAGAACCAATTGTTCGTTGGGCATAAACCAAATTGCTTTAGCCAACCCACCGTCCAACAATGACGAACCTTTGTCTGTTGGAGTAAGAATATTCTCGGCATTCTCCAGAACCCTGCCTATATCTTCTCCCAGAGCGCCATCATAAAGACCGCGAGCTTTAATTGCTTTTACGACTTCATTAATTCTAAGGGTAATCGTATTGAGTTCTTTTGCCTGATTCTCATATATGGTGTACATTGCTGTCGGCATCATGTCATTCGATTTCTGAATGAACTGAATCGGTTTAGGACAATTGAAGAATCCTGTAATCCCTAGATGGTCGTCATCTACTTTGAGATACCCATCGTTGTAGGCAGGGGAGATATAACGAATCTTCTTATCGCCTACTTTATCCCATATTTGATAAATTACTGCGGTTTTACGAGAGCCTTTATTCTCTTCTGATTTATTGCGGCGATTTTCTTCATCTTCATCTTCTTCGCCTTCAGTAAAGGTTATTTTAGCCGAAACTTCTTCACCAAAGAGTCGCTCACATTCTTCTTCATCCAGATAATCTTCGTAGGCTATCCAAGGAACTTTAGACCATTTCTTTGAATAACCAATGATAACTTTATCCCACCCGCGTGAATCAGTACAAACTTGCTCCCATTTAACTACGGGGGTTACTTCAGTATCTTCTTCGGAAGAAGGAACATTTACAATGTCAGCATCGTATTTAACCGAAGTCATGCCACGACCGGGCAAAAGCGCATCCAGCGTAGCGTTATTCATGGAGTCACTAAATGTTTCGTATCCTTCTACATTGGTATCCAGAAGGTATTTCAACATACGTTCAGCGGCTTTACTCGCTGCATGACCTAAGGGGTCTTTGTCATCAAAGCGTCTTTTGACTACAGGGCGGGGTGTTTGAGAATAAATCGCAGGTAAAAGAGTCTCTACGTTAGAAAATAGGATATTAAAGGGTATTTGGTCTGATTTTTTACCAGAATAAATATCAATAATCTCCTGACCATCCTTTCGGTAGTCTTTTTCCCGCTTTTTGGCAGTAGAAATCTCTGTCATCCAGTGTTTAACTTCCTCACTGGGTTCTTTTGCTGCTTCCACTGCCATTTTCTTAGCCATTAGGTGAAATCGCCTATAGCAATTAGATTAACACCGGCTCCTGTCGTGATATTCCATGCCCCGATTGCAGATACAATTCCTTGCTCTCCAAAATCAATCGTGTAAACGCCTATAGTGGTAGCTGCGGGGACAAGAGAGACGGAAGTCGTACTGTCCAAAAGGGCGACTGTAGAAGTGGCTGCGGTAGTGACTGTAATAATTAGTTTTTTGATTCTGTCGCCAATTGCGCCGGTAGCGCCGAGAACTTGGGCTGTTTGAGATGCTGCGACTGTTTCATACTTATAACTTGAAATTGTTGCCATAAAACCTCCTGAGCAAAGCTCATTATTTAATTGGATTCCGTTGAAATCTCAACCAATACTGCATTTAAAACCTAATTATGTCAAATTGCAAGTTAAAGCGAGTGTTTACTACCAGATTGCCGCATTTTCTTGAAATGTTCCCTTTTTAGCTCACCGAAGTTAATCGAAGTGACGTTCCCAGCAAAGAGTTTCTGTTCTGGACTCATTTCATGGCTTTGAGCTTTGGATTTC
>Ga0315281_10000924_pt1 | contig 42256 bp, 36 predicted proteins | sample YL17G07_0_MG_FD_204540 | JGI IMG/M metagenome (GOLD analysis project Ga0315281, IMG submission 204540) | Sediment microbial communities from Yellowstone Lake, YNP, Wyoming, USA - YL17G07_0 | ecosystem: Environmental > Aquatic > Freshwater > Lake > Sediment | place: USA: Wyoming | collected...
CGACAAAAAAACCGCTCGCGCTTTGAACCAACCACTGACCGACCCACCCACCTGACAACTACCTTGCGTCCATGCCAAAACGCGTAACATTCGAGACCGCTCACGGCACGATCGTCGCCGACCTTTTTGAGAAGGAGGCACCGGGAACGGTGGCCAATTTCGAGAAGCTCGCGAACTCCAAGTTCTACGACGGGACGCGCTTCCATCGCGTCATCGATGACTTCGTCGTGCAAGGCGGCGATCCGCTGTCGCGCGATCTGCCGCCGGGAGACCGAAAAGTCGGCACTGGTGGTCCGGGCTGGACAATCAAGTGCGAGACCAAGGGCGGTCTCCAGCAGCACAAGGTTGGTGCGCTGTCCATGGCGCACGCCGGGAAGGACACCGGCGGCAGCCAGTTTTTCATGGTGCTGAGCGAGGCGAATTCGAAACACCTCAACGGCGTCCATACCGTGTTCGGGCAGATTTCCAGCGGCCTCGACGCGATGAAGAAGATCAAGAAAGACGATGTGATGAAAACCGTCCGCGTCACCTGACCTTTCCCCTTCGACCTCACACACCATGCACGATTCGCACTCGTCGTCCGACATGATGGCCGGCTTCAGGGGGCTCACGTTGGGCGTCATCGCGTTGTTGATCATCGTCGTCACGATCGTCAAGCTGACGAATGCCATGTATGCCGGCGAAAAACCTGCCGCCGCCGAAGTGGCGCACTAGAAGCCAACCCTTTTCACTCAACGCGCCCCTGATGGGGCGCGTGTCGTATCTGGAAGCCGACGAGCTGACTTGGCGGCTGCTGATTGGAGCAGCCGCCATTCACATCTGGCCGGCTACCCCTTTTTGCGGCTTATTCCAGCATGCTCCCCACCCGCGCCAACGCACTTTCGATCGTCCACGAATTCACCCTAAGCGACTCGCTTCGGAAGCACATGCTGTCTGTCGAGGCGGCGATGCGCGCGTACGCGTTGAAGTTCGACGAAGATCCCGACCGGTGGGGGTTGGCCGGCCTCATTCACGATTTCGACTACGAGCGCTATCCGAACGCCGCCCACTCGGCGACTGAGGAGCACCCGGCATGGGGGGTTCGTCATCTCCGGGCGCTGGGATGGCCGGAGGACATACTCCAGGCGATCCTCGGGCACGCCCAGTACAGCGGCGTGGCGCGGGAGTCTCGCATGGCCAAGACCTTGTTCGCGGTCGACGAGCTCACGGGCCTCGTCACCGCGACCGCGCTCGTCCGACCATCGAAAAGCGTCCTCGAGGTCGAGGCACGGTCTGTCAGAAAGAAGATGAAAGACAAGGCCTTCGCCCGCGGCGTGAGCCGAGAGGACGTCGTTGACGGTGCGCTCGCCCTTGGCGTCGATCTCGACGAGCACATTCAGTTCGTCGTCGTGGCGATGCAGGCGGTGGCGGCGGCATTGGGCCTGGCGGGAGGCCCGCCGTCGGAGCAGGGTCTGCCCGCTCCATGATCGTCAACGATTTGCCCCTTTGGGCCGTTAGAACCACTGGAGTCCGGCACCGTCAATGGGGCCGCGGCGACCGCCTTTTGCCGTGACTTGAGTGTCCGACCGGAACGCGTCAAGTAGGGCCGAAGAACGGTCGCTCGTCATTGCCGCGCAGGCTGGCAATGGGGAGGCGTTTGCATCGCTGGTGCGGTTGCACCAGCGGCGAGCGTATGCGGTCTGCCGCGCCATCGTGCTCACGCACGAAGACGCGGAGGATGCAGTCCAGGATGGGTTTCTTCACGCCTACAAAGCGTTGGGGAGGTTCCTCCCGGATCAGCCTTTTGGCGCTTGGCTCTTTCGGATCATGGCCAATGCCTCGCTCGATCTCGTGCGGCGGCGAAAGGTGCGTGATGCGGACGAGCTGCCGGAAACCATTGCGATGCCGTTTCGAGATCCTGGCGAGGCGGATGAGCTCCGAACGCGCCTTAAGCAGGCGTTGGCGAAGCTCGGCGAGCGGCAGCGGGCCGTCATCGTGTTGCACGACATCGAGGGGTTCACCCACGGTGAGATTGGGTCAATGCTGGAGATCCCGGAGGGTACTGCCCGCTCGGATCTGCATCACGCCAGAGCAGCGCTTCGAAAACTGTTGCAGGACTTCAGACCGCCAACCGACGATGAGTGACCTGAACTTGTTTGGAGACGACGAGACAACGCGCGGAATGCGCGGGCTCTATGCCGCGCCCTCCGGTCAGGCATACTGGAACGAACTCGAGTCGAGGATCATGGCCCGCGTCGCCGAGGTCGAGCTTGGCTGGTGGACGGAGTTCGATCGTTGGCTCAAGCCGGCGCTCTTCACCGCCGCCGCGCTCGTGATCATGGCTGGCGTGGCAATGTTCCGGACCGGTCAGTCGCGCAACAACGCCGATCTCGAGGACCTGTTCGCGCCGACGTCTGTGGCTGGCGCCCCGGTCGAGGCGACCGCCCGTCCGACGCTTCAAGGGCCGCGCGACGCTGCCCTTCGCTTCATTCTGTCACGCTAGGAGATTCCAATGCAGCGGTCCAAACAACAGGCGGTCATGTTTCTGCTCGGCGCCGTTCTGGTTGGCGGGGTACTCGGGTTTTCGGCAGATCGCGTGATCACCGTCAACAAGGGTCCGCGATCCTGGGCTCAGCGCACAAGCTTGTACGATGAGCTCGGAATCACGACCGACCAGCGTTCCCGGATCGACTCCCTCCTCGATGAGTCCAGTTGCCGCATCGCTGATCTTTGGAAGCCGATCAAACCGGCGATGGATTCGCTGATGGCACAACAGCGGCAGGATTGGCTTGCCCAGCTCACTCCAGCGCAGCGGACCAAGTTGGCCGCACGTGAGGCTCGCTTCAAAGTTCAGCGCGACTCAGTGGAAAGAGTTCGGGCGTCAGCGCGGGGCACGAATGAGCACGGCACGCGGAGCGACCGACCACGACGGTGCGGTGGCAGCCCTCGACCGGGAATGGGTGGCCCGGGACCGAACCGTGGACCCGGCGGGCCGTTTTTCCGCTAGTAACACCGCAGCAGACAGCAGACAGTCCACTGTAGTTCACCGCTACGATCATTCAGGCACGCTCGTGCGTGCCGCATCTTTGGTTCTTTTGGAGTTGCCATGAAGCTCGCGCTTTTCTTACTCGTTGTCGTATCGACAATTCTGACTGCCCAACAGCCGAGCGACGCCGGATTCAAGCCGATCTCGTTGCAAGAAGCCGTCGCGCTTGCTCAGGCAAACGCGCCGGCGGCGGTCGCGGCACGCGGTGCTATTCGGAACGCTGAAGGTACGGTCAGCACGACCTACAACCAGTTCTTCCCAACGCTGACCGGGTCGCTCGGCCATTCGCAGGGCGCTGGCCAGCGACTCGACCCGACGACGGGCAAACTCGTCGCCACCGTATCGCAGCCGCAATATTCGACGAGCCTGAACACCAGCGTGACGCTGTTTGATGGCGGAAAGCGGCTCAACGATCTCAAGGCGCGCAAGGCGGATCTGTCCTCGACAGAAGTCTCCGAAGCCGCGGTCAAGTTCAACCAGGCGCTGCTGGTGAAGCAGCAATATTTCGCGATTCTCGCGGCGCGCGAGGCCGAGGCTGCCGCGCGCATTGCGCTCGATCTCGCGAACCAGCAAATGTCGGCGGCGACGGCGCGAGTTCGCGCGGGAGCCGCAATCATTTCTGATTCGCTGCGCTCGTTCGTCGCCGTCGGGAACTCGCGGCTCGCCCTGCTCACTGCGCAGAGCGGCGTCCGGAACTCTAGCCTGGCGTTGACGCGGCTCGTCGAATCGTCAACGCTCGTTACGGCGGCACCCTCCGACACGGCGACGTTTGTCATCTCACCGGTGGACAGTGCGACGATCGTAAATCTCGCGCTCAATGGCCCGACGGTGCGTCAGGCGCAGGCTGCCCTCGCAGCGTCGAATGCAAGCGTGAAATCCGCGCGCGCGGCGTACTATCCAACGCTGTCGGCAAGCCTGAGATATGGCGGTAGCGGCTACGACAAGTTTTACGGACTTGGCACGCCGGTAATGCCGTACAGCAATAGCCTGAGCGTCAGCGCGTCCTACAGTATCTGGGACGGCCGCAACCGTGCCGAAGCCATGAGTCGCGCCCAGGTGACGGTCGCGAACAACGAGGCGTCGGTTCGCGATGCAAGATTGCTCGCGCAGCAAAACATCTTGCTCCAGCTCTCCAGCCTTCAGAATTCCGAACAGCGGGTGAACATCCAGCAGCTGTCCGTCCAGGCAGCCCAGGAGGACCTACGTGTTCAGCAGCAGCGCTATACGCTCGGAAGCTCGACACTGCTCGAGGTGACGACGTCGCAGAACGCTCTCAACTCGGCTCGAGCGGCACTCATTCAGGCGCGGCTGGACTATCGGCTGGCTCGGGCTCAAATCGAGTCGATCATCGGCCGCGACCTCCAGTAGGTAACCTCGCTCGACAGCACTATCGACGGATTGGTCGTATTCTTTATGAAGTACCGCCGGCCACGTTCGAACCCAGTGGCCGATTCCAGGAGACTCTTTGTGAAACGAATTCTTTTAGCGGCCGTGGTTGTCGCCTCGGCCGCCTGCTCCGGCAAGAAAGACAAGGCGCCCGCCGTTCAGGTAGCGTTCATTCAGCGCCGCGATATCATCATCGACGCGCAGGCGTCGGGTGTCATCGAACCGATCAACGTCGTCGAAGTGAAGTCGAAGGCGTCTGGCCTGATCATCAAGATGCCCGTCGAAACCGGGACGCTGGTCAAGCCGGGCGACCTGCTCGTTCAGATCGACACACGCGACGTCAAGAACCAGCTCGACCAGGCGAAGGCCGACGAGAGCGCGTCGCAGGCGAAATACGACGTGTCGAAAGCACAGTCCAAGCGGTCCGACGACATGTTTGCCGCAAAGGTGATCACGGCGCAGGAGCACGAGACCTCGCAGCTCGAACTGAGCAGCGCCAACGCCTCGCTGATTCGCGCCAAAGCAAACGTCGATCTCGCGCAGCAGCGCCTTGAGGATGCGCGGGTCACCGCGTCGATCGGCGGCACCGTGATCGACAAGACCGTCGCACCGGGCGTTGTCATCGCGTCGGCGACGGGAAGTGTCGGCGGCGGAACGACGTTGCTCAAGATGGCTGACCTCAGTCACGTGCGAGTTCGCGCCCTCTTCAATGAAAGTGATATCGGGCAGGTTCGCGGCGGACAGACGGCGACCGTCAGCGTCGATGCCTATCAGGATCGGAAGTTCATCGGCATCGTCGAAAAGATCGAGCCGCAGGCCGTCGTGCAGCAGAACGTCACGATGTTCCCCGTACTCGTCACGCTCGACAATCGCGAGAACCTCCTCAAGCCGGGAATGAACGGCGAAGTCTCGGTGCTCATCAACGAGCTTCCTGACGTCGTCGCAGTTCCAAACGACGCTGTGCGCACCGTACGCGAGGCGTCGGCGATCGCGGTCATGCTGAGCATCGATCCGGATTCCGTGAACGCCGAGATCAAGACGCAGCAGGGGAATCGTGGAGGAGGTAGCGGCGGCAGTGGTGGTGGCCGCGGCGCGACAAAAGGCGGCACATCCCCAGGGGAGGTGACGCTCGATCCGGTTGCGACAGCGAAGCAACAGGGGAACGGGGGCCAGCCGGGAAGCGGATACTCGGGACGCGTGCAGGTTTCGCCCGAAGAGTGCGCGACCATCAATGCGACGATTGACAAGCACCCCAAGGAAAAAGCAGCGCTCGATGACTTGAGAGCGAAGATGTCGGCGGCTCGTGGGTCTGGTGGGGACACGGGTCCCTTCCGCACCCAGATGACGGACGTCTACAAGGCGATCGGCGTCGATGGCCAGAAGGCAGGCTCGTGCCGCGGCGGACGAAGCGGCGCAACCGGCGGATTCGGCGGTGCTCCCGGGGGTGGTTCAATGGGGAACAGTTCCATGGGGAGTGGTGCATCAGGGACGACTGGCGGGAGCGGCCGTGGACGCGGGGGACAGAGCGGCTCGGATTCTCGGACCGAGACAACACAGGGTCAGCTTCAACCGTCGGGCGAGATGCCGGCGCAGCAAACGCGTCGCAAAAGCGGACTCGTGTTTGTTGCGACGGATACGACGAACAGGAAGTTTGCGCCGCGTGTCATTCAGCTTGGACCGGGCAACTTCGACTACACCCAGGTTCTCAGTGGTTTGAACGAGGGCGACAAGGTCGTGCTCGTGAGCGCGCTGATGCTGCAGGCGCAGCGTCAGGCCGCGAATGATCGCACCAAAGCCGCGATGGGCGTTCCGGGCCTGAATCCCGGCGCAGGAGCTGGTGGAGCCGGCGGGCGTGGTCCCGGCGGTGGTGGCCAGCCTGGTGGCGGTGGCGGTGGTGGCGGGGCGCCCGCCGGCCGTGGCGGCCGGGGCGGCTGAGGACCCAGCATGCTGATCGGAGAAATCATCGTCGTGGCGCTCGGGGCGCTGCGCGCGAACATACTGCGATCGCTGCTCACGATGCTCGGCATCGTGATTGGCGTGGCGTCGGTTATCGCCATGGTTGCGATCGGAACCGGCGCGCAGGCCGCGGTGAAGGATCGCATCAACGCGCTGGGGACCACGCTGCTGACGGTCAATCCGGGCCAGCAACGAATGGGCGGCGTGTCGGTTGGCGGGGTGAACGCGAAGTTGACGCTCGACGACGCAAAGGCGCTCGAGGACAGCGGCGGATTTCTGCTGGCCGCGGTTCAGCCCGAGATCGGTGGCAATCAGCAGGTCACCTATGGGAACAAGAACGCGAGCACATCGATTGTCGGCACGACGGCGAACTACCTTGACGTTCGAAAGTACACGCTGTCCTCCGGTCGGATGTTTACGCCGGCGGAAGACCTTGCCCGGGCCCGCATCGCCGTGGTCGGTCCCGCCGTAGCAACGAACATGGGGCTCGCAAGTCCGGAGGCACTGGTCGGCGAAAAAGTTCGGATCAAGGGAATGATGTTCGATGTCGTCGGGGTGCTGGCGTCCAAGGGTCAGGCGTCACAGTTCGGTAATCCCGACGATCAGATCCTGATCCCGATCAAGACCGCGCGCTTTCGCGTGATGGGCAACGACCGGCTTCGCTCGATCAGCGTCATCTCACCCGCGGAAGATTCGATCCCGCCGACGATGGCACAGATTCAGCGCATCCTGCGTCACGAGCACCGGATCAAACAGGGCGCGGCTGACGACTTCCAGATTCGCAGCCAGGCGGACTTCCTCAACACGCTTGGCGAAACGACCGCCGTGTTCACCTATCTCCTGGCCGGCATCGCCGCCGTGAGCCTTCTCGTCGGCGGAATCGGTATCATGAACATCATGCTCGTTTCCGTCACAGAGCGGACCCGCGAAATCGGGATTCGAAAAGCGCTTGGCGCGACACGGTGGAACATCCTTGGGCAGTTCCTGATCGAAGCGATCGTGCTCTGCTGCCTCGGTGGTATCGTCGGCATTGTCGTTGGCGCCCTCCTCGCCTTGTTGATAAGCAGAGTGGCCGGGTTTTCGACGGAGATTTCGGCGAGCGTGGTTGCCGCCGCGTTCGCGTTCTCCGCGCTGGTCGGCGTTTTGTTCGGCGTCTGGCCTGCGCGCAGTGCCGCGGTGCTCGACCCGATTGTCGCACTGCGCTACGAATAGGACGAACTCTCAAAACGAAAAGGGCCGCGCAGTCGCGCGGCCCTTTTCCTATTGGGGGCTCCCTCAAGAACTGGTCTCCGGTTGACAACGATATATCTTAGACCTATCTTAATAGGCGTAAAACATATCTCCGCTATATCGCGGACAGGAGGCTCAAGTGAGGATTGGATTCATTGATTGTCGGGACGGCGCGCACGGCGGTTGCAACCCACGCCGGGCACGGTGGGGAGGGCCAGGCGGCTGGGGCTTCGAGAATTTTGGTGACCTTTGGGGTGCCGCAGCTCGGGGTGGTCCGCGACGCCCCCGCCCCGGTGGGCGGATGTTCGAGCAGGGCGACCTCAAGCTCGTGATCCTCAGGTTGCTCGAGGAAAAGCCACGGCACGGCTACGAGATCATCAAGGAGCTCGAGGGCCGTTTTGGGGGTGCCTACTCTCCGAGCCCGGGCACGGTCTACCCGACGCTCACGCTGCTCGAAGACATGGGCTTTGCGCGCGTCGTTCCCGAGGATGGCGGCAAGAAAATCTACGAGATCACTGACGAAGGGAAGAAGCACCTCGCCGAGCACAGCTCGACGGTGAACGACATCTTCGAGCGAATCTCCCGGTTCGTCGAAGGGTTTGTTGACGCGCCGATGCGGGATGTAAATCAGTCGTTCAAGAACGTCGCCAGAGCCACGTACTCGACCGCCACGGGGCAGATCGGTGACAAGGATCTGCTCGCGAAAATCAAGGAAGTGCTCGACCGGGCGTCTGCCGAAATCGACCAACTGGGGAAGAAGGTGCCCTAGCGGCCCACGCAGTGGTTGGGAGGCCCCGGCTTCGCTCGGGGCAACCCACGCTTCAGCTGGTTCGGTTGGACGGCGCCAGCTGGCACCATAGATTCCGCGCGGGTCGCAGAATGTGTCTGCGACCCGTTTTTTCTTGCGACCGGCGCGCGACGCCGAGACGCAACCGGAGTCCAGGCGGGTTCATCCCGCAGCGCCCTACATGCCGCAAGACAACGACCCGTCGAACGGGTCAATCCCGACCGCCGACTCGACCCCGCCCGCGAGGTCAACCGGTAACGTGCGGCCGTCGGAGGTGAGCGGCTTTCTGCACCAGGTCACTGCTCCGCGGGTCCACGTCGAGTCGAATCCGACCAGAAAACGACTGGCGATTCTTTCACTTGGCGCCCTCGGGGTGGTTTACGGCGATATCGGCACGAGCCCGCTCTACGCGATGCAGACCGCGTTCATGGGAGCGCACGGCTTCGCGCCGACTCCGGTCGCGGTCTACGGTGTGTTGTCGATGATGGTCTGGGCGCTCGTGATCGTCGTCGCCGTGAAATACATCTCGTTCATCATTCGCGCCGACAATCGGGGTGAGGGTGGAGTACTCGCGCTGCTCGCGTTGCTCCTGCAGACCGAACGGGGGACCGCTGGCAAGAAACGTCGCTGGCTGCTCGTGTCGGCGGGCCTCTTCGGGGCCGCGCTCCTATACGGCGACGGGATGATCACACCCGCGATCTCCGTCCTCGGCGCGCTCCAGGGCATCGAGGTACGCTACGCGGGCATTCCGCACTGGTCGATCGTCGGTGCCGCAGCGGCGATCCTCATTGGCCTTTTTTCCGTACAGCGATTCGGAACGGCGAAGGTCGGGACGGCGTTCGGCCCGATCATGGGCGTCTGGTTCGCAACGATCGGCGTCCTCGGACTCCGTGAGGTCCTCCTCGAGCCACGTATTCTCGCCGCAATCAATCCAAATTATGCGGTCCTGTTCTTCCGCGAGCACGGAATGGCCGGCTTCGTCATTCTTGGCGCGGTCGTCCTCGTCATCACCGGCGGAGAAGCGCTGTACGCGGACATGGGGCATTTTGGAAAGCGGCCGATCCGGCTCGCCTGGTTCGCAATCGTGATGCCGGCGCTGTTGCTGAACTACTTCGGCCAGGGAGCGTTGATCCTCCGCGATCCGTCGGCGGCCGACAATCCGTTCTACAAACTGGCGCCCGCAGGCTTTCAGGTTCCGTTGATCATCATCGCGACGGCGGCGGCGGTCATAGCATCGCAGGCCCTCATTTCCGGCGCCTTCTCGCTCACGCAGCAGAGCATCCAGCTCGGCTATTCGCCGCGGATGACGATCGTCCACACCTCGCACCACCAGGCCGGTCAGATCTACATCCCCGAAGTCAGCATGATGCTCGCCCTCGGGACGCTGCTTCTTGTGGTCGGCTTTCAGGATGCGGACAAGCTCGCGTCGGCGTACGGCATCGCGGTCACCGGAACGATGGGCGTTACCTCGATTCTGTTCCACGTCGTAGCGACAAAGCGGTGGAATTGGCCGCCGGTGCCGACCGCATTGCTCACCGCGGGCTTTCTCACCGTAGACGCGGCTTTCTTCTTCTCGAACGTGTTCAAGATTCGCGACGGCGGCTGGGTGCCGATCGCCATCGCCATCAGCATCTACACGCTGATGAGCACGTGGAAGCGCGGGCGGATGATGCTGACGCACATTCTCAACTCCGGGTCGCTGCCGCTGGGTCTGTTTCTTCAGGACGTCGCGAAGAGCAAACCGCCGCGCGTCCCGGGAACCGCCGTCTTCATGACGTCCACGCCCGACGGTGTGCCTGTCGTGCTGCTACATCACCTCAAGCACAACAAGGTGCTGCACGAGCAGGTGATCCTGATGTCCGTGACGACCGAGGACGTCCCCGAGATTCCCGAGCACGAACGGCTTCGGGTCGAGAAACTCGACAACGGTTTCTGGAGAATCATCGCTTCGTACGGGTTCATGGAGACCCCGAACGTTCCCGATCTGCTCAGGGAAGCAAAGCGCGAGAATCTCCGCGCCAAGTCGATGGATACGACGTTCTACCTCGGTCGCGAGCGGATCATCGTGGCCGGCTCAGGCCCGCAGAAGGCGGGTGCGCGCCGCGCTGCGCCGGACGCGGGCCTCCCACGGATGGCGCGGTGGCGGAAAGGAATCTTCGTTGTCATGTCGCGGAACGCCCGGTCGGCGACAGAGTTCTTCGGAATTCCGCCCAACCGCGTGGTCGAGATGGGAGCACAGGTAGAGCTTTGAGCGCCGGATAAGCGAAACGGCGCCCGTCCCGCGGCGCCGTTCGCACTTCCCCGCCCCCCCCGGAGCGGCCCACCAATCAGTTAGACACCGACTACATCGAAATCGTTGTACTGGTCTTACGCGGCTGCAGCGTCGTCGGTTTCACCTTGGCCGCTGGCGTAGCCATCGGTGCGTCGTCGTCGAACCAGCGAACGGACCCGCCGCCATTCAAGCTTCGGCCCAGGTTGTCGAGCATGCGGCCCATGTCCTCGATCCGTTCGCCGGAGACAGCCTGAGCCCGTTCGAGCGCCCGGCGAACTGTGGTGCCGATGATCTCTCCGTCGAGATCCATGCCGTCGGGCGGGTTCCTGCGCCGAATGATGACGTCTGGCATCGCGCCCGGGCTGGTGATCATCATGTTGTGCAAATTATTGGGTAGCGATGAGGCGGCGACGGTCGTGACCTTCACCACCCGGGTCTGCCCGTTCGCGTACACACGCAGATCGACGACGTCGCCCGACTTCACCTTCGCCATCTCGCGCTCGAGCCGGTTGACGCGCGCTCGCGAAACGATACCGTCGCCAGCGTCTTCGCGGCCGACGCGCAGATCGACACCGTTGATCGCGGCAATACGCTGACCTTCCTCGATTCCCGCCTTGGCGGCTGGGCCGACGTCGATGACCGACATCACGAACACGCCGAGCGTATCGCGCTTGCTTCCCGAGGAGCCAATGCCTACGCCGAGCGTCGGATGGTCATCGCCTGCGCGCACCGCGTACCTCGCCGTCGAGTACAGCGAGTCCGGATCCACGGTCTTTACCTTGATGGTGCGAAGCTGGCCGCCGCCATAGACGCGGAGGTCCACTTCGTCACCCGGCTTCACTTTGTCGAGCTCCCGAACGAGCCGTCGGCTCATGAGCCCTTGCATATCGTCGTCGCCGATGTCGGAGGCGGCGAGTTTGAGGCTGACCCCGTTAATCGAAGCGATTCGGTTGCCATCTTCGATGCCGGCCTTTTCCGCCGGACTGTTGTGGGTCACCGTGGATACGAGCAAGCCGAGCGTGTCGCGTGGGCTTGTACTGCTCGACGTGGTCACACCGATGACGGCGCGGGGACCCTCCCGCATGGCCATACTGGGCATGAGCGAGCGTGTCATCGTGCCGCCGGCTCTGGGCGTTACGGTCACTTGGCCGCCGGCCGCGGACAGCGCGGCGACCGTGAGGCTTGTAAAGAGTGCTGTGTGGGTTCGCATGGCTCCTCTGCGGGTCGTGGCGAAAGGTCTGGGAATACGACACGACGGTCGCGGAAAAGGTTTCCGCCCCTCCATATTGGTGGTATGCCGACCCCCGATCCGCCCAGCCAGGTAGTCCCCGACCTCGATGCGTTTGCGCATCACTGGCAGGACGAGGCCGACGCGGCATACCTCTACCGGATCCTGTCCGGTGCCGAGCCGGACCCGCATAAGAAGGATCTCTACATGCGGTTAGCCGAGGTCGAGGATCGGCACGTTCAGGTGTGGGAAAACCTGATGCGCCAGCACGGGCGCCAGGCGAAGAAGTTCAGCCCGACCGCCCGAACGCGGCTGCTTGCCCGGCTTGGCCACATCTTCGGCCCTGGCCTCCTGCTGCCGATGCTCCTTCGCGAGGAGGGGCGCGAGGTAAAGGGCTACCTCGATATGCATCGGTTGACGCCGAAGGGAATGGCCGGCGCGACCGAAGCCCTGACCCTGGCCAAGGAATCCGCCGGCCACGCCCAGACCCTGACCACCATGGCCGGGAAGACCGGCGAGCCGTGGCATCGCACCGAGTCCGGCGGGTTCCTGCGAAATGTCGTGTACGGATTCAACGACGGACTAACAGCGAACTTCGGGCTCGTCGCCGGCGTGATCGGCGCGAGCACGATGAGCACGGTCGACCAGCATCACGTCATCGTGGCGGGCGTCGCCGGCCTGATCGCGGATGCGCTGTCGATGGGCTCGAGTGGCTACCTCGCCGCGAAGAGCGAGCTCGAGGTCTACGCCAACGAAATCGCGATGGAGCGCGACGAAGTCGCGCTGATGCCGGAGATCGAGCGGGACGAGCTGGCGATCATCTACGAAACCAAGGGGATGTCACGCGAAGCGGCGCACGCATTGGCGACGCAGGTCATGGCGGACCCGCAGCGGATGCTCGATGAGCAGGTGCAGGAAGAGCTCGGCATCAGCTCCAATCCGACGTCTCCGATGCGTGAGGCCTGGATCACCGGGGTGGCGACGGCTATCGGTGCATTTATTCCGGTGTTCCCGTTCCTGATTATGGACGGCCGGACCGCGATCATCGTGTCGTTCACGATCTCGATGCTCTCGCACTGGCTGGTTGGCGCGGCGCGGTCGGTCTTCACCGGGCGAAGCGTGTTTCGCTCCGGGCTCGACATGTTCGTCGTCGGACTGGGCGTGGCAGCCGTGGGCTACCTCGTTGGAGAGTGGATCGGGCGAGCGCTGTAGAATTGGTTTGGGAACATCAGGACTGCGGACGCAGTTCTGACGCCACGACGAACTCGCTAGACAACGACGTTCAGCAGTCTCCCAGCCACGAAGATGATTTTCTTCGGAGTGCCGGTGACGAACTTTGCGATCGCCGGATCGGCCAGCGCCTCGGCCAGCGCCTCGTCCTGAGTGACGTGGTTTGCCACCTGAATCGTTCCACGGGTCTTGCCGTTCACCTGCACCGCCATCGTGACGGTGTTTTCGGCGGCGAGCGCGGCATCGTACGCAGGCCAGCCGGCGTCGAATACGCTCTCGGTGTGTCCGAGCATCTCCCACAACTCCTCGGCAATGTGCGGCGCGAACGGCGACGCGAGCTGGATCAGCGGCTCGACTTCGGCGCGATGCGCGGTCCGTTCTCCCCTCCGGACAACATTCATGTACTCCATCATCGCCGCGATCGCGGTGTTGTAGGCAAGCGCGGGAATATCGCGCGACACCTTGTGTATCGTCTGATGCAGTTTTCGCATCACCGCGGCATCGGGCAGGCCGTGCGAGGTCACGTCGACGGCCGTCACCCACAAGCGGTTGAGAAAGCTCCGCACGCCGGCGATGCTCTGATCCTGAAAGTCTCCGCCCTCTTCGTAGGGGCCGAGGAACATCAGGTAGGTGCGAAACGTGTCTGCACCCCATCGCTCCACGTACTCGTCGGGAATGATGACGTTGCCGCGACTCTTCGACATCTTGGCGCCGTCACGGACGATCATCCCGTGCGCCCGGAACTTCTTGAACGGCTCGTCAAAATCAATCAGCTTCGCATCGTGGAGCACCATCGTAATGAATCGCGAGTACAACAGGTGCAGCACGGCGTGTTCGTTGCCGCCGATATATGAGTGCACCGGCAGCCACTTTTTGGTGACCCTGTCATCGAAGGCGCGGTCGTCAACCTTGGTGCTCGGGTAGCGAAGGAAATACCACGAGCTGTCGAGGAACGTGTCAGAAACGTCGGTCTCGCGACGGGCGGCCGCACCGCACTGCGGGCACGGAACGCGAAACCACGCTTCGACGCGCGCGAGCGGCGAGACGCCGCTATCGTCTGGCTTGAAGTCCGCAACGTGCGGCAGTTCGACCGGCAGATCCTTTTCCGGAACCGGCACCGTCCCGCACGTGGTGCAATAGATGATCGGGATCGGTGGTCCCCAGTAGCGCTGGCGCGAAATGCACCAGTCGTGGAGTCGATAGTTCACCACCGGGCGCGCATGGCCGAGTTGCTCGAGCTGAGCGATGATCACGCGTTTTGCGTCCGCGATTCCGATCCCGTTGAACTGCCCCGAGTTCGTCAGGTGAACTCCCTCCGTCTCCGAATACGCCGCGATCAGAGGTGATCGGTCACGATGTGCAGGGTCGGACGCCGACGCGATGACACGTACGATCGGCAGCGAGTAGACCGTCGCGAACTCGAAGTCCCTCTCGTCGTGGCCCGGCACGGCCATGATTGCGCCGGTCCCATATTCCATCATCACGTAATCGGCGATCCAGATCGGAATCGGACTGCCCGTAGCCGGATTGATCGCGAACGATCCTGTAAAGACGCCCGTCTTTTCCTTGCTCACCTTTCGCGCAACCAGATCCTGGCGCGACGAGCGCTCCCGGTACGCCGTCATGGCGCTGCGCTGCTCATCGCTCGCCAGCGACTCGGCGAGCGGATGTTCGGGCGCAAGGACCAGATAGGTCGCGCCGAAAATGGTATCGGGCCGCGTGGTGAACACGCGAATATCGACACCTTCGGCGGCAAATTCCGCCGTCATGCCGCTGCTCGCTGTCGCCGCTCCGGCGCTGTCTTGCAGGTCTTGCACCCGGAATGAAATCTCCGCTCCATGCGAAACGCCAATCCAGTTTCGCTGCGCCGCCTTGGTCGACTCCGACCAGTCGAGCCCGCGCGGCAGATCGGGGCCGTTGTCGAAATTGTCGATATTGTCCAGCAGGCGTCCGGCGTAATCAGTGATGCGAAAGAACCACTGCTCGAGAAAGCGTTGCTCGACCTTCGCGCCGCACCGCTCGCATTCGCCGGCGATGACCTGCTCGTTGGCAAGCACCGTCTTGTCATTCGGACACCAGTTGACCGCCGCGGCCTTCTTGTACGCGAGCCCGCGCTTGAACAGCTGGAGAAATATCCACTGCGTCCACTTGTAGTACGACGCATCGGTGGTCGAGAGCGAATAACGCCAGTCGATCATCAGCCCGGACTGCCGCAGCTGCCTGGTGAAGTTCGCGATATTGCGTGGGATCAGCTCAGCCGGGTGCGTCCCCACTTTGAGCGCGAAATTTTCGGAGTGTATGCCGAAGGCGTCAAAGCCCAGCGGCTCGAATACGGTGTGGCCCTGCAGCCGCTGGAATCGCGCGAAGATGTCGTTCCCGGTGAATGCAAACAGATTGCCGACATGCAGGCCCTCTGCCGACGGGTACGGGAACATCATCAGCGCGTAGAACTCGCCCGCTCCGCTCGCCAGGTCAGTGTGGTTGATGCCGCGCTCATCCCAGCGCTGCTGCCATTTGCGCTCGATTGTTGCGGGGTCGTATGTCGGAAGTTCGGCGCGTGACGGGCGCACAGAGTCGGTCATCGTGCCCGCAATTTACACGGCGACGCGCGACTTCCCATGCCGACGAGTCAGCGCGCCTGCAGTCGCTTGATCCAGCCGACGTACTCGTGCGGCTTCCACGTCGTGTCGCCTACGATCGGCGGCAGCGGAGTCTGCGACACCACGGCGCTTGCGCCGACGCGCGCGAATTCGGCAAAGAGGATTGCGCGCTTCGCCGCCGACATCTCCTGGAAGGCACGGACCCGCCATGGCGGAACAACGCCCACGATCTGCAGGCGACCCGTCCGTGCCCAGTACGCCTCGAACGGTGACCCGACGACCGCGACCCGCATGCCCGGGCCGATCCCCGCGGTCCGCATCGCCTCGGCCTGGAGCCAGTTGATGTTCGGCTCTCCGCGGAGCACCTGCAGCGGAGCGACGCTGGTCCGGTACTTGAGCACGGCGACGACGACGACGATCAGCCCGTTCGAGATCAGCAGGCCACGCCGGAGAGCGAGCGAGAACCGCCGCCCCTCGTGGTTTCGGATCGCATGCCGGCTCGCGATCCAGAAGCTGGCAAGGATGAGCACCGACCCGATCATGGTAAACGACCGCAGGTCAGGCGGGAGCAGTACATACGTCGCGATCGCCCCCAGCACTCCCGCGACCGGCATAACCTTTGGCCCCCAGCGCCGAGCCGACCAGGCGATGATCACACCTCCCAATGCCCCATCCACATACGACAGAACGGAGCCGATGTTCGCGGCCGTCATGATGATCATCAACGGAACGCCGATGCCAACCAACATTCGCGCCGGTGTGACCCTGCTCGGCCAGCGAAGCATGAACCAGGCGGCGACGATCAGCGTCACCAGGAACGGCGCGATGTAACGCGTCGTCACCAGCACCAGCGAGTAGGCACCCATTGCCACCAACGCGGGCACGACGACAATCCAGACTCGCTGCCACCAGAAATGTCGTGCCGAACGCGTGGCAGCGGCATAGGCGAACCAAAGTACGAGAAAGACCGGCGACAGAGTCGAAAAGAACAGGCCAACGAGCTTCGAAAATGTCGCTACTTCTTGCGACGCGCTCCAACGAGGCGCGAGACCGGTGTACCAACGGGCAGGGTCGAACCAGACCGGGTTGGTGCCGCGCGCATCGGGCGTTACCGCCGCACCAACCAGGACGGAGTTCGATGCAACCGTCGCCGCCCCGTGCGGCATGACCTTGGCCGACGGGGACTCGACCTCATTGACGAACCACACGTAGGTCAGTCGGCCCGTGTCGCCGACGGAAAAATGGCCCTCGTGGTTGGACAGCACGGCGCACCATGGACCGACAAACACGAGCCAGACGGCAACAGCGGTCACCGTTGGGCGTCGGCCGGATCGGCGCGTTGCCATCCACAGCACAAGCAACACGACCACGGACCAGGGGATGAAAAACGATTTGGCGAGCGACCCCATGGCCAACGCCAAGCCGAGTACGACGGCGTCCCGGCGCGGGGACGACATTTCACCCAGACGCAGCAGAGCGCCGAAGACGAGGAACGCCGAGGTCGACAGGAGCAAATCCGGCGTCGGGAGCGACAGCGGCATCATCATCAACGAGAGCCCGCCGAAGACTGCATACGCCACCAGTCTGCCGCCGGCTGTGGTCAGCTCGAGCCGCCCCCAACGCACCGCGACAACGGTCAAGCCGTTGAGGAAATACTCATAGGCGGCGAGCGATGCGGCAAACAGCAGCCAGTTGAGGGCGTGCAGGATCGCAAACTCCCAGTACGCACCGGGCCCGAAGATCAGGCGCAACACGCCGACGAGAGCCGGATAGAGCGGGCTCCAATACGCGTTGACGATCTGGCCGATGTGCCCGCTGACGACGGCGTCGCTGAGATCGACGTACGAGATGCCGTCGGGCGTGGCGGTGAAGCGGGCGGTCCATGCCTGCAGCCCGGCAAGAATCAGCAGAACGACCCAGATGAAGCGGCGGGCCTTGCCCGGGTCGAGCGGTTCGACGACGAGTCGCGAGCCGTCGCTCGTCGAACCCTGGTCAGGACTGGATTCCATGCCGCTGAGACGAGCGATCGATCACATCGACATCCAACTCATTGGGGAGGCTTGACCATGTTGCCGCTCAGAGGCCCTTTGGGCTGTTCCGAGGCCCTGAACATGTAGGCGCATTTCTCGAACCGCGGCCCCTTCGCGTCGGCGACCGCGAAGTCCGATGCTTCATAGGCACAGGCGCCCGCGTATTCGCCCTTCTTGTTCACTGCGTAGAACTGGAGCTGGAACGTCGGCCGACCGTTCACGAGGAGCCGGCTCTCGGTCATCGCGATGACGCGCTCCATCGTCTTCATCAGAGCGGCTTCCGGCGACATGCCCTGCCGCATGAACTCGACGGCGAGAAACGCCCCACAGACCTTGATGTTCGCTTCGCCGCGACCCGTCGATCCCGCCGCGCCAACGTCGTTGTCGCAATACTGGCCTGCTCCGATAATGGGCGAGTCGCCCACTCGGCCGGGGATCTTCCACGACAGCCCGCTCGTCGTCGTGACCGAACCGATGTCACCAGTCGCCGACACCGCATTCAGGTTGATGGTGCCATAGGTGTGCGCGACCCCAGCCGCATCGTGGTAGACGTGCGCGCCGTCCGGCGCGGGTGCCGGAGGGCGACCATCACGCGGCGGCGGATTCAGCCAGGCGTCTGACGCATTGAGCGTTGCCTTCCACCGCATCCAGTCTTTTCGACTTTGCTCGGTGAGAAGTTCTTCTTCCTTGAATCCCATTTGGAGGGCGAACTTCCTCGCACCCGCTCCGACGAGCATGATGTGATCGGTGTAGTCCATCACTGCTTTCGCGACCAACGACGGCGTAGCGAAGCCCTCGAGCGCGCCAACCGATCCGGCGCGTTTTGTCGGGCCATGCATCACCGACGCATCGAGCTGGACCACGCCGTCCTCGTTTGGTAGTCCCCCGATACCCACGGACTGATCGTTCGGGTCGCGTTCGACGATGTTGACGCCGGCAATTGCAGCGTCGAGCGGATCGAGTCCCCGCTTGAGCATCTCGTACGCAACCTCGATCCCCGTCTTGCCGGCGCCGTTCTTACTGATGAATCCGTTGGCCGACCCAACGACTATGGGCGGCATGGAAGCCGGATACCTGCCGGGCGCCAAGGTCGACCGGTCAACGACGCCGGAGACGAGTGTCGCTGCCGAGGCCAAGTTGGGCAGAGCCAGTCCAGCGGCGGCGGCGGCCGCTCCAGTTCCAATGAAGTCGCGACGGGTGATGGACATGCGAAACCTCCGGGGCAGTTTGGGCGTGGCCAATTCTACGGGCCGCGGGCGGGGCGCGCTATCGGGGCCCGACGCGACTCGTTTAGCTTCACGACTCCATGACCATCTCCTCCTCCGATCGCGATAGGCTGAGAGAATCCCGCTTTCTCCAGGGGGTGCCCGAAACCGCGCTCCACCACCTTGCGCGGATCGTCGAGACACGTGAATTCGCCGCCGACGAGCTGCTGTTCGACGAGGGAACGTCGCGCGACTTCATGGCGATCATCATCAACGGTGCGGTCGCGGTCGAGAAGCGGCACGACGCGCGTACGGTTCGTCTCGTCACGCTTGACGTCGGCGAAGCCGTTGGCGAAGGCCTCGTGCTCGACGATTCCCCGCACGGTACGAGCGCGCGGGCGATCGTGAAAACGACCGCGTTCGTCCTCACGGCGGAGCAGATGAAGGGGCTGATCCGCGAAGCACCCGCGACCTATGCCGCCCTCGTCACGCGCGCGGCGCGGGCGATCTCGCAGCGTCTTTCGGCCACCGACGCGACGTTGGTGGGACGTGGACGGACGCTGGGCTTTACCGGCGGTCGCGCCCGAATCGAGCACGATATGCTCGGTGAGCGCGAGGTACCCGACGACGCCCTCTACGGAGTGCAGACCCTGCGGGCGACTGAAAACTTTCCGATCACCGGCGTCCCGATCCGTGAATTTCCGGCGCTGATCGAGGCGCTCGCCGCCGTAAAGGAAGCGGCGGCGATGGCCAATGCCGAGCTTGGGCTGATGGATCGGAACCTGGCGGACACCATCACGCGGGTCACGCAGGAGCTTCGCGCTGGTCGCCACCACGAGCACTTCGTCGTCGACATGGTGCAGGGCGGCGCGGGCACGTCGACCAACATGAATGCCAACGAGGTGATCGCCAACCGTGCGCTCGAGCTGATGGGCCATGCCCGGGGCGATTACCAGCACGTGCATCCCAACAATCACGTCAACCTCAGTCAGTCGACGAACGACGTCTACCCGACAGCGGTCAAGTTGGCGCTCCACACCACGATCGAGCGGCTGCGGGACGCGATGTCTCAGTTGGCAGCCGCGTTCCTGGCCAAGGGCATCGAATTTTCGCCATACATCAAGATGGGACGCACGCAGCTTCAAGACGCGGTGCCGATGACGCTCGGGCAGGAATTCACCGCGTTCGGCCACACGATCCTCGAGGACGTCGAGAGATTGGGCGAAGCGCAGGCGCTGATACGAGAAATCAATATGGGCGCGACCGCGATCGGCACGGGCATCAACGCCCCCGCCGGCTACGCTGCTGCGGTCAGGAATCATCTCGAAGCGGTCACCGGACTGCCGCTGATCACGGCGCCCGATCTCGTCGAAGCGACGTCCGACACCGGTTCGTTTGTCCAGCTATCGGGTGTGCTCAAGCGCTGCGCGGTCAAGCTGTCCAAGATTTGCAACGACCTCCGCCTGCTCAGCTCGGGTCCACGGGCTGGTTTCGGGGAGATCAATCTGCCCGCGATGCAACCAGGCTCGTCGATCATGCCAGGCAAGGTGAACCCGGTGATTCCCGAGGTGGTCAACCAGGTCTGCTTCGACGTCATCGGCGGCGACGTTACCGTGACGATGGCGGCAGAGGCGGGGCAGCTGCAGCTCAACGTTTTCGAACCGATCATCGCGTTTCGGCTTTTGCGCGGGACTGAGAGTCTCCGTAACGCATGCATCGTCTTGCGCGAGCGCTGCATCGACGGCATCACGCCGAATCCGGATCGAATGCGGTTCTTCGTCGAGCATTCGATTGGGGTGGTCACGGCGCTGGTGCCGGTGCTCGGGTACGAGACCGCAAGCGCGGTCGCAAAGGAGGCGCTCGAATCGGGTCGTGGTGTGTACGACATCGTTTGCGAACGCGGACTGCTCACGCGTGAGGCGCTGGATCGGATTCTCAATCCCGAAGCGATGACGGCGCCCCGTGACATCGCGGCATCCGCCACAGCGCCGGCGACGAGCGCGAACCGCGACGGGAAGCGCCGCTAGCGTGCCGTTCATCACAGATATCGTGACCGTCGACGGAAAGCCCCAGCCAAGAGCGGGGACGAATTGCTCGCGCGAAGCCGCGACTGACCAAGGTGACATGATGCGCAGTTCGACGGACCTCCTCGACGCCGGAGCACGGTAAATGGCCGGTCTCATTCTCGACAGCGCTGGCACCATCAAGCTGAAGGTGCTCGATGACGCGCTACTGCTCCTCCAGCGCATCAATGGGCTCACTGAGACGTACGCGATCAACGCGAAAAAGGGCACGAACTCGGCGTCGACGGTGCAGAACATCCGGCGGCAGCTCGTGACGCTCGCCGCCAATCTCAAGAACCAGTTCGGGATGATCTCCGACCTGGTGACCAACGTCTACATCAACGCCAGCCGAGGTGCTAGCGACGTCGGCCGAGTGCGAACCCTCCGCGAGGGGATCGGAGCGATCAAACAGGCGATCGAAATCGGGGTCACACAAACCAAGGACAAGCACGCGGTGGTCAAACACGCCAAGGACAAGGCGGGAGACGCCAGCGACGGGTGAGACCCGGCGTCGGCGCAGCGTCGACAGCGGCCCGCGCCGGCTCGGGAGAAAGGATTGATTTCGCTCTCGGCCACCCGTAGGTTTTGCCGGTCTGCGAACGGGTCGTTCTGGACCGGCCAGGACCGTACATGGACAATTCGAACCCGAGCGTCTCATGCGCGACGAACGCTCCGAACGCCCGTAAAAGGATCCCAGATGCCTTTTCAACTCCGCCCGCGATGGCCGGGCACCCGCGGAGCGGGTGCGGCTGCGCAGACGGTCGCGCTCCTGGCGCTGTCCGCATGCTCGGGGACGTATCCCAATTCTATTTTCAACGCCCAAACCGACTTCAACCGTGACGCGGTCGGCGGCCTGTTCAACCTGATCATCTGGTTGGGCGCTGCCGTCTTTGTGTTCGTCGAAGTGCTGTTGGTTTACACGATGTGGAAGTACCGAAGCCGTCCCGGGCAGGCCGAGCCCAAGCACGTCCACGGCAACACGACGCTCGAGATCATGTGGACGGCGATACCGGCGTTGATCCTCGCCTGGATTGCCGTCCCGACGGTTCGAACGATCTTCAGGACCGAGGCGACGGCTCCGGCCAGCGCGCTCCAGATCGAAGTCATCGGCCATCAGTGGTGGTGGGAGTTCCGCTACCCGGAATACAAGATCGTCACGGCCAACGAGCTGTACCTGCCCCTTGGCCGCACGGTGAACTTCGCGCTCAAGACGAATGACGTGGTCCATTCGTTCTGGATCCCGTCGCTCGCTGGCAAGCGTGATTTGATCGCGAACCGGACCAACTACCTCTGGTTTACCCCCGACTCGGCAACCCAAAAGGCCTTCAACGGCGTCTGCGTCGAATTTTGCGGGGCGAGCCATGCGAATATGCGCTTCCGCGCTTTCGTCGTGTCGCCGACAGAATTTGCGAGTTGGGCTGCCTACCAGGCCACGCCTGGAGCGGTCACTCTGTTCAAGGCGCCGGCGGCGGCGGCCGCTCGAGCTGGAACGAAGGGAACGGTTGCGGCGAGGCCAGCGGCCCCGGCCGGGCCGGTGATGATGCCAAGCCTCACGCAGGCGGGGTACTTCTTCCCGGCCGACTCGATGCCGGCGCACATCAGACCTACGACGCCCTTGCCGGCGGGCCTGACGTTCGACGACAACCTGCTCGCCCAAGGCGACGCCGCCCGCGGCGCCGACCTGATTGTCAACAGAATGGGTGGCGGTTGCATTGGGTGTCACACGATCGGCGGCACGATCATGACCAGCGTCATCGGGCCGAACCTGACGCACGTTGGATCGAGAAACACAATCGCGGCGGGGCTGTATCCGAACGACGCAAAACACCTCGCACTGTGGATCAAGAATGCGCGGCTGATGAAGCCAGGCATTCTCATGCCGACGCTCGGCAAAGGCCAGATCGATCCACAGATCAAGCAGGTTCCGGCGACGGCGACGCTGACCGATCAGCAGATCGCCGACATCGTCGCGTATCTGCGCGCACTCAAGTAGACCGGAGAATCATAGATGGCTACCGCCGCTGTTAGCCCGCCCCAGCCGCACGTCAAGGAATATCCGACGAACGGTGTCTGGAGCTGGCTCGCGACCGTCGATCACAAGCGGATCGGCATGCTCTACCTCGTCACGGCGTTGTGCTGGTTCGCCGTTGGCGGCCTCGAGGCCGTCATCATGCGCATGCAGCTGCAGGGACCGAACGGCCACGTGGTGTCGGCCGAAACGTTCAATCAGCTGTTCACGATGCATGGCACGACGATGATTTTCCTCGTCGTCATGCCGCTGTCGGCCGCGTTCTTCAATTTCCTGATCCCGCTGCAGATCGGTGCGCGCGATGTCGCGTTTCCACGCCTCAATGCATTCAGCTACTGGGTGTTTCTGTTCGGCTCCCTGTTCCTGAACTTCTCGTGGATCGTGGGGTCGGCGCCGAACGGAGGCTGGTTCGGCTACGCACCTCTGACGACGCTCGCATTTTCGCCGGGACTGAACATCGACTTCTGGCTGCTCGGGCTCCAGATCCTCGGCGTCTCGTCGCTCGCGGCGGCGTTCAATTTCATCACAACGATCATCAACATGCGCGCGCCAGGGATGACGTTGATGCGCATGCCGATGTTCACATGGATGTCATTCGTCGTCCAATTCCTCCTCGTGCTCGCCTTCCCGGTGATCACGATCGCGCTCGTCTTTTTGCAGTTCGACCGGTTTTTCGGAACGACCTTCTATACGCCCGGTGCCGGTGGCGATCCACTGCTCTGGCAACACCTCTTCTGGGTGTTCGGCCACCCTGAGGTGTACATCCTCATCTTACCCGCGTTTGGCCTCGTCTCGGAAATCCTGCCGACCTTCTCGCGTAAGCCGCTGTTCGGGTACGCGGTGATGGTGTTCTCGGGCATTTTGATCGCGTTTCTCGGGTTCGGCGTCTGGGCGCACCACATGTTCGCCGTTGGAATGGGTCCGATTGCCGATTCGCTCTTTGCCGTTTCGACAATGCTGATCGCGATTCCGACCGGGGTGAAGATCTTCAACTGGATCTTCACGATGTGGGGCGGGACCATCCGTTTCACCGTCGCAATGAAGTACGCGATCGCCCTCGTCGGGCTGTTCGTCATCGGGGGCATCTCGGGCGTGATGCACGCGTCGCCCCCGGCCGACCTGCAGCAGACCGACACCTACTTCATCGTCGCCCACTTTCACTATGTACTCGTCGCCGGCTCACTGATGGGGCTGTGGGGCGGCATTTACTACTACTTCCCGAAGATCACCGGCCGCTTGCTGAGCGAGAAGATCGGCAACTGGCATTTCTGGCTGAACTTCATCGGCGTGAATCTGACATTCATGCCGATGCACTGGTCCGGCCTCTACGGCATGCCGCGCCGCATCTACACCTACCCGACCGATCAGGGCTGGGACCTGTTCAACATGATGAGCTCTGTCGGCGCCTACCTGCAGGTGGTCGCCGGATTGTTCTTCGCGTACAACATCATCAAGAGTTGGCGTGGTGGGCAGATTGCCGGCGATAACCCATGGGGAGCGCCGTCGCTCGAGTGGTCAATCCCATCGCCGGCGCCCGATTACAACTTCGCCCAGATTCCGACCGTGACGTCGCGGTATCCGTTATGGGACGTCGCGTCGCCAGCGGTCCCGTCAGACGCGATCAGCAGCGGTCCGCTCAAGACGTCTCGCGAGCTCGGCATCCCGATGCCGAATCCGACGATTCGCCCGCTCTTCGTCGCGCTGTTCCTGGTGCTGATGTTCGCCAGCTTGTTGTTGATCCATAAGGACATGTTCTGGGTCGCGATCGGTGGCGTGATCACTTTCGCTTTGGCGATGACGTTGACGCTGTACAGCTGGCTTTTGACTCCGCTCGAGGACGCACACTAGATGACCACCGCCGCAGTTCCTCACCAGGCGCACCCGCCGACGACGACGGGCCTCGACCACCGCAAGGTCGCGATCTGGGCCTTTATCGGGTCGGAGTGCATGCTGTTTGCGTCGCTGATCTCGACGTATCTCATTTACAAAGGCAAGAGCGTCGTCGGGCCGTTCCCGCACGAGAGTTGGACCGATCCCGCGACGGGACACGTGTTGCAGCCGATCCTGAACATTCCGGTTACGTCGATGTCGACGTTCGTGCTGCTGATGTCGTCGCTGTTCATGGTGCTGGCGCTCGAGGCGGTCGAGAACAAGAACAAGCCGGCGTATCAGGGAACACTCCGCGGTAACTCGAGCTTTTGGCTCATGGCAACTGCGCTTGCCGGGGCGACGTTCCTCGGCTTTCAGGCATTCGAGTTCACGTCGTTCGTCCACGAAGGCTTGACGATTCGCCGCAACCTGTTCGGCTCATCGTTTTTCACGCTGACCGGCTTCCACGGCGCCCACGTCACCGCCGGCGTGCTCTGGCTGCTGACGCTGTACTCGATCGACAAGAAGCGCGGGCTCGGACCAAAGGACGCCGTGCTCGTCGATATTTGCGCTTTGTACTGGCACTTTGTCGACGTCGTGTGGATCGCGATCTTCACGCTCGTCTATCTCATTTCGTAGATACACATGGCCCACGATCATCATTCCGGCGTCGAAGAAGCCAGCCACCAGGCGATGGGCGAAGAACACGAGCATCCCACATGGAGGGAGTACAAGTGGGTCGCGCTCATTCTCACGCTGATCACCGTCATTGAAGTCTGGGTCTACTACACCCCGTTCAAGCAGTCGACGATGTTCGTTCCCGTGCTGTTGGGCATGTCGGCGGTGAAGTTTGCGATTGTCGTCGCGTTCTACATGCACCTCAAGTACGACCACAAGCTCTTTCGGACGTTGTTCATCGGACCGCTCATCATCGCCATTTCGACGCTGACCGCACTGCTGTTCCTCTTCTCGAAGTTCAAGTACTAGGAATCCTCCGATGTGGTTCCCGATCGCGCTGCTGCACGTCGGCGCGCGACTCAGCTGGACGACGTTCACCGTGCATCCGAGCACGGTCGTCGGGCTCGCAGCGCTCGGCGCACTGTACGGATGGCGCGCACGCGGGGCGGATGCGCCGCCAGTTGGCCGGACGAGGCCAGCGCTCTTTGGTTCGGCCCTTGCACTGATGTTCATGGCGCTGAACGGCTGGTTGCACGATCTCAGCGACTCGTACCTGTTCAGCGCCCACATGGCGCAGCATCTCATCCTCGCCATGGGCGTGGCCCCCCTGCTGGTCATGGGAACGCCCGGGTGGATGCTTCGCCCGCTGCTGCGGAACCAGCCACTCGCGACCATCGCGCGGCGGCTGTCAAACCCGCTCATCTGTTTCGCGATCTTCAATGTCGTGCTGATCGGCTGGCACCTCCCGCCGCTGTACAACGCGGCGATGGCGCACCACTCGGTCCATATCGTTCAGCACCTGCTTCTACTCGCGGCATCGGTGATCATGTGGTGGCCGGTGTTGAGCCCGCTCCCGGAATTGCCGCGTCTCTCGTATCCCGGGCAGATGCTCTATCTGTTCCTGATGACGATCCCGATGTCGCTCGTTTCGGTCGCGATTGCCTACTCCGGGTCCATCCTCTATCCGGCCTACGCCAGCGCACCGCGCGTGACCCGGCTGTCGCCGATGGAGGATCAGATGCTAGGCGGCCTCACCATGTGGATTCCCGGCGGATTGTACTTCTTCGCCGTCATCTCGGTAATCTTCTTTCGGTGGCAGAAGGCTGGCGGGCTCGACTCGCGGGCGTCTGCGCAGGTCGACCTGATCACAGCCAAAACCTGAGGAGACCATGCCTCGAGAGACGCGGGAACGGCTGCTGGCGCTCGATGTCTTTCGCGGATTGACGATCGCGGGAATGCTGCTCGTGAACAATCCCGGGACGTGGGGCGCGATTTACGCGCCGCTCGAACATGCCGAGTGGCATGGGTGGACCCCGACGGATCTGATCTTCCCATTCTTTGTCTTCATCGTCGGCGTCACCACGTACCTGTCGCTCGAGAGCCGTCGCGCGCGCGGAGCCAGCGAGCGCGACATCACGCGACAGATCGTCAGACGCGGCGCGATGATCTTTCTGCTCGGTTTTCTGTTGGGCGGGTTTCCGTACTTCACATGGAGTGACATACCCGGCGTTCCGGACCCGTCGTTTCTCAATCGCGTCCTCGATCGACTGCTGCACTGGCGCATTATGGGCGTACTGCAGCGCATTGGCGTCGCCTACGCAGTCGCGGCGCTGATCGTGCAGCGAGCGACGCTCAAGCAGCAGATCCTGACCATCGCCGGATTACTGCTGATGTATTGGTTTGCTATGACGATGCTCCCCGTTCCCGACACCGGCGTTTTGGGTCAACTCGCGCTGAGCACACCGGAGCACACGATGGCCGCGTGGTGGGATCGGACCCTGCTCGACTGGTCGCGCTTTCACCTCGGGAATCACATTTGGTCGGGCAGCGTGACGTGGGATCCCGAAGGACTCTTCTCGACGCCTCCAGCCGTCGCTACAGCAATGCTCGGCGTCCTTGCCGGACGCTGGATCGGGAGCGCGCGACCGCTGGCCGAGCGCCTCAATGGACTCTTCGCGGTCGGTGCGCTCGCGATGATGGTCGGTCTGATGTGGAACTGGTCATTTCCCATCAACAAGGGCATCTGGACGAGTTCCTACGTGGTGTTCACCGCGGGAATCGCCTGCGTGTCGTTGGCATCGATCATGTGGATCGTTGACGAGAAGAAGTTCGATCGATGGACCAAGCCGTGGGTCATCTACGGCATGAACCCGATCCTGGCATTTGTCGGATCCGGGCTGCTGGCGCGAATGATCTATTCGGTCTGGAAGGTCGAGTATCACGGCCAGCGCGTAGCGCTTCAATCCGCGATCTATCAGTCAGGCTTCGCTTCGTGGCTCGAGCCGAAGAATGCGTCGCTGGCATTTGCACTCGCCGTGGTCCTGTTCTGGTACGGCATTGTGTACGTCCTCTATCGCAAACAAATCTTCCTCAAGGTGTAGGCCGCGGTTGGTTTCTCGAGGTGAGGGCGGTACTCAGGAGATTTGCCTGATCTCCACGCCACGCTTGTTCAGCTCGCTGATGTAGTGCTCCGCTGGAACGCATTCGTCCGGTGTGTGAACTCCGGGCGGCGTGATCTCCCCGCGCGCCTGCATCAACCCGGTGATTGACAGCGAGTAGCCGGTCGTGCGCATCATCGCGCTGATCTCGCGGCCCGCATCGTAGTTGTCGATCAGCTCCCACTCGACGCGTTTCGGCTTTCCGCCCTTCTTCCCTTCGACGACAACGCGCAGCGCAACGAGATCCCGCGACTGAGGTTTGGTCAGCTTCGGCGAAGCGGCGGCAATGAACGCATCTCTTGGAACTACCTTGGCACCCTTCACATCGACGGGATCGAGATCGAGCAACCCAAGCGCCCGAATTCCCTCCATGAGTTTCGCATGCCCAGGATAGCGAAGGGTCTTGTACTCCATCGTCGGAATTTTGCCCTCGTACCGAAAGGCCATCGTCGACAAACCACCGGCAGTGTGGAACGCCTCGAGTTCACCCAGCCCCCCGCCAAACTTGACCGGCTCGATCTCGGACAGAGCGGCAACCTGCGTGCGCTTTCCGCCACGCAGGACCCACGACCGGGTCGTGTAGTAGTCCAAAACCCCCTCGATCGAATAGACAATCTGGTAGTTGAGCGGTGGTTCGGGATGCTTCGGAAGGCCGCCGACGAAGATCCGTACTGTCTCCACCTCGTCGAGTTGACGAATGCCGAACTCAGCGAGGATGTTCACCATTCCTGGGGCCAGGCCGCAGTCGGGGACCACCGTCAACTTTCCCGCCTTCGCCGCGGAATCCAGCTCACGCTGTTTGAACACGATCTCGGTGTTCCCTCCAAGGTCGCAAAAATGCGCACCCGCTTCGATCGCCAGACGCGCCATCTCGAAGTTGAGGTAGTACGGAAGCGCGCTCATGACGACAACGCATCCGCGCATCACACCAAGAACGGCATCGCGGTTGCGGACGTCGACCGTTGTCGGAGTCAGTCGCGCCCCGCTAAACGGCGCGAGAAATGACGGCAGGTGTCCGACATGAAGATCGGCAAGCCGCACTTCACTGACGTCCGTGTCCTGCAAAAGATCATAGGCGCACGCACACCCCTGCAGTCCGGCGCCAAGCACAAGCGTTCGCATTCCGATTTGCTCCATCACGAGTGGTGAACAGCCTGAAAGGTAGGTTGGGCATCCCAGGTTCGCAGAGTGTTGACCGCACCGCGCAATCCCGACTATTCTCCACCCCAATGACCGTTGCTAACGCCGCAAGAGACGGGTGGCGCTCGCACCTCATCGAAACCGATGATGGCGTACGGGCGCTGCTCGAGGCGACCCAGCGAATTGCCGTGCTCGGTATCAAGACCGCCGATCCGAGCCAGGCGGCGTACTACGTGCCCGAGTACGCACACCATGCCGGGTTCGAGATCATCCCGGTCCCCGTCTATTTTCCCGATGTTCGCGAGATACTCGGACAGCCGGTATTTCGAACGATCGCCGAGATCCCCGGCGAGGTCGACATGGTCAACGTATTTCGACGACCGCGTGATATCCCGGCGCATCTCGACGATATCCTGGCCAAGAAGCCGAAGTCGGTCTGGTTTCAGCTTGGAATCAGGAACGACATTGCGGCAGAGCGTCTCGCAACAGCGGGGATCGACGTCGTCCAGGACCGCTGCCTGATGGTGGAGCTGCAGCAGATCGGACGGTAGTGTCGGTCAGTCGGCGATTCGAATCTCGCCCGCTTTCAAGTCGATCGTGACCGGGCGGGCGCCCGGTCCGCTGTACGCACGTGCAATGAACGACGCCAGCGACAACCATCGGAGGGGCGTTGTCTCCGCGATGCGGAGCTCACCATGTTCCCGAAAGAGCGGGACGGTGTGCGTTTTCCCGGCACCACGGGGCTGGTTGAACAAGACGCGCTTCCGTTCGTAGTCGAACGCTGCGTTCATCGGGCTGAGTGCTCCGATGCCGATGATCGCCACACCACTCGCTGTATCCAGAGTTGCCGGGACCATCGCGAGGCGCGCCGCACCGATTCTTATCGAGTCTATCACAATCGTTCGGCTGTCTCCACTGAAACGGATTGAAGCGGTGCCCACCGCTCGGGCACCGACGATTACTCCGACATCACGAGCGACAATGATCGCGACGACCGGTCGCCCGGCGATTCGGATGGTGATCCGGCCGAGCGTGTCACCGCGCACCGTTCCGGTGAGGACGACCGACGTCAAATCCGCGCGGACCGTTGGCGGATGTTCGGTCAACCACGCAGCGCGCTTGCGCTCCGCGACGGTCAGCGGCGCGCCGGGGAGGCTGAGTAGCGCGCGCCAATCACCGAGCGACTCATACAGCGGAGCGAGCTGAGCGGCGATGCGAGCTGGGTCGCCGCCGAACATCCGGGCTTCCTCGAGCAATACAGCGGCGATGCGCGCCGCACCGCGCGTCGCCAGGTACCTGCCCAATGCCTCACGCGCGACAGGGTCGCGCGGCCGGATCCGGGCATCCATGTAATACAACGATTCAGCACGCTGGATGTCCGCCGCAGCAAACGCCGAGTCGGCAGCGGATGTGGGTGGCGGTTGCTGTTCTTGCGTCGGGCGTGAGACAGCGACACACGCGACGAGAAGGAGTACCCGCGAGGATCGGGGGATGCGCGCCGCGAAAGCCTGCCGCGGCGCCACGCTACACCTCAGCGCCCAAACAATCGGCCGAGCAAACCGCCATCCGCGGGAGCGCCACCGGGTTTGGTCGCCATCTCGAGGCCGGTCGCAAACTCCAGCGCCGACGGTTGTCGCCCATCGGGATCGCGACTGAGCGCTTTTGCGATCACCTTTTCAACCGCCTCCGGGAAGTTTAACTCAGGCTTCATCTGACGCAGCGGAATCGGCTCGCTTCGCAGACGGGCGATCATCGTTTCCTGCTGTGTGCGTCCGACGAACGGGAGCTTCCCGGTCAGCATCTCGTACGTCATCAGCGCCAGCGAGTAGACGTCGGTGCGCGGATCGAGCGGCTTGCCCCGCAGTTGCTCCGGACTCATGAACTCAGGAGTGCCGAGGATCGTCCCGGTGGACGTCAGCTTCTGGATCTCGGCACCGATGCGACGCTCTTTCGCGAGACCGAAGTCCATGACCACCGCGCGGTCACCGCCGTCGGCCATGCGCGTCACCATGATGTTCTCAGGCTTGAGATCGCGATGCACGATCCGGAGTTGATGCGCGAAATGCAGGCCTTCGGAAATGTCGCGCACTAACCGCACCGTGACGTCCAGCGGGAGATGTCCGAGCTTCTGGTTGCGATCAGAAAGGATCTCGCCCTCCACGAACGGCATCACGACGTACACCAGTCCGTCCTCCGTTTCGCCGAGCCGGATGATGTGACAGATGTTCGGGTGCTCGAGCCTCATGCCCAGGCTCGCCTCACGCTTGAGCCGCGCCATCGCCGTGTCGTCCTGGGACAACGCCGCCGACAACACCTTGATGGCGTAACGTTGATTTGTCGCAACGTCTGTGGCGAGATAGACAAACGACATTCCGCCTTCACCGACCTTCTTCACGATCTTGTAGCGCCCCTCGAGAACTTGGCCGGCCAGATCAATCTGCACGGGCGGCGTTCCAGACGGAGTATCGGGACGCCGCGGCGGAACCGTGTTGCGCTTGGCGGGCTCAGCGGGTGTCCCGCCCCCGGGGACCGGCGTCGACACGGCCGCGCCCGGCGCCGTTGGCGCCAGCCGCGTCCCGTCTCGCGTACAGAACCGCGAGTCGTCGGGGTATACCGTTCCACACGTGAGACACCGGGTCATCAGCTTCGTACCTGGGTTGCGACAACAGCCACTCGGGCCGGCAACGACGTCGTCAGCCGACAATCTACGGCGGCTGAAAAGTGGCGACGGCAACGCCGACCGTCAATAAACGCTACGCCGCCCGACCCCGAGTTGGCGCCCGGCGATCCGGCCATCCGGCCATTCCTGGAGCAGACTGGTGATCTCCCGGCAGCGGGTTGCTTTGAGGCCGCCACCGTGGCGCGACCGCTAGCGATCATGAAAGAGCGTGGTCAGTCCGTCCCATTCAACGTTTCCGCCGCTCAAAACGGCAACGGTCGCTCCTCGTGGACGGACGAGCCCTTCGAGCAACGCGGCCATGGTAATCGCGCCACTTGGCTCCGCCACCAGCTTCAGGCGATCGAGCAGGTACCTCACCGCAGCGGCAGTGGCGGCGTCGGGAACCGTGACGACATCATCGATATACGCCTGGTGGTGCGCAAACGGCACGCGACCGACCTCGACGGCCATCAGGCCGTCGGCGATGCTCGCCGTCCTTTCGAGTCTGGTCGGCTTACCCGCCGCGCGGGCACGCGAGAGCTTCGGCGCCCCCTCGGGCTCGACTCCGATAACTCGCGCGTTGGGGCAGCAAAGCTTGATCGCAGTCGCCACCCCCGCACTCAAGCCCCCGCCACCGACCGGCACGAGAACCGTGCCCACTTCGGGAAGATCCTCCGCAATCTCGAGCCCCGCTGTTCCCTGACCTGCGATGATGATCGGGTCATCGTACGGCGGTACCAGGGTGCCACCCTCGGCATTCACCAGTTCCTGTGCCGCGCTCATCCGGTCGGCCGTCGTCGTACCGGCCAGCACCACGCGCGCGCCGAGGCGTTCGGCGCCCCCGCGCTTTGCTGCGGTCACCGTAGTCGGCATCACTACCGTGGCGCGAATCCCGAATAGGCGCGCCGCGAGCGCGACGGCCTGCGCGTGGTTGCCCGATGACGGCGCGATGACACCCTGCGCCCGCTGCACCGACGACAGTTTGGAGAGAAAGTTGTAGGCACCTCGCAGCTTGAAGGCGCCGCCCCGCTGAAGCATCTCGGGCTTGACCCACACCGGAACGCCTGCGCTGGCCGAGAGTGCATCATCCGGCAAGAGGGGTGTTCGCACGATGACGCCACGCAACGTGGCCGCGGCATCGCGAATATCGTCAAGCGTGACGAGCGTCGGAGACTCGGTAATCGCGGTCATCTCCAATACTACTCGGCGAAAGTTCTACTTGTTCGCTGGCGATGAACCTCGTATTCGGCCCGCGATCGCGACGCGGTCTCGGCCAGTTTCCTTGGCTTCATAGAGCGCCTGGTCGGCGGCATTAAGCAGCTGGTCTGGCTCGAGCTGGGCCTTCCCCTCGCCAATAGCCAGGCCGATCGAGATCGTGAGGGCGACACCGGAACCCGGTGGCCCAAATACCTCCTCCCTCACGCGCTCGCGGAGTCGCTCCGCGAACGCCTTGGTGCCGGTAAGGTCGGAATCGGGGAGGATGACCACAAACTCATCGCCACCGAGGCGCGCGACCGTGTCGCTATCGCGCACCGTATCCATCATGATCGTCGCCAGTTTGCGCAGGACGCGATCGCCTTCCGGGTGTCCGTGCGTGTCGTTGATCACCTTGAACCGATCGATGTCAATCGCCGCGATAGCGACGACGCCGTCACGCCGCCGCGCGAGCCGGCAGACGCCGAGCAGCTGCTTTTCCAATCCGCGTCGATTTGCGCAACCGGTGAGCGGGTCGCTGCCGATCTGCTCGTACAACCGCGAGTGGACGCTCTTGAAGCTGCGCGCGAGGAGCGCGAAGTCGTCGCTGCCATCGGAGGTCGAGATCATGTCCGACGTTCCGACATCGCCAACTTCAGCGAGCTTCGCGTAGGTCCGGAGCCAATCGAGCCGGTCACGAAGTCCGCCGAAGTAGCGCGTGACCAGCCACACCGCGGCGCTCCAGAGTGCCACCGTGGTGACGGACGTCATTCCATTGACGCTGCCGATGTGGAGTCCGGTGTAGACCAGCGCGGTGCTGATGTATCCGAGCCCGAACAAGAAGACGTTGACGATTCCCGGCGTCACGCCGAACGCGAACGCCCCGGCCGGCGCCGCAGCGCCCCCGATAATCAGGATCCAGACCAGGGGTTCAGTCGCCCCACCTGCGGCGGCGAGCGCACAGAGCGCTGTCGCACCGACCGCATCGGCGAGGCTGAGGAACGTAGTAATGCTTCGGAACGGTGCGAGCGGCTTGGCGGCGACACTGGCAGCGCGCAGGAGCGTCACGAGGTAGAGGCCGCTGACGACCACCGCGATCGCGATGGCGACCAGGTTTCCCGCGCGGACCACGGTCGCTGCAACGGCGAGGGCGACAATGGCGCCAATTCGGACCCGCTGCTGTCCGGCGAGCGCCTCTCGAAAACGCGCCGAGCCGTCGCGCTCAAGTGCCGCGTCCAGCTCCGCGGTCTGGATCGACAGCTCCTTCGTCGACCTGTGCAACGTGGTCGACAATCGGAACAAACGCTCGGGTGTTACGCTCGACTGCATCGTCAGAGAGTAAAGGGGGCGAACGATTTAAGCTACGCCGTCCTACTCGAGAGCGATAGGATCAGCGGCGCCACACCCGGCAAATCGGAACGTTGCCTTGTACTGGCCGGCTACTCTTCGCCGACGTCTGGCCCGACCTCCGCTGGCTCTTCGATTTCCTCGCCTTCGCCAGCCTCGTCTTCGGGGACGACGCGGGCAACGTCCATGACGAGGTCGTTGGGCTCGAGGTTGACGAGCCTCACACCTTGTGTGTTGCGGCCCGCGACACGGATGCCCTTCACCGGCATGCGGATGGCGACCCCCTGTTTGGTGATGAGCATCAGCTCATCGTCGGGCAGCACCTCCATTAGCGACACCGCATCTCCGGTCTTGTCAGTGCGGTGGACAGTGATGATGCCCTTGCCGCCGCGTCGTTGCACCCGATAGTCGTCGACCGGCGAGCACTTGCCGAGCCCCTTCTCGGTGACCACGAGAAGATTGGCTTCGCGCTTGACGACCACCATGCCAATCAACTCATCGCCGGCGCCGAGCTCGACGCCCTTGACGCCGGTCGTATCGCGCCCCATCTCGCGGACGTCCTGCTCGTGAAAGCGGATCGACAATCCATGACGGGTGGCGAGAACGATGTCGTTCGTGCCCATCGTCACTTGCACGTCTATCAGCTCGTCGCCGGCTTCGATCTTGATCGCCTTGATGCCTGTAGCGCGCGGATTCGAGTACTGCGAGAGCGCCGTCTTTTTCACGGTGCCGTCCTTGGTCGCAAACAGCAGGAATTGATCGTCCGGAAAATTCCTGACCGTGACGATGGCCGACACATTCGTCTCCGGAGTGGTGTTGATCATGTTGACGATCGGCTTGCCCTTCGCCGCACGCCCTGCCTGGGGAATCTCGTGCACTTTGAGCCAGAAGCAGCGACCGTCGTCGGTGAACACAAGGACGTAGTCGTGCGTTGACGCGACGAACAGATGCTCGACAAAATCCTCGTCTTTGAGCGTCGCTCCGTTGTTTCCGCGACCGCCACGGCGTTGCTTTTTGTACGTCGAGACCGACGTCCGTTTGATGTAACCGGTGTGCGAGATGGTCACCACCATCTCCTCTTCGGCGATCAGGTCCTCGATCGTGAACTCGCCTTCGTCGCTGATGATCTCGGTTCGGCGCTCGTCGCCGAAGCGCTTGACAACGTCGTCGAGCTCGCCCTTGAGCATAGCCATGCGCTCGGGTTTCGAGGCAAGCAACGCACGGAGCGCCTTGATGGTCGCACGCACTTCGGCCAGCTCTTCCTCGAGCTTCTCGATCTCGAGCCCAGTGAGCTTGGCAAGGCGCATATTGAGAATCGCTTCGGCCTGCCGCTCGGAAAGCTTGAACCGCCGTTGCAGTTCGGCGCTGGCCGACGGCGTGTCTTCGGCCGCGCGGATCACCTTGATCACCGCGTCGATATTGTCGACGGCGATCTTCAGACCTTCGAGGATGTGGTCGCGCTCAAGCGCCTTGTCGAGCTCAAACTGCGCGCGGCGGACAATGACTTCGTGACGGTGGGCGATGAAGTGCTCGAGGATTTCCTTGAGCGGCATCACCCTGGGGACGAGCTGGCGCGTCGTCGGATCTGGCACCAGCGCGAGCATGATCACGCCGAACGTCGACTGCATCTGCGTGTGCTTGTACAGTTGGTTCAGCACGACGCGCGGAATGGCATCCCGTTTCAGTTCGATGACGACGCGAATGCCCTCGCGATTCGACTCGTTTCGCAAATCGCTGATGCCCGTGAGTTTCGACTCCTTCACCAGGTCGGCAATGTCCTTCACGAGCTTATCGGGGTTGACCTGGTACGGCACTTCCGTGACGACGATCTGCGACTTGTTCGATGATTCCTTTTCCTCGATAACCGCCCGGGCACGCATGACGATGCGGCCTCGGCCCGTCTCCTGATAATCCTTGATCCCGGCACGACCGTAGATGAAAGCCGCTGTCGGGAAATCCGGCCCCTTGACGAACTTCCGGAGATCTGCCGGAGACATGTCGGGGTGATCGATCAGGTGAAGGATCGCGCCAATCACCTCGCGCAGATTGTGCGGCGGGATGTTTGTTGCCATTCCCACCGCGATGCCGGTCGATCCGTTGACGATCAGATTCGGAATGCCCGAAGGCAGAACCGTTGGTTCCTCAAGTCGATCGTCGTAGTTCGGAGCGAAGTCAACCGTGTTCTTGTCGATGTCGGCCAGCATCTCCATTGCCGCCGGCATCAAGCGTGCTTCAGTGTACCGATACGCGGCAGCGGAATCGCCATCGATCGAGCCGAAGTTTCCCTGGCCATCGATCAGCGGATAGCGCAGTGAGAATTCCTGCACCATGCGCACGAGCGCGTCGTAGACTGACGAGTCGCCGTGCGGGTGATACTTACCGAGCACGTCGCCGACGACAGTCGCCGATTTCTTGTACGCGCGTCCCGGCACGAGCCCGAGTTCATTCATCGCGTACAACACGCGGCGGTGCACCGGCTTGAGACCGTCGCGCACGTCGGGTAGTGCGCGAGAGACGATAACGCTCATCGAATAGTTGATGAACGATTCCTTGATCTCGTCGTCGATCAAGCGCGGCAGTATCCGTTCGCGATGGATGGGAGCGGTCATAGGGGAGCCATCAGCGGTGAGCTCTCGGCGGAAACCGGACGAGCTGGTATTTGTGTGGTTTCACGTGTCCTGCTGTCCCGAAAAAGGGGGCATCAAGACCCTATGAAAATACCCGATAATGCCGGGCAAAGCAATTTGACTGTGTTGAGCTAACTCGCTGTGAAACAGCGGGTTATGGTGGCGGTTATTTCCGCCATCGGCTCCCCGGGTCAGGCCGGTGGGAGCGGGGTGTCTGGCCGGTCTGAAAGCCCGTCGCCATCACTGTCGAGTTCCGTGTCAGAGTCGACATCCGCCAAGAGTTCTCTCGCGAGCGTTTCCTCACGCTCGCGCCGGTACCGGACGTACCACTCGCGTGTGATCTCGCCGGCGAGGTCGCGGTTCCCCAGCCCGAACGCGAGTGCCATCGCCAACGCCACCGCCCCGAACAGGATTGCGAATGCCGTGGTGACGATCTCGGTGGCGACGCCGAGCTCCTGTAGCGCCATGAACACCGCCAACAGAATGACACTGCCGCGGCCGACGCGCGCCAGCGACCGACCACCGTGCACCGCTCCGGCCGACGCCGCGATGAACCCTTCGACAAAACCACCGAGCACGATGCCAACGAGGATGATTACAACCGCGGCGATGACGCTCGGGATGTAACCGACGAGCGTGCTCATCACGTTGGCCAGCGCGTCGAGGCCGAGCGCGTTCGCCGCGAGCAGAATCACCGCGAACATCACGAACCAGAACACAAGATTCGCGAGCACGCGCGTTGGATTCAGGTGCGTTCCCGACCGCTCGACCGCTTGCGTAACGCCTCCACGCTTGAGCAGTCGATTCAATCCGAGCGATCGTAGCCCGCGCTCCGACAGCCGCTCGAGGATTTTGGCCAGCAGATAGCCCGCAAGAATGATGACCGCCGCCAGAAGCAGCGCGGGCACTACCTGTCCGAAGACCTGGACAAAGCTCCCCTGGAGCCGGTCGGTGAAATCGCTCGAATCGGATTGCATCGCGGAAGAAGTGTGGGTGCGATCAATCTACGACGTGAGCCTCCGCCCCGCGCCGGTCGCCCGGGGTGAACTCGCTAGTTGCGTGTGCCGCGCTTCTGGTCGAAGATCACGCTGCGCTTGCACTCGGGACAGATCAACCACCGGCGCGACCGCGCATAGCCGAGGCCGAACGAGCCCCCGCCAATAGAGCGCACGGTGAGCCGGGTTCCATCGCGCGGACAGACTGGTTCGCCGTTCGCGGTAAAGGCTTCGCGCACCACGCGTTCCTCTTCTGGCAAGAACTGCGCGGTATCGGTCACCGGCCGTCAGAACCAATCGACAGCACGACTTTCCCAAATTGGTTGCCTGACGCAAGCCGCTCGAACGCCGCCCGACCCTCGGACAGCGAAAAGACTCTATCGACAATCGGGAGGAGATGGCCAGCATGAAGTTCTGTCACAATGGCGTCGAAGTCGGCGTCGTTTCCCATCGTGGATCCGATGATTGTCCACTGATTCCAGAACAGCCGCCGGACGTCAGTCGCCAACTGAGGACCGGACGTTCCGCCGCAGGTTACCAACCGCCCACCACGCCTGAGAGCGTGGAGTGACTGCGTCCAGGTCGCCTCGCCGACGCTGTCGATCACGACGTCGACACCGCGCTTCCCCGTTCGCTCGCGAATCTGCCGTCCGACGTCGACGCCGCGATGATTTATCGTCTCGGCGGCGCCGAGCAGTCGAGCGCGGGCGAGCTTGTCGTCGTCCGATGACGTCACCCACACTGTCGCGCCACGTTGTACGCAAATACGCAGAGCGGCCTGGGCGACGCCGCCGCCGATTCCCCAGATCAGCACGTGTTCGCCGGGTTGAACCGCGGCTCGCGTCACGACCATCCGCCACGCGGTGAGCGTGGCAAGCGTGAACGCTGCCGCCTCGACGTCGCTCACGGCGAGCGGCACGCGCCGAACGTTCGCCGAGGGCACGACCACATACTCCGCCATCGTGCCCGGGTGGTGCTCGCCGAGAATGCCGTATCGCGCACAGAGTGTCTGCTCGCCCGCCGTGCAATACTCGCATGAGCGATCGCTAATGCCGGGGTTGATCACGACACGATCGCCGACTCGCACACCGGACGCTTCGCTGCCGACTTGATCGATGACACCGCAGCCGTCGGCGCCAAGCGGCCATGAGGTTCGCAGCGGAATACCGGGCAGGCCGGCGACGACGAACAGATCGAGATGATTGAGCGCGGCCGCGCGCATACGCACCCGGACTTCGGTCGGTGCGCGGAGCTCGGGGGTCGGGAGGTCGTCACGCCACTCGATTCGATCGAGACCGCCGTGAGCCGATATCGTGAGTGCTTGCACGTTGGGCAGTTTATATTCAGGCCTCCACAAGCTACATAGAGTCCTCATGAGCGCGATCAAGGTTCCGCCGCTCGGTGAATCGATCGTCGAAGCGACGATCTCCCGATGGTTGAAGGCCGAGGGCGATGCCGTCGCCCCCGGCGAGTCGCTCGTTGAGCTCGAAACGGACAAGATCACCGTCGAGGTGCCCGCGATGTCGAGGGGCATCCTGGCCAAGCGTCTCCGCGCCGAAGGCGATGTCGTCCATGTCGACGACGTGCTTTGCGAGATTGATGAGAGTGCGGCGGTGATCGCTCCGGCCACTCCGGCCTCGAGTAAGCCCGTCGATGCTCCGTCCATGCCGGCGGCGCCACTACCACCCCAGCCTTCGCAAACCACCGGCGGCGTGCGTTTTTCGCCTTCCGCCGCGCGGACAGCCACGGAGCGTGGTATCGATCCGGCTACGGTGACCGGCACTGGGCGCGGTGGCGTCGTGAGCAAAGCCGACGTAATCTCGGCCAGCGAAGCCAGCCCGAAGTCCGCGCCGTCAAACGTGCTCCCAGCTCCACCGGCGATTGAACAGGCACTTCCGGCACCGGCAATGGCTCAAACTGCCCCGCCGCTGAGGCCCGCCGCTCCACCGGCAACGCCGCGACCGACGGGGGAACGGGAGACGCGTGAGAAGCTGACAACCCGCCGCAAACGCATCGCCGAGCATCTGCTCGAGTCGCAGCACGCCACCGCGCACCTCACGACGTTCAACGAGATCGACATGACCGCCGTGAACTCATTGCGCGAACGCCACAAGGAGCGCGTTGAAAAGGAATTCGGGTTCAAGCTGTCGTTGATGCCGTTCTTCGTGCGGGCCGCGTGCGCGGCCCTCAAGAGCTACCCGACCGTGAATTCGCAAGTGGACGGCGATTCGGTCATCTACAAGCACTACGTGAACATGGGCATCGCGGTCGCGGCCGATGCGGGTCTGGTCGTGCCCAACGTGAAAGACGCCGATCAAAAAAGCATGCTCGACGTCGCGGGTGAGATCGCCGTGATCGCGCGGCGCGCTCGCGATGGCAAACTGACGATGGATGATCTCACCGGCGGAACGTTCACGATCACCAATGGTGGAGTCTTCGGTTCACTGGTTTCGACTCCGATCATCAACTTTCCGCAGGTCGGGATTCTCGGCCTGCACAAGACCCAGGACCGCCCGGTTGCTATCGCCGGCAAGGTGAAGATCCGGCCGATGATGTACGTGGCGCTTTCCTACGACCACCGAATCATCGAAGGCCAGCAGGCGGTTCTTTTTCTGGTGAAGGTCAAGGAGCTCATCGAAGACCCCGCTGCAATGTTGATTGCCTGATTGACATGACCGCCGAGGAAACCCCAGACGTCGTCGTGATCGGTGGCGGACCCGGCGGCTATGTCGCCGCACTCCGCGCGGCCCAACTCGGTCTGTCCACGGTTTGCGTGGAGATGGACAAGACGCTTGGCGGGACATGCGTAAACGTCGGCTGCATTCCGTCGAAAGCGTTGCTGGCGTCGAGCGAGCATTTCGACTTCGCAAACTCTCATGCGGCCGAACACGGCGTACGGCTGGCCGGCGTGTCGTTGGATCTGGCGCAGATGCTCAAGCGCAAGGACGACGTGGTGTCGCAGAACACCAAAGGCATCGAGTTCCTGTTCCGGAAGAACAAGGTCACGTGGACGAAGGGATTCGGGACGCTGCGTGCCGGGAACGTCGTCGAGGTGGAGGTCGTCGCGAGCGGAGCGATGGAGCCGGGGGCCCCCCCGGCAAAACAGATCGCATTGTACCGGGCAACAAACGTCATCATTGCCACCGGCTCTGTACCGATTGAGCTCCCGTTCCTCCGCTTCGACGAGGACCGCGTCCTCTCCAACGTCGGTGCACTCAAGATCCCCCAGGTTCCCCGGCACCTCATCATTATCGGCGGCGGCGCCATTGGCCTCGAGCTCGGGTCCGTCTGGCGCCGACTCGGCGCGCGCGTCTCGGTGATCGAACTGGCCCCGACGATCCTGCCTGGCATGGACGCCGATGTGATCAGGGAGACGGAAAAGTTCCTCCGAAAACAGGGCCTCGAGATTCATACCGGTACGCGGGTGACGAACGGCGGACGCACCGACGCCGGCGTGTGGGTCGAAGTCGCGCGCGATGGCAAGACCGAACGCATCGACGGTGATTTTGTCCTCGTCTCGGTTGGCCGAAAGCCAGCGGTCGGCGGAATCGACACGGTTGCGCTCGGGCTCGGGGTCGGCAAGCGCGGCGAGATCCTCGTTGACGATCAGATGCGAACGAATCTTCCCAACGTTTTCGCGATCGGCGACTGCGTTCCGGGACCGATGCTCGCCCATAAGGCAGAAGAAGAAGGTGTCGTCGCGGCCGAAGTCATCGCCGGCCAGCCCGCGCGTATGCACTACAGATCGATTCCATCAGTCGTGTACACGTGGCCGGAGATCGCGTCCGTCGGACTGACCGAGGCGCAACTCAAGGACTCGGGACGCGCGTACAAGACCGGGAGATTCCCGTTCTCCGCCAACGGCCGCGCACGGGCAATGGGCGACACGACCGGGTTTGTGAAGTTTCTGACCGACGCGAAGACCGACGAACTTCTCGGGGCGCACATCGTCGGTCCGAATGCGTCGGAGATGATCGCCGAAGTCGTCCTCGGGTTTGAATACCGCGCGTCGGCCGACGACATCGGAGGCACTGTTCACGCGCATCCGACTCTCTCCGAGGTGACGAAGGAAGCCGCGCTCGCCGCGCTTGGTCGCGCCCTGCACATCTGAATCGTGCCGCGACACTTCACGGTCGCGCCTCGTCCGATCGCGCCCGAGGACGCCGGCGGCGCGCACCGGCTGCTGGTGTCACGCTTTGGGGGGACACCACACCTCGACCGAGCCGTGGAGATCCTCCACGTTGCCGCCCGGGGCAGCGATCAGGAAC
>Ga0315281_10000925_pt1 | contig 42204 bp, 41 predicted proteins | sample YL17G07_0_MG_FD_204540 | JGI IMG/M metagenome (GOLD analysis project Ga0315281, IMG submission 204540) | Sediment microbial communities from Yellowstone Lake, YNP, Wyoming, USA - YL17G07_0 | ecosystem: Environmental > Aquatic > Freshwater > Lake > Sediment | place: USA: Wyoming | collected...
CGCTTCGGAGTCGGCCTCACGGAAAACTCCGCATGACTCGGGGCCATAATGGAGCAGCTTCTCCTTTTATGTAGGGCTCTTTCGTCCCCTACCTCATGCCGGCTTATCCCGGCGCTCCCGACCTACCGGCTACTTTGGAACGGGCTTCTGCCTTCTCCCGGTAGCAACTGTCGGCTCCATTACCTGGATAGCTTCACTTGTTAATCCGAACTCCTCAAAGAAACGATCGTCAATCTCGTACGTTGTAACCGGCTTCAACCCAAGTTCGAGTGTTTGGAACATGTCTATCAACTTCTCCCCGTCGATGAGTTCGATCGGGGGGCACCGTCCCGTGCGGCTTCACGCTTTGCTTCTGCTGTGAAAGTTCCAGTAGTGATGATGATCCCCTTGTCCGCACGGCCGGTCATAGCGCCACGAAAATCGCGAACCTGAGAGGGCACGACAGCGCCAGAATATTTCTTGCATTGAAACAAGACGCGAAAACTGACCAGAGGGTTGATCTGCAAAGTGCCGTTGCCATCAATACCACCGTCACCGCCGCGGCCTGTAACGGTTACCTGTGAAAACCCAGATTCACGGAGTAGTCTCTGTGAAAGACGTTCGAACCCTTCAGGCGGCAATGAGCGGAGTAGGTCAAGAAGGTTTTCCCGGTAGCATCGAGATTCGATTTCCGTACCTTCTACTGTTTGCTCCTCGGGAGGTACGTCCTTTTCTTTCCGTTCTTTCCTCTTCTCTGAGTGATACTTTGCCCATTTCTGAAATATTCCTTTTGCTTCCGCGACGGAGAGAGACGTGGTTCGTCCTTTTTCGGTGAGGCTCCACACACCGCGACGCGATGAATCAAGAAGACCTTCAAACGCAAGATAAAGGCGTGCGAAAGTGACTTGGTTCTTGAACCGTGGGCCTCCTGACGCAAGTGTTTCGTTCAATTGTTCGTCCGGAATCTTGAGTGTGGTTGCGATTTTGTCTACGACTTCATCAGGGGTTCCAGAACCGCCTAAGGCTCGCAAGGCATCAAGTATTGGACCGAACCATTGCAGAAACTGTGAACCTTCGGCTTTTTTCATAGTGTTTATGCTCTCCTCTTTTCGAAGTCCGTAGGTTGGGTAGAGCCAAGTGAAACCCAACCTCTTTCATCTGTAAATCCCCCACCCCAACCCCCTTTGCCAAAGGGGGGTACAAATGCGTCCCCCTTAGAAAAAGGGGGATAGAGGGGGATTTTCATCCCCCCTTGTGAACGTCAGTTCATGGACGATTCATATTTTACGCGACTTTCGCAGCTGTCTAAAGGTAAACTTCAATCTGTCGGGTTTCGCTCCGCTCTACCCGACCAATTCAGTTCGTAGGTTGGGTTAAGTGCAACGCAACAGTTTTGTCGGGTTTCGCGCCGCTCTACCCGTCCTACTGGCTGCTATATCTCTCCTAAAAACGGTCTTTTCGCCGTCAACAAATGCAGCTGTGCCACTGCGGTTTATTTGTTATCACAACACGCGGCTGACCCGGCCGGGCGAAGTCCGGCCAATGTTCCGGATAGGAGCAGCGGTTGCCCGCCGCATGTTATATGCCTTATCACTCCTGTTGCTTTTTATAGAAGTTTGAAAACTCTCTTGGAGAAAGAACCTTGACGCCCTGGCGCTGCTTCGCCGGGAAATGCAGTTTATTTCCAGTAACGAGGCATGCCGCCTTTCCTGCTATGGCTACCTCCAGAAAGGGTTCGTCATCAATATCGGGTAAAGCTTGCGGCAGGGGATGGGAAGCAATCGTGCGACCATGATGCGCCAAATAGTCAAGAAGAACCGCGACCTTATTCTCATCGAACTTGAACTTGGGGCGACGCAGGACTTCATTGTATTCAGCCAAGATACGCGCATCAAAACATAATGTCAGTTCATTCGACGAAATCATGCGCACAATTTCACCGCAGAGTCCATAGGGCGTTAAGAGGCCGGCAACAAGAACATTGGTATCAAGAACGATGTTCATCGCGCGCGTTTTTTTCGGACTGCCTTGATTTCAGACTCAATTTCGTCCATTGTTATGCGGTCGGTCACTTGTTCCACAGAACGCCGCTGAAGACTTGCCACCGCTTCGACCGCGCGTGCCTGGCGAAACGCCGAGAGGGATTCTTCGACGTTCGACTCGCTTACCGCCGAGAGTATGGCTATGGGTCGTCCATTGCTGGTGATGATCATTTCCCTTTCCTCGGGAAGTTTTTTCCAGACTTGGGCTGATTTGCCGCGCAAATCGCGTACACTGAGAAATTTCATATTGTTGTCCCCTCCATTCCACGTATCCAATAGTGTACGCAATCGTCACTCATTGTCAAGCAATAATATCTCAAACACTGAACATCACTCATCGCTTTCGAGGAGCCACGATGATCTACATTAAGGATCAAAAAACCCGCGACATGTTCGATCCCTTTCCCTGCCTGGAACCCACTCGAGCCGGTCAATTCAGTTCCAGGTAACCATCGTATCGCGCGCATTATCAGCGATCAGGCGGGACCGCAAAATGCTTCAAACGATACTGATTCCCTCAACTTTACTGAAATGCTTACGATCGAAGGTGGCAACCTTGGAATAGTCTTTCGACCGGATATAAGCGATATTATAGGCGTCAATGAAGTCCATATTTCCCGCTGCATAGAGACGAACAGCCTCGCGAATACGCCCGTGGTTTGCAATCCTGAGATTTCGAGAAGAGAGGAGGGTCGTAAGAACTTCGATGACTTCTTTTCGGGCGAACCCATAGAACGATTCAAGCACCCATACGATCTCGGCTATAACGAGTTCGCTCGTTTCAAGTTTTATCGTTCCGGCTTCCGCAGCCTCGAATAACGAACGGGCTTTTTCGTACTGGGCCGGCACATCGTTCACAAAAAACCGCAGGAACACGTTTGTATCGACAAATATCGTATCATCCATATCAGCGGCCTTCATGAGCGATATTCCGGGCAACGATTCGTTTCGTGTATTCCCGCTCGCTTCCCTGGCCTTTTTTTCGTCCCTTGGCTATGCCGCCGAGGTCAAGGAGTGATCTTCGGTCATTTCGCCTGAGAATCAGCATGTTGTCTTTCACTTCGAAATGAAGGCTGTCGCCTTCCTTTATGTGGAACTGGTCCCGGAACGGCTTGGGAATCGTGACCTGGCCTTTTTTGGTTATCGTGGACATATTCCTACCTCCAATAAAGTATTACAATATTATAGGTATTACTTTTCATGCTGTCAACGGGAATCCTCATGAGGGGAACTTTGGGGAGGTTGTGACTCAAGCCGATTTTTCTGATATGATCTCTCGCCTTTCACAATAAACACCGGATTGAGCGCGCTCATGAGCCGTTTGCCCGCAATCACTTTCGATCTCGATACGGATATTTCAGAAACATCCACTGAAAAGCCATGGGCTTCGAGGTTCGTCATGGCCTCGTGGAGCGTTTCAAGTGTCGCGGCATTGATCACGATGACACCCGATGTCATCACGCCGCTGACAAGCTTCACGATGTCTCCGAGACTTCCTCCGCTTCCTCCGATAAACACACGATCAGGAGCGGGAAGGTCCGCAAGCGCCCCGGGCGCGGACTTGTTTACAAGTTCAATGTTCTTCGTGAGAAAACACTGCGTGTTTTCCGCAATAGCGCCGCTCCGTTTCGGGTCCTTCTCAATCGCGAAAATCCGCAGTCCCGGACTAAGCCGCGCAGCTTCCAGCGATACAGACCCTGAACCGGCTCCAATGTCCCAGAATACGCCTTTTTCGGGCAACCGCAGCTTATGCAACGTGACGGCCCGCACTTCATCTTTCGTGATAAGCCCACGCTCATGCGCAATATCTTCTTCCCGCAATCCGAACGGTATCCCGTCGCTCCGCCCCCTGACCCCTGACCCCTGCCCCCCGACCCCTGCCTTCTGTATTATCACCACATTGGGGTCGGCAAAAGACCTGCCCGCGAGTTCTTCAACGGTCCCTGAAATGATCTTCTCATCGGGATACCCGAGGTGTTCGCAGACATGCATTATAATTTCGGATTGCCGCTCGCCGATCGTCGATCGCAGAATCCCCGCGATCTTTGCCGGGTTGTTTTCACTGTCAGTCAGGATGCCCATTTTGCCGTAACGCTGGAGCAGCGCCGGGATGTCCGTCACTTCATAGGGAAGCGCGCGTCGTTTCGCAATGTCCGGCCCCCCGTGAAGGCTGATGAAAAAAGCGTCGTCCCAGGGTTCGTTGATGCGGCTGAAGGCCTGCTGAACGCTCGAAAGGTCCGGCATGATCACTACACGCTCCTTGCCGAATTCCCTGACCATCCGTCTGCCGATGCCGAAGAACATCGGGTCCCCGGAGCCAAGCAGCACGAGAGGCTGCCTTGCGAATTGAGAGAACCAATCGCGGATAAAGGAGATCGTGTCGGGCACTTTGTCGATGACCTTGATCCGTTCCTTGACCGCTTCATATTCATCATACTGATGAAAAACATCAAAGAGCCTGGATGATGCGAGGATAACGTCCGCCGACAGCACGAGTTTCCGTGCCCGCTTCTCTAAAGGACGGTACCCGATCCCGATAACAAAAAGTTTATTCACTGGCTGCAAGGATATCTCCTTCATAGGACACGAGATTGACGATAACGGGAGTCCCCGAGGCAAGTCCCTCGGCATATCGCCTGGCCGCTTCGCAGACTAATGACAATGCGGAGTGCCGAGTTGGGAGCGCGGAATTAATAAAATCAAAAATATCACGAGAAGTATTGAATGCTTTTTCACGTGGGATGTTTATCCCGAGTTTGACAAGAAAGTCAGCCGCCTTTTCCGCTTCCAAAGCGCCGTGGCGCACATGGGTCTGGGGCGTGGCCATGGCGATCTTGATCATCTTGGCCCACTGAGCGCAGAGGTGTACTTTGCTGAACCCATGCTTCGCCGCGTCGCGGAGAGAGAATTCCGTGTAGTCGCCCATCATGGCATAGGCCTCCCCGGGCAGTCCGTACTTACGCTGATGGGCTTTCTCCGACGTCCTGCCGGTGGATATCACGACCTCGGTCAAACCGAGCGCCTTCGCCACATCGAAGGACGCGGTAATGGTCGCCGTCCAGGCCGCCTCGGAAAGCGGCCTCACGATGCCGGTGGTGCCGAGGATCGATATGCCGCCAACGATGCCGAGCCGATGATTCAGGGTCTTTTTCGCCAGCCCTTCTCCAGCAGGGACCGAGATGGTGACCTGCAAAGAGCATGGCGCATGGCGCATGGCGTCGGCATCTCCTTGCTCTTTGCCCTCTGCCCTCTGCTCTGAGATCGCCTCCATCACAGCCTCCCGAATCATCCTCCTCGGCACAGGGTTGATCGCCGGTTCTCCGACCGGGATGGCAAGTCCGGGCTTGGTGACCGTCCCCACTCCCTCACCGCCTTTTATTATGATTTTGGAATCTTCACTCCGCACTCCGCGCTCCGCGCTCCGCACTGCGGCGACTATCTCCGCGCCGTTCGTGATGTCCGGATCGTCACCAGCATCTTTGATAACTGACGCATATGCAGCTTTATCCTGCATCCTGTATCCTGCATCGTGTATCTTGAACGTAACCCTGCTTCCATCCGGAAAAGGAATTTCGACCCCCCTAATATCCCCCCTTACTAAGGGGGGACCGAGGGGGGTGCGTCCCTCATTCCGCATTCCGCATTCCGCATTCCGCATTAGAAGTATCGTGGCCGCCTTCGCCGCCGCTGCCGCGCACGCGCCGGTCGTGTATCCGGACCGGAGTTTTTTACTTTTCAATTCCACGCCGCGCCTTCACGCCCTGTTCATGGTAATGTTTGATCTCGCGCATCTCCGTCACCAGGTCCGCGGCTTCCATGACCTTTTCGTCCGCATACCTGCCCGTTATCACCAGTTCAACCTCCACGGGCTTTATTGCCATAAGCTCCAGAAGTTCCTGCACCTGGATCAACCCTAAGTGGGCCGCCACGTTCGCCTCATCAAGGATCACCACGTCGTATTCAGCGGACAAAAGAACGCTTTTTACTTCCGCATAACCTTCCTGTGCCGCCTTAATATCAGCGGGAGACGGCTTGCGTTTCATGATGAGTCCCTTGCCGTACTGCTTCACCGTGATCCGGTCGCTGAGCTCTTCGAGCAAGGCATGCTCGCTGCACTTCAACTGCTTGATGAACTGCGCGATAAATACCCTGAGCCCGGCGCCCGCGGCCCGCACCGCAAGCCCCAGCGCGGCCGTGGTCTTGCCCTTGCCGTTTCCCGTATAGACCTGAATATACCCTTTACGCATGATGGTCCTTCATGGTCTTGATAATCTCACGCCTCGCTTCACCGACGGTGAGCGGGATCTTATCAAAAGCGACCCCGTCCTCGTTCTTGAGCCGGTAGATCAGCTCGGCTATCTGAGGCAACCTGAGTTTCACCCGCTCCATCTCCTCGGGCGCCGTGAATACTTCAGCGGGCGAACCGCTGCGCACGATCCGCCCCTTGCTCAAAATGTAAAGCCGGTCGAGGAACAAGGGGACCATATCCACGCTGTGGGTCGCCATCACAATGGTAACCCCTTGCTCCCGGTTCAGCCTTGTCAGCAGGCCCATCATCTTGTATTCGCCCATGGGGTCCAGGCCAGCGGTCGGCTCGTCGAGCAGCAGGATCTCGTGCCCCATGGCCAGGAGGCCGGCGATGCAGATCCGTTTCTTCTGGCCGAAGCTCAAATTGTGGATGGACTTCCCGGCAAAGCCGTCCATATCCACGGCCTTCAGGGCGCGAGTTGCGCGGCGGGAGACCTCGTCTTCGCCAAACCCCATGTTCAAGGGCCCGAAGGCCACGTCTTCAAACACAGTCGGAGCAAAGAGCTGGTCGTCGGGGTTCTGGAACACGAGGCCGACCTTTCGATATATCTGCTTTGGCGAGAGTTTTCGCACGTCCGCCCCATCAAGAAGGACCACGCCTTTGTACTCTTTCATCAGTCCGTCCATGACCTTGAGGAGCGTCGTCTTCCCGGAACCGTTCGATCCCAGAATACCAACGAACTCCCCTTTTCGCACCTCGAGCGCTATGTCGCCCAGGGCCTGCGTACCGTCGGCATAGGCAAAGAGCTCGATGGCGACCGACAGGCGAATATCCGCGCTATTCCGACCCCTGACCCCCGATCCCTGCCCCATTGTCATATTCTCCATATCACTCCCATGACCAGGAGAAAGAGCGCTGATGCAAATATCTCCGACGATTTAAAGGACTTGTGTCTGAGCATCGGCATGTCTCCGTCATACCCCCGCTGCACCATGGCGACGGTGGTGCTCTGGCTGTGGTCGAAGGCCCTGATCGTCAGGGAGCCGGCCAGCGTCCCGAAGGAGCTCAAGCCCCGCCTGACATTTGAATAGCCGAGACGGTTTTTCTGGGCCTGGTAGATGACCTGCGCGTCCTCGAAAAGTACAAAGATATACCGGTAGGCAAACAGCAATATCTCGATAAATCCTTTCGGCGCCCTGAACCAGGAAAGGCCTGCCATGATCTCATTAAAGGGTGTCGCAAAACCGAGCACGGCAACGATGGATACCGCGCCCATGATCCTGATCGCTATCCGAAGTCCTTCCAGCAAACCATCTTTATAGCCGGAAATGCCGAGACCCATGACGTCCGCGGAGAAAAGGATTTCCTTTCCGGAAAAGAAGAACTTCAGAAGCACTACAACAGCAGCGATAAACAGGGGTTCGGAAAATCTGAGGATGAAAACGCGCAACGGTATCCGTATCGTCATGCTGAGAAACAGACATGCCATGGTTATAAAAATGGGAAAGGCATGCCCCCGATAGCTCAGCGTCATGATAAGAACAACGAGGGCAACAAGGAGCTTTACTCGCGCATCCACTTTTGCGAGTACATGGTCATGCCTGGTATGTTCGGTTAAAACATGCATTCAGTTGTCCTTAAACCCGGCTGCCGTCTTCTTGTTTTTGCCGGATGGGTATTTCTCGACCATCAGCACCCGCCAGTAATATCCCGCTGCAAATCCTCCGATTGTCCCCGCGAGCAGAAAAACGAAGAGCAGGAGATCGCCCTGGTCCGTATTGATGAACGGCTCGTGCGCCTCCCGGCCGTGCTCTTGTGCGTATTTTTCAACGACCGATTCGTCCACGCCGGGCCATTTTTCAGCGGCAATGGCAAACGATACGGATACGTAGCAGACTATACTGAATAGTACAATGACAAGTGAGCGCATGATTTTCTTTACGATAACTCCGCATTCCGCATTCCGCATTTCATATACCCACCTCCTCTGCCTTGATGACCCCCATCTTGACCAGAAGATCGGGTCTCTTCTTGTAGAGCAGGACGACCATGCCCGCCGTCATTGCGCCTTCAAGGATCCCCAAGGGAAGCTGCGTGGGGATGAAGGCGATGAGTATCTTCCAGAAAAGCGGCAGGAACGGCGAGTCCCCCCGTATGCCCGAAGCAAGCTCGACCGAGGTGGCGAGATACGTTGCCCAGTCTGCGAACAGCCCGGCCATGAAGCCCGCGATTGCCATATTGATCTTTACCGAGCGCAGCGCGCGGAACGTCAGATAGCCGGCAAAGGAACCCATGACTCCCATGGAAACGACGTTCGCGCCGAGTGTGCTCAGGCCGCCGTGCGCAAGAAAAAGCGCCTGGATCAGGAGCGCCGCGGCCGCAACAACGACGCTGACGGCCGGACCGAGCAGGATGCCGGCAATGCCTGTTCCGCACGGGTGGGAGCAGGTGCCCGCCGAGGGAACAGGTACGGGCATGCAGGAGATGATAAAGACCACTGCCGCCATGAGTCCGACAAGGGGCTTGAACGAGAGATCCGCGGCAGCGAGCTTTTTGAGCCGATAGAGACCAAAGGCCACAAACGGCGTGGCAACGAAGAACCAGAGGGCCGCCCAGCCAAGAGGCAGGATGCCTTCGGAAATATGCATGGCATAGGAAACCTGAACCGGAGCCAGCAGCCAGTAGCCAGTAGCCAGTAGAATAACGCTTCCTGATGACTTTGGATCTCCATTCCGCGCTCCGCAATTCGCATTCCGCATTTTAATGCTCTCCTGCTATTTTTAACAGCGCATTCACGATCGCTACCGCCACGGGCGTACCGCCTTTTCTTCCCAATGCCGTGATGAAGGGGAATCTCTGCGCCGCAAGCAGCGCCTTTGATTCAACAGCCTTCACAAAACCCACGGGAACGCCAACCACGAGCGGCAACGGACGACCTGCGAATTCCGGAGAGTTGAACAGCTTGACTGTCTTCAGCAGAGCTGTTGGCGCGTTCCCAATTGCGATGATGCCGATATTAGGGTTCTCCCTCAACGCTGATTCAATCCCCTGTTCCGCTCTTGTCTTTATTCCTGACTCCTGACTACTGACTACTGACTCCTGTATCCCGCAAATGACCTTTCCGCCCCAGCGGCTCAGAAGCTTTTTGTTGATCCCGGTCCTCACCATCTCCACATCCGTCAGAATGTCCCTTCCCGCCTTGATCGCGGCAAGCCCCGCTGCGACCGCGTCCGGGTGGAACATCAGCGTGTCTTTGAAATCGAAATCCGCCGTTGCATGGATGACGCGCTGCACGATAGGCAGACGATCAGCGGGGATGCTGCTCAGGTCGGCCTCCGCTGAAAGGATATCGAAGCTCCTCTTTTCAATAGCAGCGGGCGCCAGGACCTCCGCGGCGCTGATCCTCTCCATCACAATATGGGCCAATTTTTCATGGATGCCGAGCGGCTCGGTATAAATGAACGTCACGCCGGGATACAGCTTGCGCGCCTCTTCGATCATCTCGGGGATGTCCTTGGTAACGTGCATGCCCGAACTCAGAAAAAACGGGTGGAGGATGATCTTCTGCGTGCCCCTTGAGACGCTGTCCTTGATGGTGTCCATGATGCCGGGTTCCGCGAACTGGAGGTAGGCCACCTTGACGCAGTCCTCTTTGCATCCGGCATGCAGCATGGTGTGCAGCATCGCAGCAACGCGCTCCAGATTATTTGCTTCCTTCTTCGGACTGCCATGACCGAGCAACAGGATACTTTCCTTCATGCCGTTCTTTCTCCTTTAATAAAACCTGCAAAATGACGCGCACTGCGCTCGTTGCTGCCGAAATGCACATGGATGTAGCTCGCCAGGGTGCTTTTATATTTGAATCCTTCATCCAACAGGCTATCACCCGATGCGTTCGTTACTGAATAGACGTTCCCCTGCCCCCTGGACCCTGGACCCTGGACCCTGTCTTCCCTTATTTCCGAATAATGGAACTCATGGCCCCGGTGCTTCTCGCCCTTACTTCCCAGGATACAGTCATTATTCAATAGTATTTCTCTATAGCCCAGACGCGGCTTTTTCATCATCCGCGTCTCAAAGGGAAACACGCCTGTCATGGGAAAGAGTGTGTTGTCGAAATCGCGGATGCCCTTTGAAAGATACATGAGCCCGCCGCATTCAGCATACATCGGCTTCCCGGCATCGGCCCAGGCCCGTATCGAACTCAGCATGGAGCTGTTGCGGGACAACACCGCGGCATGGATCTCGGGATATCCGCCGCCGATATAGACGGCATCAGCGTTGTCGGGGACCGCCGGACCAGAGAGCGGGCTGAACCGGATGATCTCGGCGCCCGCATCGCGCAACAGGTCCAGGTTGTCTTCATAATAAAAGCTGAATGCCTTGTCGTAAGCGACTGCAATGCGGAATGCGGGCTTCAAAATATCCCCTCGCCCCCCTTTGCCTAATCCCCCCTCCGCCCCCCTTTGAAAAAGGGGGGGACGGGGGGATTTTCCTTCACGCATCTCTCGGCGCTTAGCAATCTGAATCAATTGTTCAACGTTTATGTACTTTAATACCGCATCCGCAAGCTTGTCGATATTTTTTCCTGGAAACGGGCTTTCCTCGGCGATCGTAAGACCCAGATGACGGTGCGGAATCTCGAAGTTCAGGTCCCTCGGGAGATACCCAAACACAGGCACATTGATGACGCTTTCTTTCAGTCTTTTGTAGTGGTTCTCAGAAGCAACCCGGTTGAAGATCACACCGGTGATAGAAAGTGCGGATTTCGGATTGCCGATTTCGGATTTTACGCTCTCTACTCCGGACTCTGAACTCAGAACTCTGAACTCGGCGAAGCCGTGCACCACCGCTCCCGCGCTCTCGGCCATGCCATAGGCGTCAACCACGAGGATGACCGGCGCCTGGAGCAGACGCGCCAGTTTGTCCGTGCTGAAATCGCCGTCGTGCATACCCATCACGCCCTCGACCACTGCTATGTCGGCATCCGCGGCGTACTTCATAAAGCAGTCGATAACGTAGTCCTGGCCGCACATCCACTGGTCCAGATTTCTGGACGGTCTGTCCGCCACAAGCCGATGCAGGCCCGCATCGATGAAGTCCGGTCCGGCTTTGAACGGCTGGACCGCGAGCCCCCGCTTCCGCAGTGCCGCCATGATGCCGAGCGTCACGGTTGTCTTGCCGCACCCGCTGTGGGTCCCCGCGATAACTATCCCACGCATAGTTCCCCCGGTTCCTTCAACAGACGGCTGTTCTCATTCCGCGGCCGAACAGCGACGCGCACAGAGGACCCGTCGAGGCCGGCGAAGTTCGAGCAGTCGCTCACTATGATTCTCTTCTTCATGACATCCCCCGCGCCGCAACTGCCGCTCCGGCCATGGCAGCCGCTATCACCGCGGAGACCTTCACCAGCGCCATGGCCTCGTCCGACGCCAAAAGATAATCTTCTCGACAGGGATCGCCAATTATGGGTTTGTCGCTCAATACCCCGTTGTACCTGCTGGGGCCTCCGAGCGTCACACCGATCGCTCCGGCCATGGACGCCTCGGGTACGCCGCTGTTCGGACTGGGGTGCTTCCCGCCATCCCGAACCATGATCGCGAGCGACCTGCGCAAAGCGGCGCCGGCGCTCGCCGCGTCCTTCACGCAGGCGTTCAGGAATGCGGACGCCGCGATGATCAGGCCCGTGATCCGCGCGGGCAGGTAGTTCGCGGCATCATCGACGCGGGCCGCGGCCCAGCCGAAGTAGCGATACCGGTCGTTCTTGTACCCCACCATGGAATCGAGCGTGTTGATCGCTTTGTAGGCCATGGCAAGGGGAAGCCCCCCGAGGGCAAGATAAAAGAGCGGCGCGACAATCCCGTCGGAAAGGTTCTCCGCCAGCGTCTCGATCGTTGCCCTGAGCACGCCCTGCTCCGAAAGCCCGCCGGTGTCGCGGCCCACGATCATGCTCACCTGCTTCCGCGCCGACTCCAGACTTCCATCCCTGATCGACGAGATCACGAGACCGGACGACTGAAGAAGGCCACGCGTGGCGATCGTTGTTGCCGTGAGCACGACCAGCCCCGCGGTCCCGGCAAGGATGGACACCTGCTCCGAGAGGCGGTCCAGCATCAGCACAACGACGTCGGTAAGGAAATAGACCGGCGCCACGATCGCAAGGACCAGCACGATGCCGGCTGCCCGCTCAGCCGCGGGAGAGTCGACTGCGCGCCGAAGGAACCGTTCCATCGTGCTGATGGCGCTGCCGATGAACCTGACCGGATGGGGCAGCCAGCGAGGATCTCCGATCAGAAGATCAAGCACGAACGCCAGTATCAGGACCTCCCCTCTGATCATAATTTCAGCAGCCCCCGGACAAATTCCATGTCCACATGCTCCCGCACGATCGCGGCCAGCCGGTCCAGGGCCTGCTCCTGATATTGCAGGAACCGCACTCTTCTGTCACCGGGAGGCAGTCCTTTCTTTTTTCTGATATGATCGATGATGTCCCATCGAAACAGATCGTTGTCGAAGATCCCATGGACATAGGTGCCCCAGCAGTTTTTGTTCATCGAACCGTCAAGAACAAATGCGGATTGCGGATTGCGGATTGCGGAATCAACCGCCGACATTCTCACTTTGAACAGACCGATATCGCCGGTGCTGGCGCCCATGTGGATCTCATAGCCTTGCAATGTTCCGTGGTCCCTACTGGCCCCTGGACCCTGGCCCCTGAACCCTTGCACAACCTCCGCCTCAACACGGCAGGTCTTCTTTTTATTCCCGAAAAGGGTGTCGATTTTCAGGAGACCGATGCCATCGATGCTCCGGTGACAGCTCTCGGCCCCGGAAGGATCGTCGATCCGTCTGCCAAGCATCTGATAACCGCCGCAGATGCCGATGACTTCCGCTCCCCGGTCATAGGCCCTCCGGATGCTGTCAACGAGCCCCTTCTCCTTCAGGAGGAGCAGATCAATGACCGTATTCTTCGAACCCGGCAGGATGACCAGGTCCGCGCTCTCGAGCTCGGCGGCGTTCGCGGAATACACGACTTCAACATCAGGTTCCATCTCAAAAGGATCGAAGTCCGTGAAGTTTGAAATATACTTCAGCCTCACGATGACGATTTTTACAGTCTTTCCCTCCGCACACCGGACGGAGCCTGCCCTCGAATGCAACTGTCGGGGGAACTCCGAACTCCGGGCAAGCGCCAAACCATCCTCCTCCGGAAGTCCCAGTTCCGTGATATAGGGCAGCACACCTATCACCGGCCTGCCCGTCTTCCCGCTGATCATATCGAGGCCGGGATCAAGGATGGTCTTGTCACCCCGGAACTTGTTGATGATGAATGCCTTGATATGCCTGCTGTCCCGGCCGAGCAGTTTGACCGTGCCGTAGAGCGACGCGAACACGCCGCCCTTGTCAATGTCCGCCACGAGCAGCACCGGCGCCCCGGCATGCTTCGCCATGGCCATGTTCACGATGTCCACATTGAGAAGGTTGATCTCCGCGGGGCTGCCCGCGCCTTCGAGAACGATCAGGTCGTGCCGTTCCGCGAGCCGGGCGTAGGACGCGGTCACCGCCTTCCACGCCTGGTCGCGGAAGGCGTAATATTCCCGCGCCTTCATCACGGCGTGGACCTTGCCGTGGATGATGACCTGCGACCCGCCGTTGCCGGACACCTTGAGCAGCACGGGATTCATGTCGTTCAGGGAGTCGACCCGGGCCGCCCGCGCCTGGAGCGCCTGCGCCCTCCCGATCTCTCCGCCCTCGGCGGTGATGGAGGAGTTCAGCGCCATGTTCTGCGCCTTGAAAGGCGCGACGCTGATCCCCTGATCGCTGAAGATCCTGCAGAACGCGGCCGCGACCAGGCTCTTGCCCGCGCCGGACCCCGTGCCCTGTATCATTAATGCCTTAGCCAATGGCGCTCCTTAGCGGCACACTCGACGATACCCGCCCTCCCCATCCGTACAGGATGGGAAGCCGCGTTGACCGCATTACAATTTTCCACTCAGTTGCAGATCCTCGGAAAACAGCTTTGCAGCCCCCTTCGCCGCACAGAAACTCCCGCACATGGTGCAGGAATCTTCCTGCTCCGGCATGCGGCTTTTGCGAATGGCCATCGCTTCCTCGGGATAGAGCGCGAGCTTGAATTGCTTTTCCCAATTGAGGTCCCGTCGCGCCTTGCTCATCTCCATGTCGCGCTGTCTTCCCTTCTCCGGATATTTGTTCATGTCTCCGATATAAGCGGCGATCCTGGCCGCCTGCACACCCAGTCGCACATCGTCCTCGTTCGGCAGCGCGAGATGCTCCGCGGGCGTTATGTAGCAGATGAGGTCCGCGCCGTATCGGCTCGATTGCGCCGCGCCGATGGCCGCCGTGATATGGTCGAAACCGGGCGCCACGTCGGTGGATATGGGACCAAGCATATAATAGGGCGCCCCTCCGCTCATTCTTTTTTGCAGTTGAATATTCCCCTCGATCTCATCGAGCGGCACGTGTCCCGGCCCCTCGACCAGCATCTGGCAGCCCATTTCCCGGCCTATTTCAGACAGTTCACAGTTGATGACCAACTCCTGTATCTGCGCCCGATCGGAGGAATCGTGGATCGCCCCTGCCCTGAGACCATTCCCGAGCGAAAGGACTACGTCATATTTTTTCAGGATCGAGACGACGCGGTCGAATTTCTCGTACAAGGGATTTTCCTTGTTGTTGGCAAGCATCCAGGCCACCATGCTGACCCCGCCCTTGCTCACTATTCCGCCATAGCGATAGCCTTGTTTTCTCAGGCGCTCGATGGTATAGAGGTTAATTCCGCAGTGGATCGCCATAAAGGCGATCCCGTCAACGCACTGCTGCTCGATCAAATCGAACAGCATTTCTTCATCGAGTTTGTTCGGATCACCGTACTTCCTGCCGGCCTCGCAAAAGGCCTGGTACAACGGGACATTCCCGACCGGAAGGTCCACGGCCGCTATCACCTCACGCCGCACGCGGTCCAGATCGCCGCCTACTGATAATTCCATGAGCGTGTCCGCGCCTGCCGCCTCGGCGGTTTTCGCCTTCCTGAGCTCGGCCGCATAGTCGATAATGTCCGACGACGTGCCGATCGACGCATTCACCTTCGTGCGAAGCCCTTTGCCGATCCCAACCGCCTTCGGTTTCCTGATGGTGTTCCCGGGGATGACGATTTTCCCCTCTGCCGCCATAGTCCGTACATATTCTGCGGAAACATCCTCCGCAGCAGCGACTGTCCTCATCTGCGGTGTAATGAGCCCTTTGCGGGCGTGCTCTATTTGGGTTGTCATAGTTTTCTCCTTGGGATTATGAGGCACGGCTTCACCTGCCGAACGCGTAGACTGCTTCCTGACCAACAGGATCATCCCAGCATCTATGACAACACAGAGAATAGTATAATAAGCATGATTTCTCCTTGTACGCGAGGATTGGAATAAGACGTCTCCTGGCTTAGGACAACCTACTCGCCGGCCTTCCCGGATTGTATCGCTCTAACGGCTTAAACGGTTTCAGCTGTTTAATACGGTTCAAACGGTTAATCCAGTGGCATGATCGGCTTTCGTTTCCATCACAGTTGCGCGACAGCAGGGGAATCGCACCCCTTTCCGCTTTCTTATTCCTCGAGGCCGCTGCTAAACAACAAAAATCCCCGGTCTTCTTTGAAGACCGGGGATTAATAGGAAATATTAACCCACACATTATCTTAACGCCGAAGACTGTGCGAGGACATCCAGACAGGTCTTCTGGCTCTCCCACCTCTGCCTGCCTTCCCAATCACGCTGCGCGTGACCAGTGGCTTGTACTGACAGAGATTGAGACCCTGCTTTTCGCAGGGCCGGGATTACAGCGGCGGGTCCGCTCCCGATTTAAACGGGATTCCCTTCGCCTGGATGTGATCGTGCTCTATGTAGGGTTTTTATAGCACAGGGGCCGGACAAAGTCAAATGTTTATAAACCAGGACCGTACACAATAGATCCGGCACTACCATGCTCCGGATTTACAGCAGGACATCGAGCAGCGTGAACACGAAGATCGTAACGCTGAGGTAGCCGTTCATATTGAAAAAAGCCATGTTCAGTTTTGTAAGGTCATGCTCCTTGACCAGCGTATGCTCGTAGATGATCAGACACAGAGCAATGATCACGCCCGCAAGATAATACCATCCGAGGGAGAGCAGGGCGTACAGCAGGAAGAGAGCGGCAATCGAGACCGCATGAGAAACACGGGAGATCCGGAGCGACCGCCCGGTCCCGAACCGCTGGGGGATGGAATGGAGCCCCGCCTTCCGGTCAAAGCCAATGTCCTGGAGCGCGTAGAGCACATCGAACCCCAGGAGCCAGAACAGGACAGAGGCCCCGAGCACGAGCGCGGGCGCCTCAAGCCTCCCGGACACCGCGATCCATGCGCCGACAGGCGCGAGGGAGACGGCGAAACCCAAAAACATGTGCGACAGGAAAGTAAACCGCTTTGTATAGGAGTAGACGAACACGATCGCGAGCGCTATGGGCGACAGAACGAAACTGAGCGTGTTCAACCGATAAGCGGCGTAAACCAGCAGGGCCGACGAGACCACGGTGAACAGGACCACCTGGGCCGGCGTTACCAGTCCCTGGGGAAGCGCGCGCATGCTGGTCCTCGGGTTCTCGGCATCGAACACCCGGTCCGCCCAGCGGTTAAACCCCATGGCCGCCGAGCGCGCGCCGACCATGGCCGCGGTGATCCAGAGGACCGTGCTCCATGGCGGCACTCCCCTTGCCGCCAGCAGCGCGCCGGTAAAGGCAAAGGGCAGCGCGAAGATCGTGTGTTCAAACTTGATCATCTCGAGGATGATCTTTATTTTTTCCAGCATGTCACCCTTTCAAAAACCAGGTCAGGGACACCCCGAGGCGCGGAAGGAAAGTCAATTGAGAATTTCGACGAGACCTTCGATGGAGAGATATGGTTGTCGCACGGTCGTTTCGCGAGACCGACTAATCCTGCACAGCCTTCTTTACATCCTCACCGGCCTTTTTCCAGGTCTTCCCGGCGTTCTTATCAACGGCCTTCCAGTCCTTTTTCGCCTGCTTGTCAATGGCCTTGAAGTCTTTCCTGGCTTTCTTGCCCACGGACTTCGTCACCTTCTTCATGCCCTCGTGGACCTCTTTGAAGCCTTCCTTTGCCGACTCCGCCTCATCGGCACGGACCATTGACGGCGTGGCGAGCAACCACAAGGCCGGCAAAATATAAAGCAAACGCATTGCATCCTCCTCACAGCACAACGGGTGACTGACTAATCATTCGACAAAATACACCGGGATATGGGGATTGTCAAGGGAAGGCATGCCGCCAAATTAAAAGACCTGACACTCGAGCCTCCGATCATCCCTTCCCTCATCAACCCACTTCTGTTATAATCCGTAATAGACCCACCTGAAATGGAAAAATGGGAAGGATTATCCTAATGTTGGAAGCAAAAGATTTTGCAACAGGCTGCCTGACGATAACGCTATGCGTCGTTTTGTTTCCCCTCTTTTTTCTGGTCTTCAAGTTCACTCTTGTTCTCGCCGTCTTCCTTGCAATAGGTACCGGCATTATCTTGGGGATAGCTGTTATAGGTAGGATAGTGAGACTCTTTATCACGGGGAAATGACTGCGGGACTTGAGACTGAGAGCGTAGTGACGCTCGTTGCGTAGCGGATTTTAAAGACAAAAGGCTGCTGGGCATACATTTTTCTTGACTCCTGAACGCTCTTTGCATACACTTAAAAAGAAGGATAAAATCACAAGGAGGATATCATGCCGAAAATGCCGAAACAGTACGCCAGCATCCAGAAAAAATATAAGGGCCTCATCAAGGCGGTTGGGAACCTTGGGAAAGCCGCGAAGGCGGCGGGACCGCTGAACAGGAAGACCTCTGAACTGGTCCAGATAGCCGCCGCGACCGCGGTGCGGTCCGAGGGCTCTGTCCACTCCCACACGCGGCGTGCGCTGGCAGCCGGTGCAAAACCCGATGAGATCCGCCATGCGATCGTTCTGCTCACGAGCACCATCGGCTTCCCCGCCGTCTCCGCCGCGCTGTCGTGGGCGAATGATGTGCTGGAGAAGAAATAATTTTTTGTAACCGCCGGGGCCTGCCCTCGAAAGATTCCATCGGAGGCGCCTTCGTGTGAGATGCAGGTTCCATCTTGTCCGTATTAGGGTGATGCCTCATGCGGGAATATGTCCAATCTTATTTTCATCGGCGATTCACTCATCTGATGGGGTACATCTGGCCGGCAAGGGATATGATGTGTGGGCAAAAGAGGTGGAGCGATTTGTGAATGATCGGATAAACCTGAAAAAAACATCTGGACGCTGAACGGGCGGATTAATATATGATAAAAGCGGATGAAAATAAAAGGAGTCGGCAAACGTCTCGCCCGCCCTTTCAGTCCTGCTTACGCGTTCAGGATATTCCGCACCATTCGCAGGAGTTCAGCGGGGGCAACGGGTTTTGAGATAAAATTCAGGTCTTTTTCGAGAATGCCTTTTTTATGTATGATGTCTGCCGTATAGCCGCTCATAAACAGCGCTTTCATCGCGGGATGGGTCTTGCGGATTTCCTCGTATACCGCCTTGCCGTCTTTTTTCGGCATTACCACGTCAAGGAGAAGGAGGCGCACCTTGTCTTCGTTGCCCATGAACCTGTTCAGGGCTTCCTCACCGTCCTCCGCTTCAATGACCGAATAGCCGGCCTCCTCAAGCCTGGCCTTCGTGAGTTTCCTTACCTCCGCATCGTCTTCGGCCAGCAGAATTGTTTCCGTGCCGCCGATGCTGCCGATGCGTTCCATTGATTTTGTTTCTTCATTAATCTTAACCCCTTTCAGTATGAGGGGCAGATACGTCTTGAATGTTGTCCCTTTCCCCAACTCGCTGTAGACGTTGATATAGCCCTTATGCTGCTTTATCATCCCATACGCCATCGACAGGCCGAGCCCCGTGCCTTTTCCCACCTCTTTGGTGGTAAAGAAGGGTTCGAATATTCTTTTCCGGGTCGCCTCATCCATGCCGACGCCTGTATCGGACACGGAAATGACGGCGTATTCACCGGGGTTTCCAAAGGCGTGGAGCTTTCTGAATTTCTCATCCAGCTCCATAAACCCTGTCTCAATGGTCAGCAACCCACCCCTGGGCATGGCATCCCGCGCGTTTATCGCAAGGTTCATCAACAACTGCTCTATCTGACCGGAGTCCGCTGATACGGTCAGCTCTTTATCCGTGAGCGCCGTCTTAAGTTCAATTTCCTCGCCGATCACTCTCGCCAGCAGCCCTTCGACCCGTTTTATTATTTCATTTATATTCACCGGCCTGATGTTGAGTATCTGCTTTCTGCTGAAGGCAAGGAGGCTCTTGGTCAGATGGGCGGCCCGGCCCGATGCGACAAGGATCTGTTCGACATTGTGCCTCAATGGATCGTCTTCCCGCATCTTCTTCGCCAGCATGCTCCCATAGCCGATGATCGCCGTGAGGATGTTATTGAAATCGTGGGCAATGCCTCCCGCAAGCTGGCCCACGGCCTCCATTTTCTGCGCATGGCGAAGTTGTTCTTCGAGCTTTTTCAGCTCGTTAACATCCGCCAGCACGGCCATGATGCCGCTGACGTTTCCCTTCGAGTCATAGAGCGGCGCCGCTGAAAGTCTGAGTTCGACAGGGAAGCCGTCCTTCCTCCGCCATCGCACCTCGAGCTCGGAGAGCAGTCCGCCATGAAGCACCCGCTCGCACAAACTGCGGAACTCAGCCTGCTTGTCGTCAGGGACGATAGGCATAACGCGGCCGATTGCCTCGCCGGCGCTCCAGCCGAAGATGCGCTCGGCGGCCCTGTTCCACACCTTCACGTTCCCGGACGGGTCGAGGGCAATAATGGCGAGGGGCGCGGACTGAATGAGCGCCTGGAGGGATTCGCTGGTCTCCCGCAGCGCTTCTTCCATCCGTTTGCGGTCCGTAGTATCGTGGAGGACCATGACGGTGCCGAGGTAGTCCGCGTTCCGTTTGATCGGTGAAATCGTGACCTCAAAGTCCCTGTCCCGGTAGGAGGCCTCGCCCGTATAGTACGCCAGCCTGCCTTCCTTGATTGCCTGGATCTTATCGGCGAACTGTTCTACGTTGCACCGGCAATGGGTCAGTCGCCGATTACCGGGAGGTCCAGCGCTCGTTGCCCCGCAGAGGTCTTCCGCCGCGGCATTGAGCAGCACAACATTGTCTCGCGCGTCCGCGAAGATGACTCCCTCTTTCATGCCATGGATAAGCGCCTCGATCCGTGACTTCTCCGCGCGGAGGGAGCGCTGCGACTCCTTCGCGAGGAGATAGGCAAGGTAAAATGCAAGCGGGACGATTAAGATGCTCGACACGATGGTGCGGTTCTTCAATGTTTCAACCGGGGCGAAGGCCTCTTTCGCGTCGATCTCCGCAAGCAGGGTCCAACCCAGCGAAGGGACGCACATGGAGGCGCCGAGCACCTCGCTGCCGAGATAGTTTCTGTACACCGCCGTCATTTCCCGGCCTGCCGCGCACTCGAGCACCGGCGGCGTTTCGACCCTCTGCTTCATGACCTCGTCTCTATATTTCGAAGGGGTTATGAGGAGCTTTCCCTTGCTCACGAGGTAAAGGTTGAGGGTTTTATACTTTCCGGGCAAGCTTGCTGGAGCGCCCCTTGCCGTCGAATATTTTCCGCTCAGTATTTTATTCAGTTCACTTGTGTCGTAAAAATTGATAAGCACACCCAACGGGGCGCCTGATTTCCTGCTTGTCAGCGGCGCTGCAACGGCAATAGTCTGGCCCGCGCCTTCGGAAATGCGGGGCGGTATGTGCACGTCGCTGATGGAAATGCCGTTTTTCCCCTGGACAAAATAATCGTCATTTGATTCGTCTGCGCCCAGCTCGCGCGCGTCCGTTGAGGCGAGCACCTTTCCGTTCATATCAGCCGCGGAAATAAGTTGGACGCTCCTGTCGAGCGGCATTTTATTGCTCTTTAAATGCATGTTCAGCGTCATCTGCAGTTCGGCAAAATATGGATCGTGCGCATCCAGTTTACGCAGGGCCTCTATCGCATCACGGATAAAACCGTCTGACGAGAAATCCACAGCGCGCCCTTTTATAAGTTCAATATAGCTGTAGAGATGCCCTCCCTTGGCCTCCGCGATAAGGGTCAAATCCTCGAGCGCTTGCTTCTCCAGAGCGGCCTTCGCGGAGCTGTAACTGAGGTATCCCAGCGTTGCCACAGGGATCAGGGCGGCGAGTACAAAGGCAACAATAAGCTTCGCGGTGAACTTCATCCTGTCTCCCCGGAGATGCGCATGTCCGACCTGCTGTTTATGGCCCCGTTGCATGACTTTGCAACCGTCAATGAAAATACGCGGGGCGAACACACGATTGAAATGAGCAACAACGGATATGATATTAAAACAGCGCTCTCAGTGATACTATAAGATCCTGTGGGACAAAGTCAATCTTTAATGCGGGTATGCGGCAAACAGAGCGGCAAGAATCCGGGTCCCCGGTCAACGGTCCTGATATTGAAATCCATTAAAGCGCACACCTCTTCTTATTCGGTGTCCTCCGCGGCAAATATTTCATCACCTCCTGACTCCCGGCCCCTTACTCCACCTTCACCCCCACGGTCAGTTCCTTCTGCTGGAGCGACCTGATCTTGTCACGCAGCTCCGCCGCTGTCTCAAAGTCGAGCTCTTTCGCCGCCGCGCGCATCTGTTTCTGAAGCGAGGCGACGTACGCGGGGATGTTCACGGTCGGCAGATACTCGCCCGCCTCTTCAGCCGCGATCGGCACGGTGAAGTAATCCTGCTCATACACCGTGCGCAGCGTGGCCTGGATGTTCTTCTTGATGGACTGCGGCGTGATGTTATGCCTCTTGTTGTATTCCTCCTGCGCCGTGCGCCGCCGGTTTGTCTCGTTGATGGCGTTCCTCATGGAATCGGTGATCTTCTCCGCGTAGAGGATGACCTCGCCGTTCACGTGCCGCGCCGCGCGGCCCATGGTCTGGATGAGCGAGCGCGTCGAGCGCAGGAACCCTTCCTTGTCCGCATCAAGGATCGCAACGAGCGAGACCTCGGGAATGTCAAGTCCCTCTCTGAGCAGGTTGATGCCGATCAGAACATCATATTTCCCCAGGCGCAGGTCCCGTATGATGTCCACCCGCTCAAGGGTGTCGATATCGGAGTGGAGGTACGCCACCTTCACATTCAGTTCCTTGTAATGTTCCGTCAGGTCCTCAGCCATGCGCTTCGTCAGCGTCGTGACGAGCACGCGCTCTTTTGCCTCCGCCCTTTTTCTGACCTCGTTCAGAAGATCGTCCACCTGTCCCGTGGCCGGCCTGATCGCGATCCGCGGGTCCGTGAGTCCCGTAGGCCGGATCACCTGCTCGATGACCCTCTTGCCGGACTTCGCGACCTCAAAGTCAGCGGGCGTTGCCGACACGTACACGGTCTGGCGCACGCGCTGCTCGAATTCCTCGAAATTGAGCGGCCGGTTATCGAGCGCCGAGGGCAGGCGGAAGCCGTATTCAACGAGATTCATTTTCCTGGCCCGGTCGCCGTTGAACATGCCGCCGATCTGCGGGACCGTGGCGTGGGACTCGTCCACGACCAGAAGAAAATCCTTGGGAAAGTAGTCGAGCAAGGTCGGCGGCGGCTCGCCGGGCGCCCTGCCCGAGAGATGCCGGGAATAGTTCTCGATGCCGTGGCAGTACCCCATTTCCTGGATCATCTCGAGATCGAACATGGTGCGCTGCTCGATGCGCTGCGCTTCGAGCAGCTTGTTCATCCTGCGGAATTGCTGGATGCGCTCCCTGAGCTCTTCATGGATGCCGTCCATGGCCGCCTTCATGCGCGATTCGGGGATCACGTAATGGCTGCCGGGGTAGATGGCGACCTTATCGAGCTTCTGACGCGGCGTGCCTAACAGCGGATCGAACACGGAGATCGTCTCGAGCTCGTCCCCGAAGAGTTCGATGCGGATTGCCGCGTCCTCGTAGGACGCCGGGAAGATTTCGACCACATCGCCGCGCACCCGAAACGTCCCCCGCTGGAAATCGAAGTCGTTCCGCGAGTACTGGATGTCAACGAGTTTCCGGAGGAGCTCGTTTCTCTCGAGGCGCTGCCCCTGTTCGAGGAACAGCAGCATGCCGTGGTACGCCTCGGGAGAACCCAGGCCGTAGATGCATGAGACCGACGAAACGACGATCACGTCGTTCCGCTCGAACAGCGAGGTGGTCGCCGAGTGGCGCATGCGGTCGATCTGCTCGTTGATGGCCGAGTCCTTCTCGATATAGGTGTCCGTGGTCGGAAGGTAGGCCTCGGGCTGGTAGTAGTCATAGTAGGAGACGAAGTACTCAACCGCGTTCTCCGGGAAAAGCTCCTTGAACTCGTTGTAGAGCTGGGCGGCCAGCGTCTTATTGTGCGCGATCACGAGGGCGGGCCGCTGGACCTTCTCGATCACATTCGCGATGGTGAAGGTCTTGCCCGAGCCCGTGACCCCGAGCAGGACCTGGTGTTCGAGGCCCTTGATGATGCCGTCAGCGAGCTGCTCGATCGCCTGGGGCTGGTCGCCGGTCGGCGTATAGTCCGATGTGATTTTGAATTTCGGCATGAATATATACTTCTTGAGAGTACGGTATTCTTTGGTTACTTTAGCTGAAATCGGTTAGACAAATCAACCCTTATTTTTGAGTGCTCAATGGATAGGTCTATCCACTTTTCAACTAGTTTTTTAAACTGCTTATAGGTTTTGATCTGCTCTCGTAGTTCTGCGACATGGTGCGCCCTAACGTAGTTGGTCTTGCTTTTCATCTTATGCGTGTAGCTGAGTTGGTAGAACTCCCACTTTTTGTCCTCTTTGGTTCTGTACTGCTTCGTCAGTGAGCCCGGCCGCATTTCACCGATTCCCATCAGCTCCTGTTTAATCGCTACTATCCGCCGCTCAATCTTCGCAAACTTGTTTCTTCGCGTCTCAGTGTGGCTCAAGTCCGACGGGTTTTCTGTCTTGCCGTTATCCCTGCCTGTTGTCAGGTTTCCTGTTGACATTCCTTTCGCTGATTGTTAATGTGTTTCACCATCATGGTCCGCACTTGTGTTGAAAAAACGGCGCGTGGAATGACAACATGAATAAAAATCGGGGACATATGACCGCCGGTCTTTCGCGGCGATTGCGCTTTCCCGCCGACGAGCGGCGCCTTCCCTGGCTTTCCCTGCTTCTTGACGCGTACTCGATCGCTGATACCGGAGTGGCGATCGCGTTACGGGATATGGAGAAAAAACAGAAGAAAAAACTTGCCTGCGGAAAAGGTTGCGGCAACTGCTGCGTTGATCAAAAGGACCTTCCCCTGTACCCGCACGAACTCGTCGGCATCTACTGGTATGCCACTGAGAAAATTACATCGCCCGTCAGGGAAGTCCTGAGGGGCCGGCTTGCGGTCCATACGGCCGCTTCGGGGTGCCCGTTTCTTATCGATAATTCCTGCGCCATTCACCCTGTTCGTCCGGTGGGATGCAGAATGTTTAATGTGTTCACGGTCCCCTGCGCGCCCGGTGAAGATCCCTATTTCACGAGACGCGGTGACGTTCTGCCGCCGATCCCCGATTATATCGAGCGTACGTTTGGCGCGGTCCTGCCGTTTTACAATATGAAAAAGGAAGGTGACGCATCCGCGGCGATACGGAAAATCCGAGCTCAGATCATGAATCTCCTCTCCTTCGACTGGTCGAAACTGGCCGACCTCATGGAAAAGAACAGCCCGGGTCCATCTCTTTAAAGGCCACGGTGACGAGATCACCGCCGTCAGTTGCAGATCAGGAAAGTTGTTTGAAACTTTGTGCGCGTAGCGGCCGACGTTGACAATCTCAGAATTGGAGGTAGTTCGTCCTGCCCTTCCCCACCGGCTCCGCATTTTTCAACATCATATCCACAAACTGTTTCGCCTTTTCCACAGCCTTTTCCACGGGTAATCCCTGGGCTATGAACACGGTTATTGCCGAGGAAAGTACGCACCCGGTGCCGTGAAACTCCCCTTTTCGCCTTGGTGTGGAGAAGCTGAGCACGGTTTTTCCGCCATACAGGGTGTCCACAGCCGGTCCAATACGGTGTCCGCCTTTGATGAGCACATACGTCGGCCCCATATCGAGCAGTTTGCCTGCCGCATAATCCATATCCATATCGCATTCCATCATAATGCCGGTCAGCAATTCAGCCTCGGGAATGTTCGGTGTAATAATGAGCGCTCGGGGAAAAAGTTTTTTCTTCAGGACCGCGACAGCATCGTGTTCGAGCATGAGTTTCCCGGTACTGGACCGGAGCACCGGGTCGATCACAAGATTCTTGATCGTATGCCTGAGCACCGCTTTTACCACAGCCCCCACGTTCTGCTTCGTCAGGAGCATGCCGGTCTTGATCGCATCAGGCGTGATGTCCGAAAGCAGAACTTCGAGCTGCTTCGCAAGCATTGCCGACGAGACCGCTTCGACAGCCGAGACGCTCCGGCTGTTCTGGATCGTGAGTGCGGCCGGTATGGCCATGCCGAAAGCGCCCAGTTGCTGAAAGGTCTTGAGGTCAACCTGTATCCCGGCGCCGGACGATGGATCGGAGCCTGCTATGGAGAGGACTTTGATCATGGATGCAATGCAGAGGTCAGGGGCCGGAATCCAGAAGGATGTTTTGATATTTCTCCTGACTTCTGGATACTGGCTACTGTCTCCTGTGATTTTATTCCAGCTTTAACCGTATCAATTCCAACGGGTCCACCTTCGCGCCCTGCATGCGCACGCCCCAGTGCAAGTGGGCGCCGGTAGCGCGGCCGGTGGAGCCGACGAGGGCTATCGTCTCGCCCTTCATGACCGCCTGGCCGTACCGGACATTGATCTTCGAGAGATGGAAAAACATGGTGTAGATCCCCTGTCCATGATCAAGAACAACGCTGTGCCCGGAAAAAAACTGGTCATCCACGAGCGCCACCACGCCGTCATTGGGCGCAAGCACCGGCTCTCCCTCGTCTGCCGAGATGTCAATGCCTGAGTGGGAGTTCTTCGGAATGTTATTTATGATCCTTCTGACACCAAACGGGGTGCCTACCGGTTTCCCCGGCAGGGGGTCGATGAAGTTCCCGCTCCAGATCCGGAGGGAATCGACTGGCCAGATCTCCGCTGTCTTCTTCTGTTCACGGTCCGCCCGCGCCTCGTTCTCGGGCGAGAGGGCCACCATGCCCTCGGGCAGCGTGAGCCGCTGGATCGGGTACTTCTTTTTCATGACCCTGAGATTCGTAAGATGCTTCCTGCCATCGATCGTGACCTCAAGCGGATACCTCCCCGGCTCCTGATTCAGATCAATGCCGATAATTGCTTTGAACGATTTTTTTATGGGATTGAAATGGAGTTGCTTTCCGTTGAATGTGCCATCCACCGGTCCGGCGGCATTCTTTACAACGACGGTGGCGATATCGCCCGGGCCTATCTTGTTCGGCTGAAGAATGACCTCTGGCGACTTGACCGGCGCCGCGTGAGCAAGGAGGGGTGAATAAACCAGCGCGATAACGAGTACGATGTTCTTCAATGTATTTACCATTGGGCCTTTCATGCGTCTATTCCATGTTCCACGATTACCCCTCGCGCCTTACACCTGACGCCTTCCGATACTATGACTTGTTCATGGCTGCTCTCTTCTGAATTCCGTCTTCTTTTTTCAAATATTTACTCACGCCCTTCATTGAGCAGAACTCGCCGCACATGCTGCAGACATCGGATTCTTTCGGCAGGCTTGACTCGCGCAGTTTGCCGGCCCGTTCCGGGTTGATCGAAAGCTCGATCTGGCCTTTCCAGTCGAGCGCCTTGCGCCGTCGCGCCATCTCGTTGTCCCAGTCCATCGCCCCCTTCACGCCCTTGGCAATGTCGGCTGCGTGCGCCGCGATGCGCGACGTGATCACGCCCTCGCGCACATCCTCGAGGTCCGGCAGACGCAGATGTTCGGACGGGGTGACATAGCAGAGAAAATCCGCGCCGGCCGCGCCGGCGAGCGCGCCGCCGATGGCCGAGGTGATGTGGTCGTATCCCGGCGCCACGTCCGTCACAAGCGGGCCGAGCACATAGAACGGAGCTCCCTTGCACAGTTCTTTTTGGATCTTGATGTTGGTCTCCACCTGGTTGATCGGCACATGGCCCGGCCCCTCGATCATCACTTGTACGCCCGCTTCGTGCGCCTGGTCGCGCAACTCACCGAGGGTGATCAACTCTTCGAGCTGCGCCCGGTCCGTGGCATCGGCAAGACAGCCCGGACGCATGCCGTCGCCGAGCGAAAGCGTCATGTCATACTTCCTGCAGATCCCGATCAACCGGTCGTACTGAGTATAAAGCGGGTTTTCCTTTCCATTCACAACGATCCATTCGAGGTGGAACGCGCCCCCGCGGCTCACCACGTCCATGATCCTGCCCTGGCGCTTCAGCCGCTCCACGCTCGAGATGGTCACGCCGCAGTGCACGGTCACGAAGTCCACGCCCTCTTCGGCCTGTTCCTCAATCACGCGGAACAGAAGTTCCGGATCCATCTGGACGATCGATTTGCCCTGGGCCACGGTCTCGACCGCGGCCTGGTAGATCGGCACGGTGCCGATGGAAACAGTGGACTGCTTCAGTATCTCCCTGCGGATATCGGTGATCGGGCCGCCGGTCGAGAGGTCCATGACCGCGTCCGCGCCGGCCGCCACAGCCACCTTGAGCTTCGCGAGCTCATCATCGATCGACATCCGGTCTTTGGATGTGCCGATGTTCGCATTGACCTTGGTCCTGAGCCCCTTGCCGATGCCGAGCGGGGAGATCGACGTATGCCGGTTGTTCCTGGTGATGACGATGGTGCCATTTGTGATGCCCGTCAGGATATGTTCGGCACTCACACCTTCGGCCCTGGCCACTGCCTCCATCTCGGGGGTCATGTTGCCTTTTCGCGCTTCGAGTATTTGTGTCATTTTACACCTCGTATACCTTATACCTCGCCTCTATTCAGCCTGATGACGTGATCAGCGCGGAGCACAAGTGCCACATAAAATCTTGTCAATGAACGCTATTGTTTCGATGAGCTTGCTTGAAGCATTCTTGATATCTTCCGCGGCCATGATGGCGGATATCATTGCCACGCCAGTTGCCCCTGCCCCGATAACTTGCTTTATATTCCCACTTTTTATCCCTCCAAGGGCATAAATTGGTATATTTAACTCATTTTTAAGATAATTAAGATTTTCCAATCCCACTGGCAACCCATGTTTAGCCTTTGAAGGTGTATCGAATATAGGCCCAAAGGTTATAAAATCCGCCCCGTTAGCCTCAGCTGCTTTGGCCTCAACCGGATTATGGGTCGATACGCCGATAAGCATAGTGCCGCCAACTACACTGCGGACCGCCTCAACAGGCATGCTCCGATGGCCGAGGTGTACCCCGTCCGCATTTACCGCAACCGCCACATCAACGCGGTCGTTAATGAATAACCTGGCCCCGAACTCATTCGTAAGGATTCTCATTTCCTGTGACAAGGAGAGCAGTTCTCTGACAGGCAGGTCTTTCTCCCTCAGTTGGACAGCCCGTATGCCGCCCTCGAGCGCCAGCCTGACCGCTGTAACAAGCGGCATCTTCACCTGCTTCCGGTCAGTGATCAGGTAGAGTTTGAAATCAACAGGCAATTAACCCTCCGCAAATGCGCATAGCGCATGGCGCATGGTGCATGGTGCAGAGGGCATGGCGCAGAGTGAAGTGCTGCCCTCTGCCCCCTGCCCTCTGCCCCATGCGCCCTCAGTTTCCTATCATCCCCTCGATCGGGCTGCTGGCCGTGGCATAGAGCTTCTTCGGGATCCTCCCCGCCTTGTACGCGAGACGGCCGGCAAGCACACCGTACTTCATGGCCTGGGCCATCGAGATTGGGTCTTTTGCCCCGGCAATCGCCGTGTTCAGCAACACCGCATCGCACCCAAGCTCCATGGCAAGCGCAACATCGGAGGCCGTACCCACACCCGCATCGACAATGATGGGGACCTTCACGGTTTGCATGATGATCAGAAGATTATAGGGGTTCCTGATGCCGAGACCGGAACCGATAGGCGCGGCAAGAGGCATGACCGCGGGACAGCCGATGTCAACGAGCTTTCTGGCCACGATCGGGTCGTCGCTCACGTAGGGCAGCACGATCAGGCCCTCTTTCACCAGCGCCTTCGCCGCCTCGAGCGTCGCCTCATTGTCCGGGAACAGGGTCTTCTCGTCACCGATCACTTCGAGCTTTACGAGCTTCGTGATACCCGCCTCGGCAGCGAGCATGGCGGTGCGGACCGCGTCCTTTGCCGTGTAGCAGCCCGCGGTGTTCGGAAGGATTTTGTACTTCTTCGGGTCGATATAATCGAGCAGGTTCTCCTTGCCTTTGTCGATGATGTTCACCCGCCGGACCGATACGGTCACCACATCGGCGCCCGAGGCCTCGATGGCCTTTTTCGTTTCAGCGAAGTCCTTGTATTTCCCGGTCCCGACCCAGAGCCGGGAGTTGAATTCAATGCCGGCAATGATCAGCGCGTCGTCTATCATGGAAAAACCACTCCTTTACTGTTTCAGTTGATTTTACCGCGCACCCCGAACTCCAGACTCAGAACTCGAACCCTCCCCCCGCCATAAAGCTCACCACTTCCAGGCTGTCGCCTTCCTTGATCGCAGTCGTACCGTACAAGTCCTTCTTCACGATCTCCCTGTTCAGCTCGACCGCAACGCGCTGGCGCTGGATCTTCAGGAACTCCAGCAGAGCGATGACCGTGATGCCGTCAGGCATCTGTTTCTTTTCACCATTCAGAGTGATGGTCATAATTTCACGTAAATAAAAGGGACCACGCCTTTCTAAACGCAAAAAGCCGTATCCGGAAGATACGGCTCGAAAGGTTTTCGCTAGTGATAAACTCGCCTTCCCTACGCCGGCACTACCCGGATCAGGTTCTAAGGGTCGTCCTTCTCAGGACTCTCAGCCGATCGGCTCCCCCAGCTTTCTGTTTCGGTACAATACCGCACGACAGGACCAATGTCAATAGCTTTTGCGGCACGGTTACCCGTTCAGCAGTTTGACCACGGCCATGCCGTCATCATGATAATCGATGATATTGAGGGCGCCGAAAGCCTGATCGATCCGGAACAGGTTCATCAGGTCCATGCCGAGCGCGTCTGCCAGAATGACCCGGTTCACGCCGCCATGGAGGAGCATCGCGAGCTCCTGCTCGCGATGAGCTTCTACCAGCCGCTTGAACACCGGCAGTGTCCGCGCGCTTACATCGGATAGACACTCTCCGCCAGGCGGGCGATAATTGAGCGGGTCCTCCCGCCACGCCGCGTATTGTTCGGGAAAGCGGGCCTTGATCTCGTCCGCCGTCAACCCTTCCCATGCCCCAACGCTCCGTTCCCGGAGTTCGCGGAGCGGAGTGGAGGAAACGCCGACACGGCGTGAGATGATCTCGGCGCCCTTCTTCGAGCGGATGAGATCGCTCGAATAGACCGCAACGATGCCCTTTTTCTCAAGCAGCCCCGCGAGCCGGCGCATCTGGTCGACGCCCTTCGGCGTGATATCGATGTCGATGTGGCCGTTGTAGCGCTTCTCGCCGTCGTTCGCCACTTCGCCGTGGCGCATGAGGTAAACCCTGGTCGGCATGGTCCTATGTCCCGCTCGAGAATATTACAAACAGGAGGAGCACAAGCGCCTCGTTCAATTCGCTCATTGCGCCGATCGCGTCACCCGTCACCCCGCCGAGTTTTCGCACAAGGTAACGCTTCCCGAGATACGTAAGCAGCGCAACGCCGCAGATCAGGATGAAAAAAAGGACAATGGAACGCGCGTCCAGCCGCACGACCACGAATGCCGATAAACCGATGGCCAGGGCGGAAGCGGCTGCCAGGCCGCTTGACCGGAGATGTCCCACAAAGGCCTTGCCCATGCCGCGCCCGCGTCCGTATTCCGCGTTGAACACCATGAGCGTCTGCGCCCATCGCGCCACTACCGGTGAAACCAGCAGCGCGCCGGTCCTGTCGCTCTCATAGAGGGTGTTGAGACACAGATATTTAAGGAACAGTACGAAGAAGATGCCGAGCGCCCCGGCGGTCCCGAGCCTGCTGTCCTTCATGATGGCCAGCCGGGAGGAATGGTCGCTTCCGCCCATCAAGCCGTCGAGTGTATCGGCCAGGCCGTCGATATGGATCGCCCGGGTGATTATGGCCGAGATGATGACAAGCAGGAACGTGGCAATGGGATGGGGAAGGGCGATCAGGGCGAACACCTTGTCGGCGTTGATCAGAAGAACTCCGATCAGAAAACCGACCACGGGGAAATAGACCATGGACTTTGCCAGGTCCCCTTCCTCGACATCATGGTCCTTCTTCACGGTGAAGATAGTGAGAAATTGCAGCGCCGTGATGAAATTTTTATACATCGGTCATCCCTTATCCAGTGCGGGCAACCATACCGTTTGCCTTCTGTTTTACTCCGAATCCCTTACGCCTCGCGACTTCACGCTCTGACCCCTTCGGCCTTCTCCGCAACACCCGCATCCGCGAACGTCGCCATCTCGCCGAGGATCTTCACGCCTGCTTCAACGAGCGACATGCCGAGGGCGGCGCCCGTGCCTTCCCCAAGCCTGAGATTCAGATCAAGGAGCGGCGTCTGCTCCAGATGTTCAAGCATCTTCCGATGGCCGATCTCCACGGACTGGTGCGCGGCGATCATATATTCCTTGACCAGGGGGTTCAGTCCCGCGGCAATGAGCGCGCCCGCGGTCGAGATGAACCCATCGACCACCACGGGGATCCGGTACAAAGCGGCGCCGAGCACGAGGCCCGCAATGCCCGCTATCTCGTATCCGCCGACCTTGGCGAGCACGTCGAGCGCGTCTTTGGGGTCCGGCTTGTTCATCGCGATCGCTTTCTTAATGATCGCGACCTTGTTCTGGAGAGAGCGGTCATCAATACCCGTGCCGCGGCCCGTGACTTTTCCCGCGTCCGTGCCCGTGATCACGGACACGATCGCCGACGAAGGCGTCGTGTTCCCGATTCCCATGTCTCCCGTCCCGAGCAGATCGAGGCCTTCTTTATATTTTTCCACCAGCTCAACGCCGGCAAGCACCGCCCGTTCCGCTTCATCGCGCGTCATGGCCGGGCCCTTGGTCATGTTCCGCGTGCCGCGCCCGATCTTTCTGATCTCAAGCCCTTCCATGGGCTCGAAATCGTGATCAACGCCCATGTCCACCACGATCACCCTTGCGCCCACATGCTTTGCAAGCACATTCACGGCGGCGCCGCCGCGGATGAAATTGAGGACCATCTGGGGAGTTACCTCTTTGGGGAATGCGCTGACACCCTCCTCGGTCACTCCGTGATCGCCGGCAAAGGTGAAAATGATCTTGTTCCGGATCGTCGGCTTGTCCCTGCCCGTGATGAGACAGTATTTTCTGGCGAGTTCTTCGAGCCTGCCGAGGCTCCCCCGCGGCTTCGTCAGGTTATCGAGCTGCGCCTGGACCGCATTGGTGCGCGTGGTGTCGACGGGCTGTATCCGCTTTAATACATCCTGCAATTGTCTCACGTTTTTACTTCCTCCCTGTTTTCATTTCAAGTTAAATCCGACTTTTCAGCGTAAAGCCGCATCCACATGCGCCCTTCAGGGAGGCTTGACCCTTCGATTTCCATTCCGCAAGCCGCAATCCGAAAGCCGCAATTACATCATTTGATTTTCATCGGTATTCCCGCCGCGGTAAAATACACTTCATCGGAAAAAAAGGCCACTTTCTGGTTCAGCATGCCCGCAAAGTCGCGGAACTTTCTCGCCAGGGGATTTTCCGGCACGATGCCAAGCCCGACCTCATTGGACACAATGACGCAGGCGCCGCCAAAACCCTGTATCGCCGCCGCCAGTTCATCCGCGCGGGAAGAGACAGCGCCGTCGCCGTCCGTATGGGCCATGACATTGCTCAGCCAAAGGGTGAGGCAATCGAGAAGCGCCACGTCATAGCGGCCGGAAAGCTTCTTCAGCAGCTCCGCCACCGCAAGCGGCTCCTCATAGGTGTCCCATGCAAGGCCGCGGTCCTTGCGGTGTTTCTCGATCCTCGCGGCCATCTCGGGATCGAGCGCCTGCGCCGTGGCGAGGTACGCCCGCCGACCCTTCAGGCCGCTCGCCAGTTTCTCCGCAAATGCCGACTTCCCGGACCGGGCCCCGCCAGTGATGAAGTATATTTTGTTAGGCATGATAACGCGATGGTCCGTGGACAAAAAAGCCCCGCCTGCTTTATCAGGAGGGGTCAAACTCTTCGTATAAGCGGAGCGCCGACGCAGACTACAGGCTGAAATTTTCTCTCATGACATCCGCCGACTGTTGTCTGCATTCCGCTCTCTGTCGTCTGCATTATGGAGCGGGCGACGGGATTCGAACCCGCGACACCAAGCTTGGGAAGCTTGTACTCTACCAACTGAGCTACGCCCGCTTTTTTGAAAGTCATTATAGCGACGGGCCTGCGTGTTGTCAACCCCGAAAACAGATGCTCTTCATTTCATCTGTAAATCCCCCCAGCCCCCCTTTGCCAAAGGGGGGTACAAATGCGTCCCCCTTAGAAAAAGGGGGATAGAGGGGGATTTTCATCCTCCCTTGTGAACGTTAGTTCATGGAAGATTCATTGCAACAAAGCCTTGATGTCCTTTTCGAGGTCCTCGTCGTTGCCCATTCCGAGATACCGCTTCGCTATCCTGCCTTCTTTATTCAGCACCAGCGTCATGGGGATCGAGCGCACCCGGTATTGTTCCCCAACAACATCGGTGCCCTTCAGTACGGTATAGGTGATCCCTTTTTCCTTGATAAATGACCGCACCTCATCCCAGTCGTCCAGGTCCATTGACACAGCAAGCAGCACGAATCCCTTGTCTTTGTAAGCCTTGTGCAATTGTTCAAGCCCCGGGACAGCCGCGCGGCATGGGGGGCACCAGGTGGCCCAGAATTCAAGCAACACAACCTTGCCTTTTTGGTCCGACAGTTTGACAATCTTCCCGCTCATGTCCTGGAGCGTAAAATCGGGAGCAACAAGGGCGCCCGGCTGCGCGCCCTTGTCAACGCATCCGGCTGCCAACGCCATCACGACGATGGATAGAATGACGAAGCTCTTCAATAGCAACAGCTCCTTTTCAAACGGAAGGCCAAACAAAAACTGCCCGCCAAAGACGGGCAGTCGATCCGACAACACTATATTCTACCGCTCACACCGGTATACGGCCACGCACGGACCACGCCTATTTCGCGAGCAGGGCATCCACTTTGCTTTTGAGCTGCGTCTTGGGCACGGCGCCGACCACCTGGTCCACGGTCTGGCCGCCCTTAAAGAACATGAGGGTCGGGATGCCCATGATGCGGTACTTTCCGGCGATGTCCGGGTTCTCGTCCGTGTTCAGTTTCCTGACTTTCAGCTTGCCCTCGTATTCCTTCGCGAGCTCGTCAACGATCGGCGCAACCATCCTGCACGGCCCGCACCAGACAGCCCAAAAGTCCACCAGCACAAGCTCCGAGGCCTTCAGCACTTCCTGCTCCCATGTCGCACTCGTCACCGCTTCAGCCATCACAACCTCCTTCAAATCGTTTTATCGTGAATTTTTGACGGCCGCAGGAAGCGCCTGTTTGATCGCGCCTTCGGGGCAGACGCGCGGGCAGGCCCCGCAGTCGATACATTCCATAGTAATGACCGCATGCCCGTCCTGCATCCTGATCGCCCCCGTAGGACACACATCCAGACACGTCCCGCATCCGGTGCATCTATTTTCCTCGATTCGATACTGCATATAACAGTTGTTTCAATAATAGACTATGCACTAATCATTGTCAATAATTTTTACTTGTGGCATAATCACCGGGCGATGAAATGCATCATGCTGCCATATGGGGACGCAGGCTGGATGGAAAAAACCCGCATTCTGGAGGAATGTATTGCATCCAGAAGCGCGCCGCCGTTTATCTATAGCGATGTTCTGGTCCTCGCGCCTTCGTCTCGCATGAAGCGGATGTACGGCAGGCTGTTCCTCGAGTTCGTTCAACGCAAAGGTTCATCCGCGCTGGTTCCGCCCGACCTTTGGACGCTCCATCAGTTCTTCGAGAAGCTCTACTCCTCCCTCAATGGCCCGCGGCTCATGGACGAGAACAGCAGATTGTTCCTGCTCGAGGGCCTGGTCAAGGAGCGCCTCATCAACGGTCCCCTCTTCAGCCAGAGTCCGGACCTGCTCGCGCCTTCCCTCTCCGCCGCGCTCGCGAAGATGATCGAACAGCTGTCCGCGGCAGGCGTGATGCCCGGCGACCTTTCCCTCAGGACCAAGGATGCCGAGTTTTTCGACAAGCCCCAGGTCAGTCTGCTTATCGATGTCTATACCCGGTATATGGCCTGCCTGGAAAAACGCGGCCTGACCGACCCGGCGGGCCTGCGCGCCCATTTGCGCGACCACTTCGACCCCGCATGGCTCGCGCGCTGGTCCCTCATCGTCATCGACGGAATCCAGGACGCGGGCAAACTCGAAGTAGACCTTCTGCGCAAGATAATTGAATGCGGCAAGTGCATATACCTGCTGGATGCGCCGTCCCTGTATCTGCTTGACCGCGCCGGAGAGTCACACCCTCTCAGGACAACGAAAGACTTCATCTCAGCCGTCGGGATCACTCCGGAAGAGGGCCGTGTCGGCATGAACAACGACGACCGGTTCCTCGCATCAACCGTGTTCTCGGACAAACCGTTCGCCGAGACGATACGGAATGCCCCCTCCCCGGCGACCTTTTCAAAGACGATCAACCTGCTCTCGACGGTCAATACCCGGGAGGAAGTGTCGATGCTCGCGGGAATGGTGAAACGGTCATTGCAAAACGGCGCCGCGCCGGACTCCATTCTCGTGGCTTTTCCCTCGCTCGACGAATACGGGCCGCTCGTGGAAGAGCTCTTCAATGATTACGGCATCCCGTACAACCGCGCGCTCGGCAGGCAGCTCAGCGCCTCGCCGGTGTCAACCGCGGTGGTCTCGCTCCTCCGCGCATCCCAGGAAGACTTCTCGGGCCCGTCGCTGCTGAGGATTATCAGTTCGCCCTTTATGAAATTCAGCGAGGACCAGGGCCTCTCCCCGGCGCTCGACAGGCTCATGCGTGACAGGGGGATAACCGGCGGCAAGGACAAGCTGCTCGCCGCGCTCGCGCATCAGGCCCGGGGAGAAAACGACAGGGACCTCCTGTCGGGACCATTGAAAGACCTTTTCGCGGCGCTCGAGCCCTTTGCCGTGAAAGAAGCGGCTCCCCTTTCCCTCTGGATGGAGCGCCTTGACAAGCTCATCTCCTGGTCAGGGCTCGCGGCGCGGGTGGATAAAATTCACGGCCCCTTGAATATCAATCTTCAGGCATACAGGAAATTGAACGAGGCCCTCGCGTCCATTCGTCGGGCCGGCGACCTCTTTCCGGAATATGCCTGCACGTTCAACGAATGGCTGTTCCTGCTCAAGAAGACTTTCATGCGCACCCGGTTCCAGGTGCCCCCCGAAGATGAGGGCGGGGTCCAGGTCCTGGGCATTGAGGAAAGCATGGGCCATCCGTGGAAAGAGCTCTATCTCGGCGGGCTCGTTGACGCCGGGTTCCCGCAGCGTCTGCCGCAGAACATCTTTCTGCCCGAGCGGGCGCTCGAGACCATGGGCGTGAGAACGCTCGAGAAGGCGCGCTTGAAAGCCGCGTATCATTTTTATCGTCTTCTCCTTTCCGCCGGGACCGTTACCCTTACCTGGCCTGAGAACGAAGGCGACCGGCCCGTGGCGCCGTCGCCGTTTTTGGAAGAGCTGACCCCGCTCAAGAACGCCGGCCTGCTGAATCGCGGGATCGGGAAGACCTCGGGCATCCAGTTCAGCCTGAAGCTTGAAGAAAGCCGCAGCATTCCGGAGCTGGCAAAAGCGCTCAGCCTGTCAGGGAACAGGAAAGGCATACAGGATATCCTGAACGCTGGTCTCGAAGGCATGTCCGGGACCAGGTCCGCGCTCGAGTACCGGCCGGCGGAAGCGACATCACCCTTCGTCCCGCGGCGGAAAAGCGAATTTTGGGTTACCGAGCTGGAGGACTACCTCAACTGTCCTTACCGATACTATGTCGGACATGTCCTCGGCCTCGAGCCGCTCGAAGAGGCGACCGAGGATATTTCTCCCCTGGACCGCGGCAGCAAGGTCCATGCGGTCCTGCGGAACTTCTACCTTTCATGGAACAAGACAGTCACTCGGGAGACCCGCGATGAGGCGCGGGCGCTCTTACGACAGCTCGCCGGTCCCGCCTTTGATAAGGAAGCGGATACGTTCCGCAACCGAAGAGAGAAAGAGCGCTTTCTCACGGTCATGGCTGAACGGTTCCTTGATGCCGAGGAAGCGTTCTGGAAACAGGGAATGAAGCCGGCCTATCTGGAGTACAAGATCGAGCAATACAGGCTTTTCCTTTCGAATGGCGAAGAAGTCGGGCTGTCGGCAAAGATCGACCGCATCGATGTTGACGGCAATGGGGACTTTATCATCGTGGATTACAAGACCGGCGGCTATCCCGTTCCGAAGATGAATGCCGAACAGGACATCTTTCAGCTCCCGGTCTACGCCGTCATGGCAATGCAACAGGTTGGGGCGCAGCGTGCCGCGCCCCTGCGGAAAGCCATCGGCCTGGCATATTATGACCTCGCCGGAAAGACCGGATCCGGGGCGAGGGATGTGGCGCTCTTTAATAAAGAAGCCCGCAATGACCATCCCATGGCGAAGCCAAAGGCAAGCCCCAAAAGCTCGGATGAATTTGAGGCAATATTAAAACAGAGCATGGACAAGGCCCGCAAGGCGGTCGAGGGCATCCGCGCAGGCGATTTTTCAGCAAAACCGCAGGATGAAAGCAAATGCCGGTATTGTCCGAATGCGGTGATGTGTTCGTAGGGGCGGCCCTGTGTGGCCGCCCGGTTCCCAATCATGCACAACCAGTGGGCAACCACACAGGGTTGCCCCTACAAATATTATGACCCTTAATCCGAAAAAGGAAACAATGGCAAACGCCTCCGACACGGCCAGGTCCGTGCACCTCTCGGCCTCGGCCGGCTCGGGCAAGACCCGCGCGCTCAAGGAGCGTTACCTCGCGCTCCTCGACGTGCTCGACAAACGCGGGCTCAACATCGACCAGGCCGTGGCCATCACGTTTACGGACAAGGCCGCCGCGGAGATCAAAGAGCGCGTGATGCGCGACTTGCCCGAGGCCATGCTCAAGAAGATTATTCGGGGCAGACAGGACCTCCGTATCTCCACCATCCACTCCTTTTGCATGAACCTGCTGAAGCGCTACCCGCTCGAAGCGGGGCTCCCGCCGGACTTCGGTGTGCTGGATTCCCGCGACCAGGCGGCCAAGATCCAAAAGGCCATCGAAGATACCCTCGAAGAATCCGACCGGGACCGGGAGCTCATGGCCCCGCTCAAGGGATTCACGGTCAACAAACTCATTTCCACCATCGAGTACCTGCTTTCAATCAGGAGCAGGCTCAAGCGCATGGAGATCGACGCACAGGGGCCGGACGGTCTGCTCAAGTCCGTCCGCGCGGGAATGGAGATAGATACCGCGGAGGCGGAGCTTGCGGCCCTCATCGCCAGCGCTGAGTGGCGGCAATCGTTCCAGGAGATGGAGCGCCTGCTCAGGGCGGAGGGCGGCAACTATCACGATTGCATGGGGCCTGGGCACCTTCTGCTCGCGGAGGCGCGGGACGCCGAGGCCGCATTCAGGACAGCGGCGCCGCTCTCATCGGCCTACTTCACCCTCGAAGGCGCGCCGCGCAAAAACGCGAAGATCGCCGCGAAGTCCTTTAAAGGCCGGAACAGAAAGGAATACGAGAAGCTCTTCTTCGCCGTCCAGGCCTTGCTGTACCGGCTCAGGAACGCATACCAGCGCGCGCAGGCGGGCCGCGAGTCGCTCAGCATACTCCGGCTGTATCTGCGCTCGGCTGAACACTACCAGGCGTCGAAGCTCAGAGAAGGCCTTCTGGACTTCGATGACCTTGAGATCTGCGCCTACCGCCTGCTCAGGAATAGTGCTTCGCCTGAGGTCCTCTACTGGCTCGACAGCAAGATCCTTCACTTCCTTGTTGACGAGTTCCAGGACACCAGCGATATCCAGTGGGCCATCCTCGACAGGCTGACCAGCGAGCTCTTCGCGGGCCAGGGCGCGGAAAAACACATGCCCCCCACGCTGTTCGTGGTCGGCGACGCGAAGCAGTCCATCTACCGCTTCCGCGAGGCGAACTACCGCCTGATCGAGAACGTCAAGCGGAAGATGGAGACGCTTCTGCCTCCTCGCTCGCGGGCGATCCTCACGCTCGACAAGAACTTCCGTTCAACGCCCGAGATCATCAAAACCGTGAACGAAGTCTTTGCGGGGCTGTGGGGAGAAGGTTATGCATCATCTGACGTTGACCGGAAAGCCCATAAGGGAAGCGTGCGACTGATTGAGCTCCAACCGGCGGCGGGAGAGGGCGTCCCTTTCGGCCCTGCTGAAGCCGATGCGCTGGCGAGGGAGATACAGTCGTTGATCGAACGCAAAACAACAGTCTATGAACAGGCTGCGAATACAAATCCCCCTCAATCCCCCTTTTCCCAAGGGGGAAAAAAGGAAATCCCCCCTTTAACAAAGGGGGGCGGGGGGGGATTTGAAAGTGAAACAGCAGCTGGTTGGAAAACGCGTCCCGCCGCGTACGGCGACTGCGCCATCCTGATCCAGTCGCGCACCAGGCTCAAGAATTACGAAACAGCGCTGCAGCAGGCGGGCATTCCCTTCCGGGTGATCGGCGGCATCGGCTTTTACGAGGAGGACGAGGTCCAGGCAATGATGAACACCCTCTTCTTTCTCTGGAACAAGGATGACAAGCTTGCGCTTGCCGCGGCGCTTACCTCAGCCCTCTTCGGGTTCACGGACAAGGACCTCTTCGACCTCATGCAGCGGAATGGAGATATGCTCGAGGCCCTCCGAACACTGCGGCCGGAAGCCTGGGAATTATTGCGCGGCTGGCAACAACTCGCGGGCGTCGCGTCCCTCGCGGCGCTCATGCACACGATCGTCAATGATACCGGCGCCTATGTGCGGTTCGGCGGGAAGAACCCGCAGGCGGTCTTCAACATCGACAAACTGCTCGATACCGCCCGCGAATTCGACCGCCGCGGCCATACCACGCTCCAGGACTTTGTGGAATGGGTCAGGAACCTCCGCAGGACCGAGCAGCGCGAGGCCGCCGCCGATATGAACCTTCCCGGGTCCCTGGGGTCCGTCAGCATCCTGACCGTGCACAAGGCAAAGGGCCTGGAATTTCCCATTGTGTTCCTGCCCGGAATGAACCAGGCCGCGCGGTCGCTCACCATCGGACCGGAGGCCCTCATCAGCGAAGCAGGCAATGGACCATGCGTCGCGATCAAAGACGCGAACAATCCGGTATACGATGATATGTGGAAAGGCGACAACGGCGAGCGGGAAGAGATAAAGCGGGAACATCAGCGGCTTCTCTATGTCGCGATGACACGGGCCCGGGACCATCTGATCATGCTCGGCGCCCTCGGAAACAACAAAACGCCGGTCAAACAGAACACCTGGCTGGAATATCTGCGCGCCACGGCGCCGCAACCCCTGTTCGCATCACCAAGCGACGGTCCAACAGGCGCGCGTGTCTACTCGTATCCGGCGATTTCAGGGGCATCAAACATCGCGGAGAATCCCCCTCCATCCCCCTTTCCCAAAGGGGGAGAAAAACCATACCCCACTTTAGCAAAGGGGGGCCAGGGGGGATTTGAACCGGGCATTCCCGTAAAGATCGATGTACAACAGGTCCTCGACAACATCTCCCCTCTCCCTCGCTCGGAACCGCTTGAATGGAAGCGGGCAACAGACTTCATCGAGCGGGACAAGGAAGAAGCAATCGAGACGCCGGCCCTTTCCGGTAAAACCAGAGATGTTTCCCCCCTCACCCGTGGGAGCGTTCTCCACCGCTGCATAGAGGAATACACAACGTCCGGCGCGTACGATATTGACAGGATCACCGCCGAATATCCCGAGCTCATGACACCCGGGCGCGATGCTCAAAATACCGTGAAGGTCGATATCGAGACGGTCCTGACATCGGTTCTGGGGGACAAGACAATTGCCTGGATATTCGAGCGTCATCAAAACGCATACTCGGAACTGCCCTTCCTGTATAAAAAAGGCCATTCCCTCGTGAGCGGTATCATCGATCGCGTGCTCATAAAGGACGGCAAAGGGTTTGTAATCGACTACAAGTCCATCGGCATCGAAAATAACGAGGCGCTCGAGGCCTGGAAGGAACATTACCGCCCGCAGCTCGTGATCTACTGCGAAGCGGTGAAGGAGCTCTTCATGCTTGAGAGCGTGGAGGGATATCTCCTGTTCCTTGACAGCAACAGATTGGAATTGCTTTAGCAATAAAAGCACACACATCCTTCCCGGTCGAACATATTATAGTCGATTAGTATCTACTCAGGTCAGTGTCAAAAAAGCTTTTGTAGGGCAACCCTTCAGGGTTGCTTTTGTCCGATCGGCGTGCATTCCAACTGAGACGCAAGGCTAAAGCCTTGCCCTACAGAATCATACTGAATCAATTTTACCTGAGCAGTTACGTCGATTAAACCAATTCTATTATTGAGTGTCACATAGAGACGCATCACATGCGGTCGTCAAGGGATAAGAACACCATTCGGATAGAATAATCTGCTATTATGATAGGATAAAACCTTATCATCTAACTAGTGTCTGAACGAAAATACAGGAACCCCTTGATGGTATGTGATAAAAACGGATTTATAAACCTGAAGATCGTCGCTTTTAGTTGGAATGCATACGGGTATATGTTAAAATAGCTGCGTTAT
>Ga0315281_10000928_pt1 | contig 42159 bp, 31 predicted proteins | sample YL17G07_0_MG_FD_204540 | JGI IMG/M metagenome (GOLD analysis project Ga0315281, IMG submission 204540) | Sediment microbial communities from Yellowstone Lake, YNP, Wyoming, USA - YL17G07_0 | ecosystem: Environmental > Aquatic > Freshwater > Lake > Sediment | place: USA: Wyoming | collected...
TTGCAGGCTGGGCGGGGGCCCTGCAAGCCGACCTTCCGTGTCTACGGCGTGGAGGCGTGCGGGGAGGGGGCCAGGGGCCGACGGCCCCTGCCCCCTCCCCTCAACCCCTCCCCCAACCACCCGAAGGGTTTAAGGCCCGAGGCCGAAGGCCTCGGGCCTTAACTATCCATTGCCCTTAAAACCTCCGGCCAAACCTCCCCCGCCTTGCCGGGGAGGAAGTGGTCGGTGAGGGTATGGGTGAGGCGGGTGGGTGCCAGGTTGTTCTCGACGATGAGGGCGCCCCACTCCTTGGCGATGTAGGGGATATAGCTGGCCGGGGCCACTTCGCCGGAGGTGCCGATGACCAGGAGCAGGTCGCATTCCTGGGCCAGTTCCTCGGCCTCTTCCTGGGCGTGGGTGGGGATCGGTTCCCCGAAGAAGACCACGTCGGGCCGGATGAGGCCGCCGCACCGGCAATACAGCGGAGTCCGGCTAAAATCCAGGGTTTCCCGGGGTTGCCGGCCTTTGCAGGTATCGCAGATAAAATGCTGGGCGTTGCCGTGGTACTCCACTACCCGTTGGCTTCCCGCGGCCTGGTGCAGGTTGTCCACATTCTGGGTGATGACGCCCAGGAGCAGCCCTTTGGCCTCCAGATGCGCCAAGGCGTAGTGGGCCGGGTTGGGTCGGGCCCGGGTGATGGTCTCGTCCATTTCCCGGAGCAGGCGCCAGACCTTGGCGGGGTTGGCGTGAAAGGCCTGGATATGGGCATATTCCATGGGGTCGAAGCGGGACCACAGGCCATCCGGGCTGCGGAAGTCGGGGATGCCGGACTCCACCGAGATGCCGGCGCCGGTGAAGGCCACGATGCGGCGGTGTTGGCGGAGGACGGCCGCCAATTTCTGTGGGGTGATTTCTTTCAGTCCGGCTTCCATGGCTTAACGGCCTTTAAGGTAGCCGCAGGCTTCAGCCTGCGCCAGCACCGGCGAGACGCCTGTGCCACTAAAGATACCAGTCCTGCCTTACGCGGTTTCGGCCTGGGTTGTTGCCGCCGCCAGCCTGATCCTGGCGGCGCCCCGGATGTCCCGGAGGCCCAGCCAGATGATCACCGCGGCAAATACCAGGCGCAAGTTGGCTTCGGTGAGGAGGTGGGCCAGGCTGCCGCCCAGGAAGGTCCCCAGGATGATGCCGGGGATGAGGCCCAGCAACACCCCGGTCACCACGTTGCCCAGGCGCCAGTGGGTGTAGGCCCCGACGGAACCGGCCGGGATCATGGCGGCCAGGGAACTGCCCTGAGCGGTGTACTGGCTGTGGCCCAGCAGCAGCACCAGGGCGGGCACCATGATGGAGCCGCCCCCCACGCCCATCATGCCGGAAAGAAAACCCGCCAGCGCGCCGCTGGCCAGCAGCCCCACAATCCGGGCCCAGCCGGTGGCCGGCTGGGACAGGAAAGAGACGTGGGACAGATACGGTTTGGCAAGCAGCAGCAGGGAAACGAAGATCAAAAAGAAGCCGAAGGCCCGCTTGAGCTTCCATTCCGGCAGGGCGTTGGCGTAGAGGGCTCCGAAGCGGGCCGTGAAGATGGCGGCGGCCGCCAGGCACGCCGCGGCCATGATATCCACCGAGCCGTTGAGATAATAAGTGACCGCGCCGGACAGCCCGGTGAACACCAGGGCCATGAGGCTGGTGCCGTGGGCCTGGTGCTGGCTGAATTTGAAAAAGCGCACCATCAGGGGGATCATCACCACGCCGCCGCCCAGGCCCACCAGCCCGCCGAAGATCCCTGCCAGAAGACCGACCAAAAGACTCATTAAGTTAAGCGCTCCGGCAAATTGGGGAATATGGGAGACCCTGAAGGAGGGCGTGGTCAGAAGTTAAATGTTAGTATGCCATTTTTCAGGGTTTGCGCAAGGTGCAGGCTCTGGTTAGCCGTAATCTTTTTATAGGCAGCGGCAGTCGGGGCCGCAGGTCCCGCCTGCCGCTGCCCTTATGCGGGGGTTGGGAGGGGGTTTGGGGGAGGGCGGGGGACCACTTACGAAAAAGTCCCCCGGTCCTCCCCCAAAATCTCACCCCACCCGGATGCGGGCGTCCAGGGCCAGGAGGCCGGGCTGGCCGGGGAAGAGCAGCACCGGGTTGAGGTCCACTTCCTGGATCTGCGGGAACCGGGTCAGTAATTGGGAAAGGGCCACCAGAGCCTGGGCCAGGCGGTCCAGGTCCGCGGCCGGCTGGCCCCGGATGCCGGCCAGGATGCAGCCGATGCGGGTCTCGCCCACCAGGTCCCGGGCCATGGCCGGGCTGACGGGGGCCACCCGGAGAGAGACGTCCTCCTGCACCTCGGTGTCGATGCCCCCGGTCCCGAAGGCCACCACCGGCCCGAAGGAGGGGTCCCGGCGGGCTCCCAGCAAGGCTTCCCGGCCCCCGGCCGCCTGGGACATGACCACCACCTCCCAGGGTTCGCCGGCCGGCAGAGTCTCCCGGGCGATTTGGGAGCATCTGGCAAAGCCGGCGGCCACCTGGGCGGCGTCGCTGAGGTTGAGCAGCACCGCCCCGGCCTCGGTCTTGTGCACCAGGGAGGGGGCGGAAAGCTTGAGGACTACGGGGTAGCCCAGGGCAACACTGGCGGCCACGGCCTCTTCGGGGCCCCTAACCGCCTGCCAGGCGGCCGCCGGGATCCCCAGGGCGGCGATAACGGCCAGGGCCTGCGGCAGGGATAGAAAACCGGCCCGGGACTGATGCGAGAGGATGGCGGTGATGTCTTTCTCCCCAATCGCTGGGGGTGTCTCTTCCAGAACCACGCTGGTTTCCCGCCAGACCGCAAAGTCGCGGCTATAGGCCAAGGCTCGCACCGCCTCCCCGGGAAAATGGAACACCGGCACCCTCAGAGTTTTCAGAAAATATTCCTCCTCATCCAGGGTACAGATAACGGTGATGGCCAGGGGTTTTCTGGCCTCCCGGGCCAACTCTACGACAAGCCGGGCCATCTTTTGGGCCTCCTCCCGCTCCCCCTCGCCGATGGGCCCGAAATTGAGCAAAATGGCGTCTACCTCCGGATCTCGGCATAGGGCCTGGACGATCTCGGAGTACACCTTAAAGTCAAAGATATCTCCCAGGTCGATGGGATTGGTGGGTTTGATGATGCCGGCACGGGAGCGGTCTTCGATTAACTGGCGGATCTGGGGGGAGAGAGGCGGTATCTGGAAATTCCACTTGCGGCAGGCATACGCCGTAATCAGTGCCTCACCGCCGCTGCGGGATAGCACCACCACGCGATTCCCCTTGACCGGGGGTTGGCCGGCCAGCTTGGCCCCCACCAGAAATTCGGCCTGGCTGGTGACCCGCCAGATGCCTCCTTGTCGGCAGGCGGCCTCCAGTACCCGCTCGTCGGTGGCCAGGGATGCGGTGTGAGATTGGGCAATGGCCGCGGTTTCGGGTCCCACATTGGCCAGTTGGAGAAAGACGGGCTTGGACGACCGTTTAGCCACCTCGAGAAACTGGCGGCCGTCCGTTATCCCTTCCAGATAAAAGTAAATCGCCTCCGTACCCGGATCTTCCAGGAAATAAGCCAGGGCGTCGTTCTCGTTCACATCCAGTTTGTTCCCCAGGCTCAGGAACTTGTTCAGACCCATTCCCTCCCGGGACATCCAGGCCAACAGGTGCAACCCCACGCCGCCGCTTTGGGCGATGATGGACACGTTGCCTTTCCGGGGCTTGGGCCGCACGTGGGAGAAGGGCAAGGAGAGGCCCAGCTCCATATTGATTGTGCCGATACCGTTGGGGCCCACCAGACGCAGGCCATGTTCCTTAAGCAAGCCCCTGACTTCCTCCTCCAGGGCCAGGCCCGCGGCGCCGCTCTCGGAAAAACCGCCAGATTCCACCACGATCCGAGGAATGCCCAGTTCGCCGCATTCTTTGACCAGGGAAGGTACCACCCGGGCCGGAGCCAGGATGGCGGCCAGGTCCACGGGCTCTGGCAGGTCTCGCAATCCCGGGAAGATGGGCAAACCAAAGGTGACTCCGGGCCTCCGGCCCACCAGGAAGATCTTCCCTCGATATTTGAACTCCAGGAGATTGGCCACGATGCCCTGGGCCAGGTTGTCCGGGTCGTCCGAGACCCCCACCACCGCTACACTTTGAGGATGGAAAAATTTTTCCATGTTCCGCCCAAGTCTAATTTTGTAACTTGTTCCAAATGTTATAAAATGTAAAGCAGGCGCGCCACCCCTTAATGACACCTCGGTAAAGGCTTTTCAGGGAGGGGGCCAGGGGGTTCTTTCGGGTGTGGCCCCTCCCCGCATGGGCCTGCGGCCCATTTTCACATGATCAGGTTCATCGGCTGAAGCTAATGCACCTCCCCCAAACCCCATCTAGTTTGGGAGGGGTACTTGAGGGGAGGGGCAGGGAATCCCCCACCAAAGATTCCCCCGGCCCTCCTCTCCGATGAGTTTTTCAGAGGTCTTCATATTATACCAGCACCTTCAGGCTGAGGTGAGTTATGGTTTATGAAAAGTGTGCCGAGGTGAGCGAGGAAATCTGGAACGATTTGCGGGAGCGGGACCCGACGGAAGTGACCCGCCGCACCGGGGCCGAATTCCGGGAGGGGGTCTATCGCCTGCCGTTTCTGGAGCGCGTGCTGCTGGTGGACCCGGGGCGGCGCCGCATTGAGTTGGCCGGGTCCCCGGAGGCGGAGCCGGGATTCCGGGTATGCCTGACGGCGCTCCTTTACCTGCTGCACCTGGATACGGCGCTTCTGGGGCCGCCGCTGAGCCCCCTGCAACTGCCGGGGGGAGCCACCTTCTTCCGGGGCCACCACCGCCTGCCCAATGCGCCGGTGGAGCAGCGTTTCGGCCAGGACCTGGCGGGCTTTAGGGCCGCGGGCGACAGACTCAAGGCCGAGACCCGGCCAGCCGGGGATGCGGCCCTGGCTTTGCAGGTTTTTCCGGGGCTTACGGTGGAGGTGATCCTGTGGCGGGGGGACGAAGAATTTCCCGCCCAGGTCTCTTTCACCTTGCCGGCGCACCTGGATCGTTTCTGGTTTCTGGACGCGGTCTTGGGGTTGCTCACCCTGGCGACCCAGGAACTCATCAACGCCGCCCCGCCCCCCACTTGAGAGGGCCGGGAGCAATCAACGATGGGGGCCACGCCTGCCTGGCGGCCAACCAGGTTGATTCGCCTCATCATGGCATCACCTGGGTTAGGGCCGCGCCCCCCAGGCAAGGTAGACCGTCAACCCCACCCGCGGGACTCGGAGTTAGCGGCATTGCCGACCCGCACTAGAGAGGGACCCAACCAGTGGAAGGACGTGAACCCATGAAAGCACCAGAGGCTGGCCGGACCTCGGGGACTGATTACCGGGCGATTTTCGACGCGGTCAACGATGCTATTCTGATCCACGAGGTGGAAACCGGTGACATCGTGGACCTCAACCGCGGCATGTGCGAGATGTTCGGCTACTCCCGGGAGAGCGCCGGGCGGTTGAACATTGCCGATCTCTGCGGCGGTGACTCCCGGGGCGCCCGGGAGACCTTGCAGCGATTGATAGAAAAGACCGCGGGCGGAGAGATGCAACTGTTTGAATGGCAGGCCAAAACCAGTAGCGGGCAGCTTTTCTGGGCGGAAGCGCACCTGAAACGGGCCGTCCTCGACGGCCAGGAACGGGTGCTGGCCGTCATTCGGGACATCAGCCAGCGCAAGCGGGCCGAGGAGGCTCTTAAGGAAAGCGAAGCCCGTTTCCGCCTGATCACCGAGGGCTCCCTGGCCGGGGTCTACATTATCCAGGACCGCAAGTTCGTCTATTGCAACTCCACCATGGCCCAAATCTTCGGCTATGGGGTGGAGGAAATCCTGGATGGGCAGGTGGCACCGCAGGATCTGGTCCACCCCGGCGACCTTGCAAGGGTGCGGGAGAATATCCGGAAGCGGCTGGCAGGCGAAGAGGAATCGGCGCACTACACCTTCCGGGGCCGGCGCCGGGACGGCACGGTGATTTACTGTGAAGTGTTGGGCAGCACCATTGTATATCAGGGGCGCCCGGCCATCATCGGCACCTTGATGGACATTTCTGGCCGGGTGCAGGCTGAAGAGGCCCTGAGGCAAAGCGAGCAGCGTTACCGGGCCATTGTCGAAGTCCAGACCGAGTTGGTCTGCCGGCATCTGCCGGACACCACCGTTACTTTTGTCAATGAAGCTCTTTGCCGCTGCTTTGGGAAACCTCGGGATGAACTGCTGGGCGGGAGTTTTTTGTCATCTATCCCGGAAGAGGACCGGAGCCGGCTGATGGAGGCCCTCGCGGGATTGAGCCGGGATAATCCCATGGTGGTGCTGGAACAACGGGTTATTAATGCCGACGCCGAAATCAGATGGCAGCAGTGGACCAACCAGGCCCTCTTTGACGACCAGGGCCGCATTCTGGAGCATCAGGCGGTGGGCCGGGACATCACGGCCCGGCGCCAGGCCGAAGAGGCCCTGCGGGCCCAAAAGAACCTCTTGGACACCGTGTTTTCGGCCACCCCCGACTTGCTGGTGCTGAAGGACCGGGATTTCGTTTATCAAGCCGTGAACCCGGCTTTCTGCCAATTCCTGGACCAGATGGCCGAAGAGATCGTCGGCAAGACCGACTTCGAACTGTTTCCCCGGAGCGAAGCCGAGAAATACCGGCGGGACGACGAGCGGGTGCTGGCGGAGGGCGCTGCCCTGGTCCTGGATGAGGAGGTCACCGGCGCCGGGGGGAAGAAATGGCTGCAGGTGATCAAGACGCCGGTTACCGATGAGCCGGGCGCTCCCAGGGGGATTCTCTGCTCGGTCACCGATATCAGTTTGCGCAAGCGGGCGGAAGAGGAACTGAAAGAGAGCGAGGAGAGGTATCGCAGCCTATTTCAGAACAACCACGCGGTCATGTTGCTTATCGACCCCGAGACCGCGGCCATCGTGGACGCCAACCCGGCGGCCTGCTGTTTCTATGGTTACACCAGGGAGCAATTGGTCGCCAAAAAGATTACCGACATCAATTCGCTTCCCAAGGAGCAGGTCTTTGGGGAAATGGCCCGGGCGAAAGAAAGACGGCAGCATCACTTTCACTTCCGGCACCGTCTGGCCAACGGCAAGATGAGGGAGGTGGAGGTTTTTAGCGGTCCCATCCGGGTCCAGAGCCGGGAGCTGTTGTACTCCATCATTCATGATGTGACGGCGCGCAAACAGGCGGAAGAGGCCCTGCGGGCCTCGGAAGCGAAATATCGCACCCTGGTGGAGCAGATTCCGGCCGTCACCTATATGGCGGCCTTGGACAATGTCACCACCCATATCTACATCAGTCCCCAAATCGAGGCCGTCCTGGATTTCTCCCAGGAAGAGTGGCTGGCCAATCCGGAGTCCTTCAAGAATCAGATCCACCCCGAGGACCGGGACCGGGTGTTGTCCGAACTGATTCTGAGCTATTCCCAGGGGGGGCCTTTTGTCTCGGAGTACCGGCTGCTGGCCAAGTCGGGCCGGGTGGTCTGGGTCCGGGATGAATCCCGGGCGGTATACGACGCCGAGGGGCTGCCCCTGTTCATGCACGGGGTGGCCATGGACATCACCGCCGGCAAGGAGGCGGAGGAGGCCTTAAGGGATGCCAGCAGCAAACTTCAGGCACTGGTTCAGGCCTCCCCCCTGGCCATTGTCGCCATCGATGCCGATGCCAAAGTCATCAGCTGGAACCCGGCGGCGGAGCGCATTTTTGGCTGGCACCGGGACGAAGTCCTGGGGCGGCCGCATCCCATCGTGCCGGAGGAGAAAAAGCAGGAGTTCCGGACGATCTACCAGCGGGTTCTGCGGGGGGAGACCATCCGCGGCCTGGAGTTGCGCCGGCAACGGCGCGACGGCTCGCCGGTGGATATCAGCCTTTCCACCGCCCCGCTTTATGACGCGGCCGGCAAAGTTAGCGGGGTCATGGGGGTCATCGAGGACATCACGGCCCGCAAACGGGCCGAGGAGGAACTCCGCCGGCAGGCCGAGCTCCTGGACCTGGCTCAAGACGCCATCGTGGTGCGGGACCTGGACAACCGCATCACCTTTTGGAACCGCGGCGCGGCGGAGACCTATGGCTGGACCGGGACGGAAGCGCTGGGGCAAGTAACCCATGAGCTTCTTCAAACAGAATTCTCCCAACCCTTGAGCGAAGTCGAAGCCGAGCTCTTGCAACAGGGGCAGTGGCAGGGGGAGATGGGGCATACTAAACGCCAGGGCCAGCGCATTGTGGTGGCCAGCCGCTGGGCGTTGCGCCGGGACCGGCAGGGCCGGCCCGCCGCCATCCTGGAGATCAACCGGGATATCACCCCGCGCCGGCGGATGGAAGAGGCGCTGAAGAGAGTCAGCCGGGCCCTCAAGGCCATTACCGAATGCCACCAGGCCATGATGCGGGCCGCCAGCGAAACAGAATTGCTCAACGAGGTGTGCCGGATCATCGTGGAAGTGGGCGGCTACCTCATGGCTTGGGTGGGATTTGCCCAGCAAGATGAGGATAAAACCGTGCGCCCGGTGGCCCAAATGGGCTTTGATGCCGGGTATGTCCATGTCATCAGGGTGAGGTGGTCCGACACGGAACTGGGACAAGGCCCCGTGGGCTTGGCCATTCGCCAAGGGCAACCCGCCATCTGCCGGGACACCCTGACCGACCCCGAGTTTGCCCCCTGGCGGGCCGAGGCTCTGAAGCGGGGGTACGCCTCCCTGTTGGCGCTTCCTTTAAAGGATTCGCAAACCTTCGGAGCCCTGGCCATCTATGCGGCGGAGCCCAATCCCTTTGACCATGAGGAGATTAACCTGCTCATCGGCCTGGCCAACGACTTGGCCTACGGCATCACCGCGCTCCGGGCCAATGCCGAGCGCCAGCGCGCCGAAGAAGCCCTGCGGGAGTCGGAGGAAAAATACCGGGGTCTGATGGATTACTCCAGCGACGCCATCCTGCTGGCTGATCTGGAGGGCCACCTGACGGAGGCCAACCGGCGGGCCGAGGAACTCCTGGGGTACACCAAGGAAGAGCTTTTGAAGATGCGCTACACCCAGCTGCATCCCCCGGAAAACCTGGAGGCCATTGGCCGGACCTTTAATGAGATCATAAGTGCCGGTTCAAGCCAGATAAATGAAACCACGGTCCTGCGGAAGGACGGCACCCAGGTCCCCGTGGACATCACCGGGAGCGTCATAGAATACGCCGGCAAGAAAGTGGCCCAGGGAATCTTCCGGGACATAACGGCGCGCCAGCAGGCCGAAAAGGCCCTGCGGGAATCGGAGCTCAAGCTCCGCTTGCTGACCTCCCAGCTCCTGACCATCCAGGAGCAGGAGCGCCGGCGGGTCTCCCGGGAGCTCCACGATGAACTGGGCCAGGCCCTGACGGTCCTGAAGATCCATCTGGTGGCCATCGAAAACAAGCTGCGGCGGGATCAACAGGGGCTGAAGGCAAACTGCGACCAGCTCCTGACTTACATCGACGGGGTCATCGAAAATGTCCGGCGCCTGTCCTGGGATTTGAGCCCCTCCATCCTGGAAGACCTGGGTCTATCCTCTTCCCTGAGATATCTCATCGATGAAACTTGTAGAAATAATAACTTGAGCTGCTCCCTGGCCATGGATGAGATCGACCGGTTGTTTTCGGCGGAAACCCGCATCAATATCTACCGCATCTTCCAGGAATCCCTGACCAATATCGTCAAGCACGCCCGGGCCACCCAGATCTCGGTGGGCATCCGCCGGGAGGGTGACGCAGTTTCCTTTACCATCAAGGACAACGGCAGAGGTTTTGATCAGAAAAAAGTCATGGCCCGGGAGGTGGCAAAACGAGGGCTGGGTTTGACCGCCATGAACGAGCGGGCGTTGATGGCCAGAGGATCGTTGAGCATCTGGAGTCAAAGAGACCAGGGAACTCGAATCAGGTTCCTGATTCCCATAGACAGATAAAGGAAACTGCGATGTATCGTATTGTGCTGGCCGAAGACCACATTCTGGTGCGCGAGGGGATCAAGAAGATCATTGAGGATTTTGCTGACCTCAAAGTGGTGGGAGAAGTGAGCGACGGCTTGCAACTTTTGGATTTCCTGAAGAAGTTGCCCGTCAATATGGTCATCCTGGATATATCCATGCCCAACCTGCCGGGCATCGAAGCCGCCAAGGAGATCAAGAAGAACTATCCGGAGGTCAAGGTGCTGATTCTCACCATGCATAAGAAGAAGGAATACCTGAACGACGCCCTGGCCGCGGGCGCGGACGGTTATTTGCTCAAGGAAGATGCGGCCAAGGAACTGCTGTCCGCGGTCAAAAAAATCAGGCAGGGGGAAATTTACGTGTCCCCCCTGCTGTCGGCGGAATTAGCCAACCTGTACGCCCAAACCCGCAGGCAAGCGCCCGCCGCCCCCTCGCGAGCAATCCTCACCTCCAGGGAAATCGAGATCATCAAGCTCATTGCCGAAGGAAAATCGAGCAAGGAAATCGCCGCCGTCTTGTTTCTCAGTTTCCGCACCATTCAAAACCACCGCAGCAAAATCATGAGGAAGCTGAACCTGAAGAAGAATACCGATCTGGTAAAATACGCCATCCAGATGGGTTATACCCCAGCCACCAATTCTTAGCCCCCGGGACTGGAACTTTCCCGCTTAGTTTATATTTTGAGTATTTTGCTCTATGAAAATGAGTATTTTGTCTCATTTATTCTTGCAGCAAAGTTTGCAAGATTAGCCAGGGGTTAAATAAAAATTCTTTACGGTTAGGTTTGCTATGGCACATTTATACAAGAAGGTCAAAAAGGGGCACGAGTACTATTACATCCGTGAGACCCAGCGGGTTTACGGCAAACCCACTACCATCAACCAGGTTTATCTGGGCACTGCGGACCGGGTCCAGGCGGCTTTGGGGAAAGGGGGGTTTTCCCCCAAAGAGTTCGGTTCGGTCTTTATCCTCAACGAACTGGACCGAAGCTTGGACCTGGCTGGCATTGTCAATGAGATCCTGCCCGCCAAGAAAAAGACCAAAGGGCCTACTCTGGGCGAACTGGTGTTTTACGCCGCCTTGAACCGGGCCGTGGCCCCCACCAGCAAGAGGCGACTGGCATCCTGGTACGAGACCACCGACATTCAACGAATCCGCCCCCTGCGGTTGGAATCGTTGAATTCCCAGAATTTCTGGAATCATTGGGACCGCATCAGTGCCTTGGACCTGGACAAGATCTCGGCGGCCTTTTTCAAGAAAGTCTATGCCTTGCTGTCCCAGCAAGAAACCCACTTACTGGTGGAGGCGGGCAACATCTACTCCACTCCCCAGGCCCACCCGGCCGCCAGCCTGGAACTGGAGGGGCATGATATCGCCGCACCCTCCCGGCAGCGAGTGGGGTTGGCTTTGCTTACTGAACGCGCCGCGGGAGTGCCGTTGTATTATCAGACCTTCGGCGGCGGGCTGCCGGAAGGCGAGTTTTTCCAGCGGCATCTGGATGGCCTCCTGACGAAGGTCTCCAGCCTGGGGGTAAGAGCCCAGCAGGCCACCCTCCTGCTGAGCCCCGGGTTTGACTCCGGAGCCGTCATCCAAAAAGTGGACGCCGACCCAGGGCTGCACTTTATCGCTTCCTGCTCCCCGGATAAGGTTCCCGAACTGACCATGATTTCCCTGAAGGAATTTAGCTCCCTGCCTTCCAGGTCCTCCGGGAGACCCGGCGACTCAGAAAGGGATGAGGACAAGGTCCTTTATTACGAAACCCAGGCGCCTTTCTGGAATCACAACCGCAAGGTGATCATCGTCTTCGATCCCAAGACTTTCAACCGGAGTTACCAGGACCTGGGAAAAAAGGTGCAACGGGTTCGCAAGGAAATGCTATCCTTGCAGCAGAAGTATCAGCAGGAAGGCTTCCCCCCGGAAGCCCCCCAGTCCATTCAGGAACAGTTGACCCATCTGTGCCAGCGGCTCAAGCTGGATCCGAGCCTCTTCGATTTGAGTTTCCAGGAAGAGAATGGCTTTCTGCGGATGGACTTTCAACTCAACCACCGGCAGATGGCCGGCAAGGTGCGGCGTTTTGGCAAGAATATCCTTATTACCGACCATGAGGATTGGAGCGCGGCCGAGATCTACGAAGTTTACACCAAGCGCTACCTGGCGGGGGTGCAGGGTGCCGACGGCAAGACCCAGGAAACCGGGGAAAACCCTTTCCAGGCGGCCTTGATGCCTTTGTACCACTGGACCGGCTCCAAGATCCGGGTGCACATGTTTGTCTGCGTGGTGGCTCTGACCTATCTGGCCCTGGTCTGCCAGCGCTTGCAAGGTGCGGGCCTCAAGATTCCTCCCATGGAAGTGATGGAGGAGTTGCGGTCTCTGCGCACCGCCATTTATTCCTGTGAAGGCGAAGGCAAACTGAAAAGGGTCATCGAAAAGGTCAACGACACCCAGATTGCCATCCTCAAGGCCCTGGGCTACGAGGTCCAGGATGGCAAGATCCAGCCCCTCCAGCCCGCTCTTAGTCCCTAACCTTAGCGATCTTAGGATTACTGGCCGGGGTTTTCCCCGGCCAGTATTTTTTGGGGCCGAGCATGCACCGCAGCTTGGAGGTGGAAGTCCTCTACCCAACCTGATGGAGGTGAAGGGTGGAGCTGCGCGCAAGGGCGTCGTCGTGAGGCGGGGTCTGAAGGAAGCGTGGAGCAAAGCCGTGACCTGACGGACAGAAACCGGATACCAGGCAGTTTTGGCCGGACGAAGGGGCAAAGGGCACCAGCCCCCTACCCAAAACCCCCACCCCCCACCCCATAAGAAAAATGTAGGGTGGGCACGGCCCACCAAACAAAGGGGCGGCCCGTCGGGTCGCCCCTTTCTGTTTAAATTAGAGGCACCGGCGTCTCACCGGTGCGCACCGGCGAGACGCCTGTGCCACTGACCTATGTTTGGCCGGGGAAGTCGGGGCCGCAGGCCTCGCCTTCCCCGGCCCCTTAAGCGGGTTGGGTGGGGGGTTTGGGGGGGAGGGCAGGGATTTCTCGTAAGTGTCCCTGGCCCTCCCCCCAAAGAATTCCCATCTCAGCCTGCCAACACAATCCCCGCATACCCCACGAAGCTATCGCCGGGCATGACGTCGTAGCTGGTGTAGTAGTCGATGAGGGCGGCTTTGGTGGCGCCCAGTTTCAGGGCGGCCGCCACCGCAGCCGCGGCGCTCCCGGCGCTGCAAGCGCTCTGGTCTTCGGCCGCGGCCTTCAGCATGCCGGCGCCGTCCAGTTTCAGGGCCAGGTCCACGAAGCGTTTATCGTTCACTTCCTTGACCCATTTCACCGCGTTGGGGCCGAAACCCTTGGGGGCCCAGCCGTAGTTGGGGCCGTAGTGGGTCAGGTCGGTGGACCCGAAGGCCAGCAAGCTCAGTTTCAGTTCCCGGGCCACGGCCGCCACCGCCTCCCCCAGCTCTATGGCCTTGGCGGAGTGGGGGGACCTTACGGCCAGCACCCTGGCCTCAGGGAAAAAGCGTTTGACCAAAGGGAGCTGAATTTCGATGGTGTTGTCCCCGGGGTACTCCTCTTTGAGGGGCAGGCGGCGTTTCAGGGGTTCATAGAACTCCGTGGCCAGCTTGAGGTTGCCCAGGGGGGTGTCCCAGGCTTCGTCCGCCACCAGCAGGGGCGTCGAGTTGCCGCCCAGGTGGCCCCCGAACACCGCCACCACCTGGGGCTGGGTCACCAATGAGGCGAGATAAAAGACCCGGGCCGCGGCCTTGCCGGAAAAATACCAGCCCGCATGGGGCACGATGCCGCCGAAGACTTTGGTCCCCGCCGGCAGCGCCTTGACCCCGGCCACAAATTTATCCATCTCCGCCACGCAGGCCTTCTCGCTGGCGGGGTACCACCCGATGGGTAACATCCGTTCCCGGATCCGCATGGTCGCCTCCCTCTTGCCTATCAGGGGTTGAGAAACCCGTTTATGGCGCTAAATGTCATTCGGAGCGAACCATCATGACCTTAAGGTCACAACGAAGGATGAAAATTTGGAACAGCCCGTTTGGGTTTTCTTAAAAGAAATGATGGTGGGCGGTGCCCACCCTACATTTGGGTCGCCTACGCCAATCCATGGTCTTTGCTGAAAGCTGAAAGCTGACTGCTGATAGCTATTTTCATATAAAGCGAAGAATCTCATTACTTTGTTCAGTTGAGGCCCTTCACTGCGTTCAGGGTGACATAATTAACCAGTTTTACAACAGCTACCGCCTGGCAAGAGTTAAACCCCGATCTCTTCGATATGATCGCCGATGTTGATGAACAACACCTGCTTATCTTTGCGGCCGGAGCCCACCCCTTCCAACCGGCCCTTGACTTCTTCTCCCTTATGGGTGAGGGTGAGGTCGGTGTGGGTAAACGGGGTGAGGATGGGGTAGGGGCCGGGGGCCTGAGACGCGGCGGCGGGAGGGGCCTGGGCGAAATCGGCGTTCTCCGCCCCGAACCCGTAACCGGGATGAATGTCGTTGGCGTCCTGCTCGGTGTAAATGGTGACCGTGGGGAGGCCCAATTCCATGCAGGCGCGAATGACCCGCACCACGCTCTCCCCCTGGTTGGCCACCATCACTTTCTTGAACCGCGCCATCCCGAAACCCTCTGAAATCCGGTACTTTTCTCAACATTAAATCTGAGGCAGCCCGGTTTGTCAAGGTGCCACCCTCAGAGGAATCCCGGTGGCGTCATTCTCCGGGGAAGGGGAGAAAGCTTGCTCCATCAATCAGAAACTTCCTGGAGATTCTTAACGCATGCTGCTATTCCCCTGGAAGGCAAAGATCAGGCAAGCAGGCGGGCAGGTGGAGCAATGATCAAAACCCTGATAACCGCCCTGGTGGGAGTAATTTTGGCTTTGGTTGCTGCGGCTTCAAGCTTCTCTGAGAATACCGCGGGTCCGGCCGGGGAGTTGCAGTTGGCGCAGTTGCCCAAGAAACCTAAGACGCCCGGGACCCGGAGAAAATCATAGCAGAAATGACCGCGTCTTTGACCCCGAAACCGGGGGCACTATGGCGGAAATTGAAATAAAGATTTCTGATCGTCTAAATAAGCAGGAGTTTAATGATAATGAAATGTCTTTCTGGTTGCTTGAGGTCGGATAGATAGCAGTTACTTCGAATTAAATTTTATTCTAGAGTTGTCAAATAGTGGGATCTGGTCACAACCTGCAAGATCCCGGAACCCGATTCTTCAAGGAGAAATCTACTTCTCCGGTTTTTTGATCGCCTGGAAGTTGCCCCTCGGCGCGCAACTTTGAGGCCAAGCGGCAAAAGACTAAAAGAGCCCCGATCCCCACATTCTCTTCATCTACCAGTCCGTTCTTTCGTCTAAAAATAATCCTTTCCCACCCAGAAGCCTTAATTTTCAGTAATAGCTAAAAAAGTAGGATAAATTTCTTGATTAATTCCTTCTCGTTGTAGTAGTTGTAGAATCATATTGAAAATTTCATTTAGAAGAAGTTCTTAGAGATGGGGGGGCAGGTTGAGTCTCAAGAATCTCTTTCTCTTATTGGGAGCTGGCCTAATCCTGTCTATCGTTGCTGCCAGCCCCATCCAGGGGCAAACCGGAGCAGACGCCCTTAGAGCCTATGGCCGGGGAGAGCGCCTGGCTAAGCAGGGGAAGACCGACGCGGCCATCACAGAATTTGAGAAAGCGGTGCGGCAGGCCCCGGCGAACTTGGGGATGCGCACCCGGTTGGCCTGGCTGTTATCGGACCAGGGCCGCCCGCAGGCGGCTATTCCTCACTTCCAGTTTATTCTGGCGCGACGACCGCAGGACCAGGATGCCATTTTGGGGCTGGCTATTGCCCAAATGCGGTCAGGCCATCCTGAGAAGGCGGTTCCGGTTCTGGATAAAGGTCTGCGCGTTTACCCTAAGGACGCCTTACTTCTAAAGATAAAGGGAGAAGCCCTGGGAAGCCGGCCGGAGACGGCGGCGCTGGCGCTCAAAGTTTATGAGGAGCTGGTGCGGCTTCAACCCCAAAACCCGGAGTGGCCCCGGCAACGACGGGCCGCGGCGCTGAAGGCCGCGGCCCATAGCTACAGTGAGGCCCTGGCTGATCTGAAGCAAGGTCAGAGGCAGCCGGCCCTGAAGGCCCTGGAGCATGCCATAAAATATGACCCTGAGTCGGTGGGGTACCGCGCCCATTATGGCTGGCTCCTATTAGAAGAAGGGCAACCGGCCCTGGCGTCCCAGGCCTTTTCTGAGGTCTTGCAGATAAATCCCCGGCAGCGTGATGCCCATTTGGGGCTGGCCACCGCGCGACTGGGGGTGGGTGATGCTTCGGGAGCCCTGGCTTTTGCTCGCCGGGGTTTGGAATATTTCCCCAACGATGAAAAATTGCTGGAGGTTGAGGCAGATGCGGCCTCGGCCCGCAAAGAGACTCTGGACACGGCTACCAGAACTTATGAGCATCTCTTGACCCGGCGGCCAGAGGATGGCCGCCTGCAATTAAAGTTTGCCAGGAACCTGGTGGCCCAGGGTCAGACGGATAAGGGAGAAAAGATATTCAAAGAAATTCTCAAGAAAGACCCCGAGAATGTCGAGGCCCGTCTGGAGTTGGCCCGGATCTCTCTGGACAGCCAGGCCTACGGAGCCGCCAGGCGGTCTTTCGAAAAGGCCCTGGCGCTGGCCCCGGGCAACCCCGAAGCGCAGCAGGGTCTCCGGCAAGCGCAGGAATTCCTGCGGCCTCAGATTCAAACCTTCGGTGGCTATTTTGAAGATTCTGAGTCCTTTCAGCGCTCTTACGTTTATTCCAGTTTTCGTTACTATTTAACCGATCATTTAATCGCTGCTTTAGGTTACGGCTACCTGGTCTATGACAAGAGCGACGGCTCTTTCTCCCCCTTAAGGGAGAGGGAGATACACCGCCATGTGCTGCCGTTGCAATTGCAGTATCGTCCTTTCCGTAACCTGGTTTTGGAAGCCGCAGGCGCGTTTAGCGATTACGGCTCCTTCGGAAAATCGGCCGCGGCCCGAGCCGGCGCCTATTACCAAATGACCCAAAACCGGGGAATGTATCTATACTACAGCTATTATGACGTCATTGACCCCAGCGGTCCTTTCAACGGCCCCTGGGGACGCCACCTTGATGCCTTCCCCGAGTACCAAAAATACCGCTATTGGTTGACTGATCCCATTTCTTTTTGGGCCCAGAATATTTATGGCTCCTCCAGCACGAGAGCCATTATCCAACATATCCGGGCCAATGAAGCAGGACTCTGGGTTTATCAGGATCTTTGGGGGGGCCTGACCCTATCGGCTTACGGGGCAGTGGGTCCTTACACCGACGGAAATTTTAGAAAAACTACGAGCTTGTCGGCTGCTTACCGGCTGGTCACGGACCCGCTGCTGTTCAAGTTAAAATATTCCTTTTATTATTTGGGCTACCGCACCGGCTCCGCGGCATTGCAGGATTTGCCTCCAGGCTCGCTGCAACTCTATTTCGATCCCATAGCCTTTAAGAACCATAGCTGGGGGGTGGTCCTGGAGAAAAACTTCGGTGATTGGCTGAAGTTTTCTTTGGAAAGCGACATCCAATTGACCCCCGGAGCGCCCGGTCCAGGATTCCTGGCGCTGGCGGAAATGGATGTTCTCCTAACCAGGCAGTTGTCTTTGCGCCTGGTGGCTTTTTATAATAACAGCGTCAATAACGATAAGACCTCTTACCAGGTGCGCAATCTGGTCGCCGGGCTTTCCTACCGCTTCTGAAAACCTGCCAGTCTTAAGATTCGAGAGCCTTCCCTGTCCCTGGTCACCGCCAGAAAAGACGCTGCCGCGCTGTTCTGAGGTGGCCGCCGGTTAGGCCGTTCCCTGCCCAGATTTTTCGAAGATTACGGCAGATGAACCGATTTTATTCAAAGCCCAGATCAAGAAAACCGGGTTTTTGCCGAAAAGTAAGGGAGAACCTTAAGGTTAACCATGGGATGTCATTTGGCCTACAGACAAAGTTACCAAAAGAATAATTATCTAAATTTCTAGGCACTTAACGGTTATGAGATTTTTTAAAGATCTGTTTAACAGGCTGCCATATCGTCGCTATCACGAAAAAGAAGATCGGCTGCGCCGGCTGGTGGGGCAAATCCTGTCTTTTATCGCGGTGGTTATGGGAATTTACTACCTTATCTGGCATCTTCATTATATCAACTGGGCTATCTGGTATATTTCCGTCCCTTTTTTCCTGGCCGAAGTCACCGGTTGGCTGCTTTTTACCTTCTTTGCCCTCATCTCCTGGTATCCGCGCTATCATAATCTCCAGGGGTTGACCCCAGAAAGACCCTTTTCCGTCGATGTGTTCGTCTCTACCTGCGGTGAACCGCTGGATATCGTGCAGAAAACGCTGGCAGCGGTTCATGCCATCGATTACCAACCTAAAGCAATCTATGTATTGGACGATGGGGCGGATCCCAGAGTGGAGGCCTTGGCCAGGGATTTCGGGTTCAATTATTTGACCCGGCCGGAGCACCGGGACGCCAAGGCGGGAAACCTCAATTATGGATTGGCCCATAGTACGGGCGAATTGATCCTCACCCTGGACGCCGATCAGGTGCCGCAGCCTGAGATCATCAGGCGATTGGTGGGGTACTTTAATATCCGCGGCATAGCCTTTGTCCAAACCAAACAAAATTTTCGGCTGCCGGTGGGGGACCCCTTTGGAAACAGCGATAAAATTTTTTACAATGTCATGCAAGCCGGCAAAGACGACGATAATGCCGCCTTTTCTTGCGGCTCTGGGGTTATTTATCGCCGCCAGGCTTTAGAGGAGATCGGAGGCTTCAGCACCTGGAATCTGGTGGAGGATCTCCATACCTCCATGCTCCTGCATCAGCGGGGCTGGCGTTCCATCTATTATAATTACCCCCTCGCCACCGGGTCCACGCCTGCGGATATCTGGGGGGTTTACCGACAGCGGAGACAATGGGCGGTGGATTCCCTCCGGATAATCTTTTGGGACAATCCTTTTTTCCGGCGGGGTTTATCCTTGGAGCAGAAACTCCAATATTTTCACATAGGGTTTGTCTATCTGGTTTCCGGCTGGGTCATGCCCGTCTTCTTTATCGTGCCTATTTGGACCCTCTTTACCAACTTGCCGGTTTTGACTGCCGCGGTACCCATCTATATTTTAAACCGTTTGCCATATTTTATAGTGATGGCAGCAGCTTACGCAGCACTCACTTTTCCCACCGCGTATCTGCACGCCTTCCAGATGTGGTCCGGGCTCTTTCCGGTTTTCATCCAAGCCACTATTGTGGCCTTGCGCCATCGCCGCTCCAAACCCGCATACCGGGTGACTCCCAAGAAACGACGGCAAAGACTGGAAAAACTCGCCATCATAGCCATATTACCCCAGTTAACCATCATCGTCGGGGCGGCACTGGCGATAATCTGGGGACTCTTCGGCAACCCTGGCCCCGTGGACTTCCGCATGCTGAACTGCGCCTGGGCCGCCTGGGCCATCATGATTCTCGCCGGCATCTGCACCGCCGCCATGGCCAGGGTTTATTGGGAAGAGGAAGTTGTAGAACGTCCATGGTTTACCCCCAGGGAGGTTATCGAAAATGTTTTGTCGATAATGATCTTTTTGTTTGCGGTTATTCTGATTGCCAAAATGATTATGGATTTGAGCAAATGGCCTTCTTAATCGGAATAAAATAATGATTACCCTAATCGAACATAACTACTGCGGTTTCGTGTATCTCTAGTAACTCTGGACTCCAAGAGATTCTATGATTAAGAGCAGGGAATTTATTTCTATTTGGGATAGTAATCTGGGCGCCGAAAGGCATTGAGATAGTTATTTAGACTTTCCCCCCGAGAGCGGCAATCCCCGAAATGAGGTTTTCATGACGCCCCTTCTGGAATTGGGTCTCTATGATCCCGGCTGTCCGCCCCGGGTCACGCCCATGGAGGATCTGGAGCAACTCCTGGGGGCCCCCGTAAGAGTAGTAAGCTGGTATCAAGCCTGGGGGTCAGGTTTTTCCCCGTGTTATCCCCACCTGGTCCTGGAGGCCCAGCGGCGCGGTCTGAAACCGCTCATCACCTGGGAGCCCTGGAAACTACCCCACGAGCTTCCCGCCGGGACTCCGCCGCACGCGCAGCCCGACTTCTGCCTGGAGAAAATCGCCTCGGGCCTTTATGATAACTATGTGCGAACCTGGGCCCGGGCGCTGGCCGGGGTTGCCATCCCCGTATTTCTCAGGCCGATGCATGAAATGAACGGGAACTGGTACCCCTGGGGCGGCATGGTCAATGGCAACCATCCCGCCGCCTTTCCGCGGGCCTGGAAACATCTGCGCCGCCTCTTCCTGCAAGAGGGAGCCCACAATGTGCGCTGGGTGTGGTGCCCCTTTGCCCATTCCGTCCCCAACGTTGCGCATAATTCCCTGGAAGGTTATTTTCCGGGAGCAGCAGAAATAGATTGGCTGGCCCTGGATATTTACAACCATGCCACCCAGGGGGCTCGTTGGCATTCCTTTACTCAGGCCTTCGAGGAACCGTATAGGCGCCTCTGCGCCCTGGCCCCGGATAAGCCGGTGATGATTGCGGAAATTGGCTGCGCCGAAGCGGGGGGGGATAAGGCTGCCTGGATCAGAGAGGCCTTGAAAGCCTTGTCTGAAAAGTATAAGAGGGTGGAGGTCCTGGTTTGGTTTAATGTGAATAAAGAATGTGACTGGCGAATCGAATCCTCTCCCGAGGCGCTGGGGGCTTTCAGGAAAGAGGCGCAGCGCTTTTCATCCTAAAGGTAAGTCCACCTGATTGCGATCATTTATTAAGAATCATTTAGAAAACCGATTTTCCCGGTCCCCCGGATTTGCCAAGAAGCATCTTATTTAATGTATTCCAGAAGATATTTGGCGAGCCGCTCATTGGCAAGTTTTGTCGGGTGATTATCCACTTCTATCTTGTATTTCTCCATCGGGTCTTTATATTCCTTAAATATCTGGTCAACTGTTATTACATCTATCCCGCTCTTTTTCAGGTCATCAATAACCTTATTGTCATCTTTATCACCCAAAGGCCAAACCACCACGTAGAATCTCGCCTTATGCCTCTTTTCTAATAAATTTTTTACTTGAAGGACAATTTGGACAAATAACTTTATATCTTCCTGAGTCCGGTTTGTCCCGGTTAACTTGGCGAGCAGTTGAGACTTTGGTTTGCTCAAGTCCTTGGTGTGCTTTAGGTTTTCCTCCAGAGAAGGATCATCGGTGAACGTTCCGGCATAATCCGCCATTCCGGAAGGAGATAGCTTATACCTGGGCACCTTGGCATCCCAGATCATTTTGCCCGATACCCTTTCTATATGCTCGATCAATGCCTCATAAATCACCACCATTGGCTTCTGGTCAATGACTATCTTTTCCAACAAGCCGGTCTCAATAATCCGAAGCATCTGGTGTGGACCATAGCCGTGGAACCCAAAATTATAGACTTTATATCGCCCTCTCGAGAGTTCTTCGAACAAATAAGGCAGGGTTTCATGGTCATTTAACCCTTCGCCATAAGTAAAGGAATCTCCAAAGAAAATCGCATTCTCATAGTTTTTTTCCCCCTCTTCACCCCTTTCCGCCAGGTCATGGGGGGCAACCCTTAATCCATTACCATTATTTGTATAAATAACATCATAGAGGATTTTTTCTCCCAGCGATTTCCTGATTCTTTTCTTAACGTTGGCCCCTGCGGCATATCCTCTAACGGCATCAGAGACATAATAATCCCCCCCCTGAAGGTACTCTTCTTCAATTTTGATTTGTTCTCCCTTGATAATGGGAGCTCTGAGCCAGGTGAAATAAGCCTCAGCCAGGCCGAGTAATAAGACAACTATGGCCAGGTTGAAGAAAAATGCCTTGAGAAAATTATGCCTTTTAAATTTGTAGGAGATGAAAAGGAGGACAAAGAAAGTTTCCAGCCCCAGATAAAAAAAGGGAGCTTTCTCTACATACCTGAGGACCGATACAAAAGAAGCAATGATTAGCAGACCAAAAGAGAGCCATCCAATTAGTCTGATCCAGTGATTCATAAATTTCATTTTATTCCTCTCCCCCTAAAATTCTCAAGTCTCTTGCCTTTTATCGCCACGATTTCCACTTTCCATTACGGTCACCGATATTAAATATCTTCCGCCGAGAGGCCTCGGGGCGCTACAGCTTGCCAAACTCGACAACTATCTCCAAACCATGGAAAATTGCAGATATGATCTTGATATTAGACCGGGGTGGGGTTGAACGGCGTTCGTGTACCCGAGGGCGCTATCTTTGTCGCCAACTAAGCGTCGATGATTAGTATTTGCGACGCGGGCCCTGCTGGGCGGGGGAAAATCGGTGACGATATTAACCCCTTTATTCATAAAGGGGGCTGGAAGGGAAGGGAAATGCGGGTTAATTCCTTGAAAAGCCTGGAGGCGGCAACCGGATTCGAACCGGTGAATAACGGTTTTGCAGACCGTTGCCTTACCCCTTGGCTATGCCGCCTCTGGAGCGGGAAACGGGATTCGAACCCGCGACTTCAACCTTGGCAAGGTTGCACTCTACCGCTGAGTTATTCCCGCTCTGCGATTTTTTTCGTAAAAATCAGCCCACTTGTCAAGGGGAAAAAGTGGTTTTCGGTTTTCGGTTTCCGGTTTCCGGCCATAAAATCCTTAAAATCGAGGGACTTGGTCTTCCAGCAAGTTGGGTGCAAATTGCTGGTTTTGATAGCCCCAGGCTGCAGCCGGGGCTGCACCGGCGGGACCCCTAAGTTATCAAAACATTGCGGCACTGGAGCATAATGTCCGGCTGCCCCAACCTCAGGGCTGCTTGGTCAATGACTTAATTTTATCCCGCACGAACTGAACCTGGCGGGGGTCCGCGGCGTAGGATAGGCTCACCATCAAAGAGATGGACACCAGCACCAAGAGCCGGCAAGCATGAAGCGGATTCATCGGCAGCCTCCTGAAGTCCAAGAGTCAGGGGAATAGGCCCCGGGGAAACGTGCTGGTTGGCGTCGGGCCCAGGTCATTAATCCTCAGTCATCGGGGTCGGGGGCCGGGGCAGAGAAGAGGTCCATTTGCGGGGTCGGTCGGGCCGGGCGCCGCCGGTGGCGGGCCAGACGGGGCAGGCCCGTGGGATCCAGGGCGCCGGCCTCCAGGTTCTCCAGGACCTCCTGGGCCCGGTTGATGACCTCCTGGGGGACCCCGGCCAGCTTCGCCACCTGGATGCCGTAACTCTGGGGGGCGGTGCCGGGGGCCAGTTGATGTAGGAACACGATGTTACCATCGGCCTCCGTCACCAGAACTTGAAAATTTTTCACCCGGGGCTTAAGCAGGCCCAGTTCCGTAAGTTCCCGGTAGTGGGTGGCGAACAGGGTTTTGACCCCCACCCCGCCCAGATCGTGGAGGTGCTCCGCCACCGCCCAGGCCAGGGCCAGGCCGTCGAAGGTGCTGGTGCCCCGGCCGATCTCGTCCAGGATCACCAGGCTGCGGCAAGTGGCCTGGTGCAGGATGCGGGCGGTTTCGTGCATCTCCACCAGGAAGGTGCTCTGGCCCCGGCCGATGTCATCCACCGCCCCTACCCGGGTGAAGATGCGGTCGGTGAGGCCGATGGTGGCCGCGGCGGCGGGCACGAAGCTCCCCAGGTGGGCCAAGAGGACGGTCAAGGCCACCTGGCGCAGGATGGTGGATTTACCGCTCATGTTGGGGCCGGTGACGATGAGCACCTGGGATTCGGGGTCCAGGGCCACGTCGTTGGGGACAAAGCTGCCGGGCGGCAGCAGCCGCTCGATGACCGGATGGCGGCCCGCCTTGAGGCTCAGCACCGGTTGGTCCGTAAGCCGGGGCCGGCAGTACTGGTGGAGGGCGGCCACCTCGGCCAGGGTGGTCAGCACGTCCAGGATGCCCAGGGCCCGGGCCACCTGCTTGAGGCGGGGGGCCTGGGCCGCCAGGCGCCGCCGCAGTTCCTGGAAAAGCTCGAATTCCCGCTTGACTCTCGCCTCCTGGGCCCCCAGGACCCGGGACTCGTATTCCTTCAGGTCCGGGGTGATGAAGCGCTCGGCGTTCACCAGAGTCTGCTTGCGGATGTAGTCCGCCGGCACCAGGTGCAGGTTGGCCTTGGAGACCTCCAGGTAATAGCCGAAGACCTTGTTGTAGCGGACCTTGAGGGAGTTGATGCCGGTGCGGCGGCGCTCCTGGGCCTCTAGTTTGGCGATCCAGTCCTTGCCTTCCCGGGACAGCAGGATGAGCTCGTCCAGTTCCGGGTCGTAGCCCTCCCGGATGATGCCGCCGTCCTTAAGGCCCAGGGGCGGGTCGTCCACCAGGGCCCGGCCGATGAGTTCCTGGAGGTCTTGTAAGGGGTCCAGATCCGCAGCTACCGCGGCCACCAGAGCGGGGAGTTCCTGGGGCAGCAAGGCTTGCAGCAGGGGGACCCGGGCCAGGGCCTGCTTGACGGCGCCCACCTCCCGGGGGGTGGCCTGCTCCAGGGCTATGCGGGCGGTGAGGCGCTCCAGGTCGCCCAGGCCCTTCAGGGTCTGGCGCCAGCGCTGGCGCAGGAGGCCGTGGTCTTTGAAGAACTCGACCCCGTCCAGGCGGGACTCGATGGCAGCCAGCTGCTTCAGGGGATAACGCAGCCACTGGGCCAGTCGCCGGGCCCCCATGGGGGTGACGGTGTCATCCAGGGCCTCGATGAGGGAGCCCTGGCGGGAGCGGCTGCGCCAGGTCTCGAAGATCTCCAGGTGCCGCAAGGTGGCTTCGTCCAGTTCCAGGTAATCGTCCCGGCTATAGGGCAGCAGCCGGTCCAGGTGGGGCAGGGCCGGGGTGTGGGAGTCCCTGAGGTAGCGCAGGATGGCCCCGGCGGCGGACACTCCCAATTGGTGCGCCTCCAGGCCGAAGCCGTCCAGGAAGAGGGTGCCCAGGGCCCGTCCCACCTCCCGGCGGGCCGCGTCCGGGTCGAAGACGTAACGGGACAGGACCCTCTGGGTGGGCGGGGTGTCGAAGGGCGTTAGGGCCGCGGTGAGCAGCCGGGCCTCCAGGTCCTCCGGCACCAGGAGTTCCACGGGCTTCAGGCGCCAGAGTTCATCGGCCAGGGCATCGGGGCCCTGGCCTTCGGTGAGGCGGAACTCCCCGGTGGATAGTTCCAGGTACGCCAGGCCCCATTTCCGGCCCCGGGTTGCCACCGCGGCCAGGTAGTTGTCGGTGCGGGCGTCCAGGGCCCCGGGGTCCACCACCGTGCCCCGGGTGAGAATGCGGGTCACCTCCCGGCGCACCAGCCCCCGGGCCTGGGCCGGGTCTTCCATCTGGTCGCAGACCACCACCTTGAAACCTTGCTCCAGCAGGCGGGAGATGTAATTCTCCGCCGCGTGGATGGGGAAACCGGCCATGGGGATGCGGTCCTCGCCGGCCCGGGAGCGGCTGGTGAGGACGATGTTCAAGGCCCCGGCGGCCAACTCGGCGTCGCCGAAGAAGGTCTCGTAAAAGTCCCCCATCTGGAAGAGCAGCAGGGCGTCGGGATACCTGGATTTCAACTCCAGGTATTGCCGCAACATGGGAGTGGTCTTGTCCGGCGGGGACTCGGGCATGACAATAATATTTATTTTTCTGGTGATAGGGATGCCAGGAAAGGAAATTTCATTAAGTCTAAATTAATCCCCATTCTTTCTCAATTCGAGCTACCTCATCTAATAAAAGTTTCTTCTTAAAATGTCCTTGCCTGCCACTGCCTAGCTCGATAACTATACTTTCATCCTCTAACTTATCAATTATTTCTTTTTTCAAATGTGTTCTAAGTGACGAATACCAGGATGAATCTCCATATGGAAGACCGGAGGATTGAAACTGAGAATTATTAAGACCCTCTATCGCATCTCTGCATTGTTTTATCATTGCTTTTCTGGAAGTGAATTGCTCACGCCTTTTTTCAATTTTCCATTTAACCCATGGAGTTATCAATCCTGATAAAAATCCGATAAAAAGAGTTAAAATGGGTACTATAATTTTTTCCATTTTAAACGCTACATAGGCATGAACTTAATTGTCTCGCACCCATTTAAAATTTAATCCTCGGCAGGGGGCGGGGGCGGGGGCGGGGGCGGGGCCTCCGGCTTGCTGGCGGCGGCGGCGCCGGCTTGCTTGAGTTCCTGGGCCAGGAGGTCGAGGTTATGCCTCAGTTGCCGGATGGTCTGGCGTTGCACGATGACCTCATAAATGCCGTAAAGGGAAGCGGTGAAGACCCCCAGAAAAAAGGAGAACAGGATAATGACCCAGAGGTGAATCTCAGGACTTTCCAGGTTGACGACATAGAGGTCCATCCTGATTTTTATCGCCTGCTTCAGCATTTCCAGGTTTTCGATGATGAAGACGATCCCCAGGAGGACGATGGCGGTGGTGATGATTACTTTAACGAAGCGCATATTGGATCCTCTTCTGGCAAGGCCTGGAACTGCGGGGCCAGGCGTTCGTAAGTCTGGCGGAAATGTTCAGGAATCACCCGGACTTCGGCAAACACCGGGATAAAGTTGGTATCGCCGTTCCAGCGAGGCACGATGTGAAAGTGGAGATGGGACTCCATTCCGGCCCCGGCCACTACTCCCAGGTTGAGGCCCACGTTGAACCCGTCGGGGCGCATCACCTTCTTTAAAATGGCCATGGATTGCCGCAGCCTGGCCATCAGGTCCAGCATCTCCGCCGGGGCCAGGTCGTCCAGCCCCGGAGTGTGCCGCAGGGGGGAAATTAGCAGGTGGCCGTTGATATAAGGATACTTGTTCATCATGATGCGGGTGTAACGGCCGCTGAACAGGACCAGCCGCTCCTTGAAGTCTTCCCCCGGCTCCGGGCAGAAGATGCAGCCCCGGGGCTTGTCCTCCCCCAGAATGTACTCCATGCGCCAGGGGGCCCAAAGCACTTTCATGGCCGCATCACTCCGTCTTGCGCCTCCGTGGGCTACCCATGAAACTGAACTATAGCACGATTTCCTGAAGATTCAAGGGCTATTCTTGAAGGAGCGGGCGGCGCCCCCAGGCCCTACCAGGCTATTTCAAGACCCTGATTTTGCATAAGATGTCATTCTGAGCAAAGCGAAGAATCTCGCATGGTTAATAATTGCGATGAAGACTCGGGGGCGGCCAGGGACGGCCGCCCTACCGCCTTGATTTTTCCGGTAGGGCGGGCCTCCGTGCCCGCCTCTATTAGATTTTCATACTTCGTTGTGGCCTTTAGGTCATGATGGTTCGTTCAGGATGAAGGAAGAAATAGGTTTTTAAATAGCGAGGTCTCTGAAAAAGGCTGAATCCAGATGGGAAGGCTTTAATAATCCCCCTAAATCCCCCTTTAAAAAAGGGGGATTTAAAAGGTAATCCCTGACTTATCAGAGGGTTAGTCTTTAACTACCCCCCTTTTTTAAAGGGGGATTTAGGGGGATTATAAGACCTCCCACCTGCGAGAGCATTTATCTTGGAGTTTTGCAGAGGTCTCATAGCTTATAAGTAATTCAGCCGTTTAGGGCGAAGACCGGCCGGATGCGGCCCACCTCCTCTTTGCGGTGATTGAGGATGGGGGAGCTGGCATAAGAAGCCAGGGCCTCTCGGGCCGGCGGGGTCAGGACCCCCAGTTGCGACAGGATGGCCACCACGCAGGGGTTCAAGGCCCGGGCCTGGCCGTCTTCGATCTTGAGGGCCACCCCCAGGCCGCCCCCCCCGCACCCCCCGGCGCCGTCGACCAGGGCCAGGGCGTAGCCCCCTTCGGCCCCGGACTTGGCAAACACCGCGCCCGGCAAAGCCAGCATGACCTCGGTGTCCAACCGGCCGTCCCCGGCGAGGTGGCGGGGATGGGCCAGAATCGCCGCCAGCAGCGTCCCCCCGGGCGAACCCGGCTGGGCCGCGGCCAGGCGGGCATAGCCCAGGGCGATATTTTTCAAGGGGAGGTAAAACACCGGGGCGCCGCAGCCGTCGATGGCCACGGTGATTTGAGCCGGCGGCACCCCCACCATGCGGGCCACGGTGCCCAGGATCAGGCGCTGCACCGGGTGGTCCACCGCCAGGTAGTCGTCCAGGGGCCAGCCGTGGTGGACGCACAGGGCCAGCATGGCCGTGTGCTTGCCGGCGCAGGTGTGGTGCAGGGGGCTGGGGCGCGCCCCGGCCTTGGCCAGGGCCTGGGCCGTGGGGCGGTGCAAGGGCGGGTGGACGCCGCACTGCAGGGCGTCGGGCGCCAGCCCCAGGCGGGCCAGGGCCCCGGTCACCAGCTCCACCTGAAAATCCTGGCCGGAGAGGGACCCGGAAAACAGGGCCAGCTCGGGGGGGCCGAATCCGAAGGCCGCGGCCGCCCCGGTGGTGATGACGGCCAGGGCCTGAAAGGGTTTAGCTAAGGAGCGCATGCAGACCCGGGTCTCGGGGTCGCCCAGCTGCCGCACCAGGTTGCCGCCGCCGTCCACCACCGCAATCTGGCCCCGGTGGCGGCTCTCCACCTCGGAGCCCCGGGTTACTTCCACTAAAATGGGCGCGTCCATGTCGATTTTCTCCGTTACGGAAGGTTGGTTTTGAGGGAGGGGGCCAGGGGCTTTTTTGTAAGTGGCCCCTGCCCCCTCCCTCAAGCTCCCTCCCCCAACCCCTTAAGGGGGAAGAAAAAGCACCAAAAATGGCGCGTAAGACGCGCCCTACGGAGCTTTTAGACATAGGGCGGCCCGTGGCCGCCATAAATCGGCGTGCACGGCACGCCCTATATTCTGGTTCCCAAGCTCCTGCTTGGGAACCCGCTTGGGTGCAAAGTTGTGCTTTGCGAAACCGCGGCAATCGCGGCGGTGACATTCTTGTTGCCAAGCGGAGCTTGGCATCAATATGCGTCCCCAAGCAGGAGCTTGGGGACGAGATGAAGTTAAACCCAATTATAAAGAGTTGCCATCAAAAGGCTATCTATTGTAGCCGCAGGCTTCAGCCTGCGCCTGCACAGGCGAGACGCCTGTGCCACTTGTTTGATTGTAGCTCGGTATTAAAGATTATTTGAAACCTGACTTAAGCTCCCCTGGGAAGAAAGTGCGGTGGGCAGTGCCCGCCATACATTTGGTCCCTTCGCCAATCCCAGGTCTTGCTGAAAGCTGAAAGCTGACAGCTATTTTTACCGCCACCAGGCGGCGTAGAGCAGGGCCAGGGTGAGGGCCAGGCCCACCAGGAAGTGGGTCTGGATGGTGAGGGCCTGGATGGGGACAAACTCCGGTTCGGTGGGCGGGGTGCGCCAGGCCGTGCGGACCGCCTTCAGGGCCAGGGGCAGGGCCACCAAGGCCGCCACGATGAGGTCCGGCAGCAGAAAGATCTCTATCAGGAAAAACAAGCTGAGAAAAGGCCCCAGCATCAAGCCGCCATACACCCACCGGGACCGGTGCAGACCCAGGCGGGCCACCAGGTGGTGTTTGGCCGCGGCCACGTCGGCTTCCAGGTCGGGAAACTCGTTGATCCAGATGATGGCGGTGATGAGAAAGGCCAGGGGCAGACCCACCGCGGCGCCTACCAGGCTGAAGCGGTCCGTCTGGACGTAGAAGGTGCCCAGACTGAGGAGGGGTCCGAAGGCCACAAAGATTATGAGTTCCCCCAGGCCGTTGCTCATCAGCTGCAAGGGCGCGGCGGAGTAGCAAAACCCGGCCAGCAGGCCCAGGAGCCCCACCAGGGCAACCCAGGGCCGGTCCAGGTAGATGAGGGCGGCGCCGAGGGTCAGCCCCAGGGCCAGGAAGAGGTAGGCCAGGTCTCTGACTGCGGCCTGGCTGAGCTCCTGGTTCTGGATCACCCGGCTGCCGCCGCTGAAAGGAGTGAAATTCAGGTTCAGGGGGTCGCTGCCGAAGGCGTCGTAATAGTCGTTAAGGAGATTGGCCCCCAGGTGGAGAGAGGCCACTCCCAGGGCGTTGAGCAAGAACAGACCGGGGGCGAAGACGCGATCGATGAGATAGGCCAGGGCCGTGGCCGCGGTCACCGGCAGGAGGGAGCCACTGAGGAAGGGGAGCCGCAGGGCCCGGAGATAGACGGCAAAATTGGCCATAACACCACCGAATGCGCGGATTATAGGTTCCTTCACCAAAACTGTCAATTTCCGCCGCCAGATTTTCATTGCAGGACCGGCAGAAAATGGCTAGAATTTCTAAATGTTTTGGGAGAGGGGGCTAAGGGGCGGGGCCCCTTACCCCCTCTCCCAAGCCCTCTCCCCCAATCCCTTAAAATTCTTGTCAGGCCGGGGAAGTCGGGGCGCATGCCCCGCCTTCCCCGGCCCCTTAAGCGGGTTGGGAGGGGGGTTTGGGGGGAGGGCAGGGACCACCGGTCCCTGGCCCTCCCCCCAAAACATATCTAACGAGGAGGTAATTATGGGTCGCCCGAAGATTACCGTGGTGGGCGCGGGCAACGTGGGGGCCACTTGCGCCCATTGGGCCGCGGCCCGGGAGTTGGCGGACGTAGTGCTGCTGGACGTGGTGGAAGGCATGCCCCAGGGCAAGGCCCTGGACCTGATGCAGGCCCGGCCCATCTTCGGTTTCAACGTGGGGGTGGTGGGCGCCAACGACTATGAAGCCACCCGGGGCTCCAAGGTGGTGATCATCACCGCCGGCATTGCCCGGAAACCGGGCATGAGCCGGGAGGACTTGATCAATACCAACAAAAATATCGTGGCCACGGTGACCAAAGAAGTGGTGGCCAAATCCCCCAACGCTTTCCTGATCATCGTCAGCAACCCCCTGGACGCCATGTGTTACGTGGCTTACAAGGTGAGCGGCTTTCCCCGCAAACGGGTCATGGGTATGGCCGGCATCCTGGACACCGCCCGGTACCGCTGCTTCATCGCCATGGAGCTCAAGGTGGCGGTGGAGGAGATCCAGGCCATGGTGCTGGGGGGCCACGGGGACGACATGGTGCCGGTGGTGAGCGCCACCAATGTCTCCGGGGTGCCCCTGACCGATCTTTTGTCCAAGAAGCGCATCGCGGCATTGGTGGACCGGACCCGCAAGGGCGGCGGCGAGATCGTGGGCCTGCTCAAGACCGGCTCGGCCTTCTACGCCCCGGCTGCGGCTGCGGTGCAGATGGCCGAGGCCATCCTCAAGGACCAGAAGCGCCTGGTGCCGGTGTCCGCCTACCTCACCGGGGAATACGGCCTGCACGACCTCTTTTTCGGGGTGCCGGTGATCCTGGGGGCCGGCGGCATCGAAAAGATCGTGCCCCTGAAGTTGAGCAAAGAAGAAGAGGCCATGCTGCAAACGTCCGCGGCCGCGGTGGCCAAGACCCGGGACGATTTGAAGATGTAAGGCAAAGGCACCGGGGAAGGTTAAGGGCCGCCGGCCCTCAGCCTTCCCCCGGCGACTCCCCTTTCTGAAACAATTTGCCTGGAGTTCCTGGCGCCACCCCGACATCCACCCCGAGCTAAGCTGCCTGTGGTTTACCCCGGTTTCAGCGGAATAAGCATTTTGGCAGAGGTCTAAATCTAGTGTGGCGCTTCATAATTGCTATGATATTTAAAACCACGGTTTTTTTAACCCCCCTTTGGAAAAGGGGGACTTTAAGACCCTTAGAGTTTAGGTTCTCGTATGATTTGCCGTCATAATATTTATGGAGCACAACACCATCCCTCCCTCAAGACTAATGCCGTAAGTTCCGATTACTAACCCGATTGGTACTGAGAGAAAGGCCCATCGGGTCCCATGTGCAAAGACGGCAAGCTAGGGCTCAAAACCGCCCTCTGTTTCCTGGTGGTCACGGGGGCGCTGCATAATCTCAAAAGCACCCTGGCGGACCCGGACCTATGGGGATACCTGGCTTTCGGGCGGCTCTGGTGGGAAACGGGGAAGTTCCCTTATCAGGATGTCTTTTCCTACGTTCCCACCCTGAGCCCCTGGATCTACCATGAGTGGCTCACCGGCGTCCTCTTTTATCCCCTGTATCAGAGCCTGGGAGCCCCGGGCCTGCAGCTGGCCAGATACATCCTGGGACTGGCCGCGGCGGTGCTGGTCTATCTTACGGCCCGGAAGCGGGGCGCCGATCCTTTGGCCGCGGCCCTGGGGTTGTGGGGGGCCCAGCTGTTCCTGGCCCTGGGCTACAGTCCGGTGCGGGCCCAGGTGTTCACCTACGGGTTTTTCGCCCTTTACCTGTATCTCCTGGAGGGGGCCCGGCACACCGGGAACTGGCGCAGTTTGTGGCTCCTGGTCCCCATACAGGCGGTCTGGTGCAACCTGCACGGAGGGTTCATGGCCGGTTTGGGCCTCATGGCCCTCTACGCCCTGGGAGAGGGCCTGTCCCGACGGCCCTGGCGCCCCTATGCGGAGATGTTGGTCCTGGCGGCCCTGGCCACCCTCATCAACCCCTACGGCCCGGCTTACTGGAAATACCTGGTCCGGGCCGTCCTGATGCCGCGGCCGGAGATCACGGAGTGGGCCTCCCTGCTGGAGGCGTACCGCCAGGGCATCATCAGCGGGCAGGAGCTTTCTTATTTTCTTACTCTGGTGGCCTTTGGCGTCGGCCTGGGGTGGTGGGCCAGGTGGCGGGACCTCACCGCGGCCCTGGCCCTGGCCGTCACGTTCTGCCTGGGCTGGCGGCACCAACGGCACCTGGTCTTCTTTCTGCTCCTGGCCGGGGCCTACCTGCCCTTGTTGCTGACCGGTTATATTGAGACCCTGAAGTCCCGGGCCCCGGTGGCGGCCGCCTGCGCCCGGGTGGGTCGGCGGCTTCCCTGCCTGGGCGCCGTTGTTCTGGCCCTGACTTTGGGCTATGGCTTTGTTAACGAGGCTCCCTGGAGCATAAAAACCCCGGCGCAACCGGGGAAAGGGGTAACCAGCAGCATTTATTATCCGGTGGGGGCGGCGGATTATATCCGCCAGCAGCGCCTTTCCGGAAAACTGCTGCTGGAATTCAACTGGGGGGAATACGCCATCTGGCGCCTGTACCCCCGGTGCCGGGTGGCATTGGACGGGCGCTACGAAACGGTATATCCCGAAGCGGTGGCAACCGAATATTTTGAGTTTATTGATGGCCGCCCGGGCTGGCAGGATTTTTTAAGGCATTACCCCCCGGACCTGGTGCTGGTGGACAGCCGTTCCCGGATATATTCCCTGCTCCTGGGAGATGAAGGGTGGCGGCAGGTTTACGCCGACCCGGGCTGCGCCCTGTTTGTGAGAGCCGATCTCAGGGAGGGATGGTAAGCGGGCCGAGGGCCCCTCCCCCCTCCCTGAAACCCTGCCCAACCCCCATAAGTTAGAATCAGGCGCTATTTCAGCAGGTTTTCCGAGATGCGGATCACCGCGGGGCCCAGGATGACCACCATGATGGTGGGAAAGATGAACAGCAGCAGGGGGAAGACCAGTTTCACCGGGGTCTTGGCCGCCAGTTCCTCCAGCTTCTGGCGCCGGGTGGTGCGCAGGGTTTCGGATTGCACCTTGAGGGCCTGGCCGATGCTGGTGCCGAAGCGGTCGCTTTGAATGAGGATGTTGCACAGGGAAGAGACTTCTTCCACCCCGGTGCGCTCCGCCAGGTTGCGCAGGGCCTGCTCCCTTTCGGCGCCGGCGTTGATCTCCAGGTTGACCTGGATGACTTCGGAGGCCAGGTGGGGGTCGCTGCGCTGCATCTCCTCGGCCACCCGCTTCATGGCGGCGTTGAGCCCCTGGCCGGCTTCCACGCAGACCACCATCAGGTCCAGGGCGTCGGGCAAGCTCTCCCTGATCTTTTTCTGGCGGGCGGCGATGAGGCGCCCCAGGACCAGGGCAGGCAGAAAGTAACCGCCCGGCAGCAGCAGATAGAGGACCGCCATCATGAAGCCTTTGTTCCAGGGCTGCTTCAGCACCCAGGGCAGGGCCAGAATGGGCAGGGCCAGGGCCAATCCCAACCTTAGCCCCAGGTAGATCGCCAAGGCCCGGTCGCTGTTGTAGCCGGCCTGGGCCAGGCTTCTCTTGGTTTCCTTAAACTTGGGACTGTCTTTCTGGAATCCTAATTTCTGCTCGCATTTCTTGACAAAGGCCTGGGGCAGCACCGGGGGCTCCTCCGCCACCCGGATCAGGCCCTGCTCCGTCCTCCCCTGGGCCTGGAGCCTGCGGTGCACCGGGGAGGCTCCCTGCAGCGACAGGAGCAAACAACCCGCGGCGGCGGCCACCAGCAAACCGAAAAGAATGGGAACTACGCTCATCTTCCCACCTCAAACCTTGATCCGGACGATTTTGCGGATGGTGATGATCCCCAGCGCCTGGAAGAACAGGGCGGTTATGGCCATCATGCGCCCCATGGGGTGATTCACCAGCAGCAGGATATAATCCGGGTTCAGGTAAAACATCGCCAAAGCCGTGGCCGGGGGCAGCAGCAGCAGGATGATCCCGGACAGGCGTCCCTCCGCGGTGAGGGCCTGGATCTGGTTGCGCAGTTTGAAGCGCTCCCGGATCAGGGTGGCGATCTTATCCAGAATTTCCGCCAGGTTGCCCCCGGTTTCCCGCTGGATCATGACCGCGGTGGTGAAAAACCTCAGGTCCCGCAGGTCGACGCGCTGGCAAAGATGGAGCAAGGCCGTGTTCAGGTCCATGCCGTGGTTGTATTCTTTGAAGGTTTTAAAAAATTCGCCGCCGATGGGGTTGGGCATCTCTTCGGCCACCAGCTGCAGCCCGGAAGCAAAGGCGTGGCCCGCCTTCAGGCCCCGGGACAGCAGATCCAGGGCATCGGGGAGCTGTTTCTCAAATTTTTTCAGGCGGTGCTTGGCCCTGAACGCCAGGACCTTGAAGGGCAGCACCAGTCCCAGCAGGCAGCCGGCCGCGGCCCCCGGCAAGCCCCACCGCAGAAAGCCCAAGCCCAATCCCAGGGCTGCGGCCAGAAGGACCAGGGAGAGAAAGGTGGACAGCTGCCAGTGAATCGCGGCCTGGAGCATCCGGGTGCGCCACGATTGCAAGGCGCGGTGCTGCTCCAGCCATTGATTGAGGCGGGGGAGGCCGCCGGCGGAGCTCAGCAAGGACTCTTCGGGTTGATAGCTGATGGCGCCCCGGAGCTGGCTCAGGCGCTTTCTCAGCCGCCGCTGGTACCGGCCCTGGGGGGCCGCCAGGATGTGATAGGTGGCCGCGGCCAGGCAGAGGGAGCTCAACAGAACCAGGGTGAACAGTAGGGCAGGCATGGCCGCGGGATCAGGAACTCTCCTGGAAGACCCGGGCGGGAAGCTGGATACCCATGGCCTCCAGGCGTTTCATGAACTTGGGGCGGATGCCGGTGGTGACGAAATGGCCTTTCACCCGGCGGTCTTCCGTGATCCCCATGAGCTCGAAGCTGAAGATCTCCTGCATGGTGATGGTCTCGCCTTCCATGCCCACGATCTCGTTGAGATTCATCATCTTGCGGCTGCCGTCGCTCAACCGGGCCAGCTGGAGAACCACCTGGATGGCGGAGGTGATCTGATGCCGGATGGCCCGGTCCGGGATATTCAAGCCGGCCATGGAAACCATGGTCTCCAGGCGGGAGAGAGCGTCCCGGGGTGAGTTGGCGTGGATGGTGGCCAGGGAGCCGTCATGGCCGGTGTTCATGGCCTGGAGCATGTCCAGGGCTTCACCGGACCGGACTTCGCCCAGGATGATGCGCTCCGGCCGCATCCGCAGGGCATTGCGCACCAGGTCCCGCTGGGTGACCTCGCCGGTGCCCTCCAGATTGGGGGGCCGGGTTTCCAGGCGCACCACGTGTTCCTGCTGCATCTGGAGCTCCGCCGAGTCCTCGATGGTGATGATGCGCTCATCGTGGGGGATGAAGCTGGAGAGCACGTTTAAAAACACGGTCTTGCCGGTGCCGGTGCCGCCGGAGATGAGGATGTTGAGGCGGGCCTTGACCATGGCTTCCAGGACCTGGGCGATTTCCGGGGTGATGGAGTTGAACTCGATGAGGTCGGAAACCAGGAGGGGGACCTTGGCGAATTTCCGGATGGACAGGGCGGGCCCGTCCAGGGCCAGGGGCGGAATGATGGCGTTCACCCGGGAGCCGTCCGGCAACCTGGCGTCCACCATGGGCGAGGACTCGTCCACCCGGCGCCCCACCCCCGAGGCGATTTTCTCTATGATCTTGACCAAATGGGCGTTATCGTTGAAGCGGATGGTGGAGCGCTGCAGTTTTCCTTTGCGTTCCACAAAGACCATGTCGTAGCCGTTGACCAGGATGTCCCCGACGTCGGGGTCGTGCAGCAGCGGCTCCAGGGGGCCGTAGCCCAGCAGCTCGTCCCGGATCTCCTTGCACAGCCTCTCCTTTTCGGGCAGGGGCAGCACCAGTTTTCCTTCCGCCAGGATGATATCGATGCCTTTGCGCAAGTCTTCCTGCAAGACGCTGTCCGGCGCCTCCGAGAGTCGGGAGAGGTCCAGTAGGTTGAGCATCTGAAAGTGAATCTTGGCCTTCAGTTCGTTGAAGGCAATCTCCTTTTTCAGGTCCTTCTGGTCGTCCTCCCGGCTGGGCGCAACCACCAGGGACCGCTCCGGGGGGACGCGCTCTTTGAGGCGGGCCATGATACCCATGACTACCTTCGGCCTCCCAACCGTTTCAGCCAGCTCCAACCCAGGCCGTGGTTATTGGCGGCAGGCTCCTCCCCCTTGAGGGTGGCCACCATGGTCTTCAGGTCCTGGCACACGGCATGGCGGGGAGCCGTCTCCGCCAGGGGCCGGCCTTCATTGATGCTGCGGGCCACCTGCCGGTGGTCGTACCTGACGGTGCCGCTCACCTCCCGCCCCAAGAAAGTGGCCACCTCTTCCAGGGACAGGTCTTCGGCTTTCTGCCAGGCATTGAGCCACAACCTCGTGGTGAGCCTCTCCAGGCCCAGGAGGCGCAGCAGCTCCAGCAGTTTCCTGGCATTGGACAGGGCGGCAATGGAAGGGGCGGCCACCAGCACCAGTTCGTCGGACAACTCCACGGCCTTCAAGGTGACTTCACCGAACTGGTGGCCGGCGTCAATCAAGATCCAGCCGAAGCCCGGCAGTTTCTTGGCGTTGGCCAGGATCTTCTCCACGTGCTCCGGGGTCACGCCTTCCCCTTCCTCCAGGCGGGCCGGGGCCGCTAAAATCTGGAGCTGCTTGTTGTAAGGGTAAAGGATGGACTTCAGATAGTTAACATCCAACTCAGCAAAGTGGCTCACCGCATCGCTCAAGGTCTGGGGGGGTTGGGCGTCAAAGAAGTGGACGAGCTGGCCGTACTGCAGGTCCAGGTCCATGAGCAGGACCTGGCCCCGGCGCTCCTGGGCCAGGAGGGCAGCGGTGTTGGCGGCCAGAAAAGTGGTTCCGGCGCCGCCCTTACAGCCCAAAAAGGAAACGATGCGGGGGACCCTGGTGGGCCCCGGCTTATCGGCCGCCCGGGAGAGTATCCGGGTCACCGCCTGCTGGAATTCCTCTTCCTTGATGGGATAGGTGAAGCACTCCCTGGGCCCCAGGCGCAGGGCCTTCAGCAAGGAGGTGGTGGAGATTTGGGGGAAAAAGAGAAAGATGGCCGGACTATTGGGGTCCGCGGCGGTTTCCTCGATCCACCGGTCCAGCTCCGGGTTGTTCTCCTGGTACTCCAGCAAGATCACCTGGGCGCCGTTCTCGCCCCGGGCGGGCAAGTCCTTGAAGTCGCCCGCGTCCACCAGCAGCCCGGAACCGGAAGAGCTGACGACTTGCTTCAGATAATCGCCTTGTTCCGGCGAGTGGTAATAGATTAGAAAGTTAATGGCCGAGTCCTCCAACTAAAATTGGTCCCGAGAGGCGAGGCCGCGCCTTTCAGAACCCTTCGCCGTCGCGCTGCAATCCCCGAATCACCTCCACGGTGCGGCGCGCCGGTGGCGCCGGGCTTTCCTCTTTGCTGGCCAGGGTCCCGAACATCCGGTTGGCCATGGCTCCCTGGGTTTCCACTATGAGGGCGTCGTCCTGGCCCCGCAGTACCAGAGAGATGCGCCCCTCCTGGGCGGCCAGGGCCAGGCGCTCCCCTTCTGCCGGGGTCACTTCCAGGGTGACCGTGGGCACCACCAGGGGTTTGTCCCCGGGACGGTGTTCGATGCGCTGGCCGATGCCCAGGACCTTCAAGTTCTGGAATATTACCTTGGACATGGGATTTTTGCTGAATTCCCCCTTATCCACGGTCACCACCACGTCCACCCGGTTGTCGGGGGTGACGAAGCCGGCCACCCCGGAGGCTTCGTCCACCTTAACGGTCATGGCCCGCTTATTAGGAGGCAAAAGAGCGGTGAGCCCCGGAGCCGTCCCCCTGGGGGCCAGCTTTCTTTCCAGGATGGGCTCCCCTTCGGTAAAGGGGTAGGCGGTGACCCGGCTCTCCAGCAGTTCCACCTGGGCAAAGGAGCCCTTGGGAACGGATTCCGGGCGCCATTTCTCCACCTGCAGCGACTCCGGCGACAGCCGGGTGGCCGGGCCCAGGTCTTTTTTGGCCACCACTACCCGGGCCAGTTCCACCGGGGTGGGGGGGGACTGCGGTCGGCTTTTGAGCCAGGCCACTCCCGCGGCGGCGGCGAACACCACCGTCAGCAACAGGTACATCCAGGAAGGCAGACGAGGCATCGGCCAATCACTCCATGCGCATGGTGGTTTCCGCGGTCAGGTTAAGGTCGCCGGCCATGCCAGTAACAAAAGCGGGCATCGCCATGAACCGGTAGGGATAATCCACTTTGACGCTCAAAGGGTCCCCTAAGGTGGCGGTGACGGTGGCGCCGCTAAACTTGGCGTCTTGCAAATATTTCTGCACGTGGGCCTCGATGTCGGCCTTGGTCTTGGGGGTCAGGCTGTAAACCACGCCCCACCTGGCGCCCTCCCGGCTGGCCTGGGTGATGATGCCTTTGGCGTACATGATGAGTCCGAACTCCACCACGCCGAACAAGAGAACGAGAAACAGGGGCAGCACCAGCGCAAGTTCCACTGCTGCTGCCCCCGGGGAGCCCTGGGATCGTCCTCTGGCCCCCAAGTCCGGGGTTCCGGGGGGCCGATGCCGGGCATCGTTTCCCTCCGGGGCCCCGGTCCTTGCCGTTAGACGGCGGTTAAAGTTATAGAGGGTGTCGTCAATCAAAGCCTATTTCAGCTTGTCGGACACGGAGGTGAACTTGGTATTCAAGTTGGTGCCGATGGTGTAGATGGCGGCCATGACCGCCACCGCGATGCCGGCGACTAACAGTCCGTATTCCACCGCACTGGCACCTTCCTCGTCACGGATAAAAGCTTGAGCTTTGGTAAGCAGATTCTTCATGGTCTTCTCCTTATTTTAGGGGCCGGCACCCGCACCGGGTGCCTTGGGGCCCTTAGACGCCTGCGGTTTCTTTCACAGGCGCAGATATTGGTAGCCGGGGAGCTGTTTACCCCGCGAGTTTGTCGGACACCGAGGTGAACTTGGTATTCAAGTTGGTGCCGATGGTGTAGATGGCGGCCATGACCGCCACCGCGATGCCGGCGACTAACAGCCCGTATTCCACCGCACTGGCACCTTCCTCGTCACGGATAAATGTCATGGTTTTGGCAAAAAAGTCTGTCATGATGCTCTTCTCCTTTTGTGAGATCCGGTTTATTTGGCTTGAGGTGCTTCGGTTAGGTAACCTTCGTGCGCCACCCCCTTTCTTGGTTTAGGCTCGAAGGGCACCAAAGGGGGCCGGTCTCGAAAAGGATGCGGAGACATCCCTGCCGGTCACTTCGGCAATCCCGCTACCCTGGCCCGAAGGCTGTAGGCCGGAGACTTTGCGTCCTCCCCTTTCGGGTGAGTTTGCCCTTTCGGTGGCCTTTGTACTTCGATTTGCTTATCGGCAGTCCCCTGGGAGACTTTAAGTTTGCGGGGTTTAGCCGGCATCGAGGTTGGGGGCCAGGGCCTGGGGGACAGGTACCCGGGGTATAATGGATAATTGTTTAGGAGACTTATGAGAAGCTATGAGACCTCTGCAAAAGTATCAAGATCAATATTCTCGCGGGTGGAAGGTCTTATAATCCCCCCTCCCCCCCTTTAAGAAAGGGGGGGGAATTAAAGATATCTCCTTTATAAATCATGGGAACCCATCTTAAGTCCCCCTTTCCTAAAGGGGGGTCAGGGCAGGAGTGTCCGGTACGAAAATTGCGCTGGCAGCCAGGGCCCTTGCCCCATGAACTAAACATGATGAAGATTTGAGCAATTATGAAGGTGGGCCGTGCCCACCCTACATGTCTGGACATGATGTCCTTGGTTTTGCGAGGACTCCCATTTTCATCAAAAAAATCTTTGGTGGCACAGGCTTTCCAGCCTGTGCCGGCGCAGGCTAGAACCTGCGGCTACATTCTGTCAATTTACCCGCTTAACACCGAGTGCAAAATCCCTGCCGGACACTACTGGGATTTAGGGGGATTATGCACGCCTTCCTATTTCGACTAAGCCTTTTTCAGAGCTCTCGCTATTTCAAACCCCCTTTCTTTTGTCATCCTGAACGTAGTGAAGGATCTCAAGTCATTTAAAATCCGAGATTCTTCGCGGCGCTCAGAATGACAGTTCATGTGAAGGCAGGTTTTGGAATAGGTTCGATGCAAGGCCTTACCCAGGCGCGTGGGCCTGGAGGCAGTTGCCCTGATATTAAAGTTTAGTTCCCCGGCGGTCGAATTTGTTCCACAAGTAACGCGCTCAAGGCGAACCGGTAATGGACCCTGCCCCCCAAGCGGCAACAGAACTGCGGCCCTTGCCCCAATCCCTGGAGGACCTGGGTTTGCCCGAGGTCTTCCTGGCCAACCTGGCGCTGAAGCACGCCTTCTATCTGGACGTCTTTCAGTTGGGGGACCTGAGCGAACGGCTGCGGCTGCCGCCCAGCATCATGAACCAAATTCTGGAGTATTTGCAGCGAGATAAGTATGTGGAAGTCCGGGGGGCCGACCCCATGCGGCAGACGGTCAGCGCCGTCCAGTTCTCCCACCGCCAGGCCCTGACGGAGACGGGCAAAAGGCGGGCCGCCATGTTGCTGGAATACGACGCCTACGTGGGGCCGGCGCCGGTGACCCTGATAGATTACTGGCGCCAGGTGCAGTCGCAGTCCATCAAGACGGCCCTGGTGACGCCGGCGCAGTTAAGCCAGGTCTTTGAAGGCCTGGTCATGGCGCCGGAGGTGCTGGCCCAACTGGGGCCGGCCATGGTCAGCGGCAAGCCCCTGTTCCTTTACGGGCCCCCGGGCAACGGCAAGACCACCATCGCCCTCAGGTTGGGGGAAATCTGGGACGACGCCGTCCTGGTGCCCTATGCCATTTTGGTGGAAGGCAACGTGATCCGGGTCTTTGATGAAATCTCCCATCAGCCTCTGGGGGACCCTGCGCCCCCGGGCCCTGAGAGGTGCGACCGCCGCTGGGTGCGTTGCCGGCGGCCCCGGGTCCTGGTGGGGGGGGAGCTCACCTTGGATATGCTGGACCTGGTCTTCAACCCCAGCCTCAAGTACTATGAGGCCCCCTTGCAGCTCAAGGCCAACAACGGCATATTCATCGTGGACGACTTCGGGCGCCAGCAGCTCACCCCCCAGGAGCTGCTCAACCGCTGGATTTTTCCCCTGGAGAACCACCAGGATTTCCTGCGCCTCCACACCGGGCAGAAATTCACCATCCCCTTCGACCAGCTCATCGTTTTCGCCACCAACCTGGAGCCCAGCAGCCTGTTGGACGAAGCCTTCCTGCGGCGCCTCCGCTCCAAGGTGAAGGTGAGCTACGTGACCCGGGAGCAATACGTCGAAGTCTTCCGGCTGGTGTGCCGGGATTCTGGCCTGGCGTTTGACCAGGAAGCGGTGGATTATCTCATTGCGGAGCACTATGAGGGGCCCGGGCGTCCCATGGCCAACTGCCAGCCCCGGGACCTGGTGGAGCAGATCCTGGACTATTCCCGCTTCCACGGGCTCGAGCCGGTTCTCAACCGGGAAAACCTGGACCGGGCCTGCCGCAATTATTTTGTGGAATAGCCATCAGCAGTCAGCTTTCAACTTTCAGCAAAGACCCTGAACCGGGGAAGCGGTCTAAAATGTAGGGTGGGCACCGCACCCCATGCCTTGCTTCAAGAACAACCGCGGCCGGCTGTTCCACATTTTCACCTGAAGAAAGGGCTTTCTATATCCAAATAAAAAGTCCCTGCCAATCTGCCCCTAATTTTTCCCCTGCAATTTTTCAAAAACCACCATCCTATTGACTTAAGTCATGGGACTGACAGTTTCCATGGTTAGAATATAATTAAACGCTTATTGCCTTAGCTCCGAAAAGGTAACGGTTTGAGCATTAAGACACGCAGTGATCATCCGGTTAAACATTTGGGGTTCCCAGAAGCGCCGGTTGAAGCGGTAGCAAAATTCCGCCAG